>Ga0079305_1001782_pt1 | contig 24412 bp, 18 predicted proteins | sample LMS_cellobiose_e_FD_79183 | JGI IMG/M metagenome (GOLD analysis project Ga0079305, IMG submission 79183) | Rumen-fistulated moose microbial communities from Alaska, USA - LMS_cellobiose_enrichment | ecosystem: Host-associated > Mammals > Digestive system > Stomach > Rumen fluid ... | reverse complement strand
CTGCATAGAGGAGTGCAACCGCCTGTCGGGCCTGCACATCCAGCTTGTGACCGAGGAGCCCGAGGCCTTTACCGGCGGAATGGTGAAATACGGCGCGTTCTCCGGCGTGCGGAACTATATCGCGCTGATCGGCCGGAAATCCGACAGCCTGGACGAGCTCTGCGGCTACTATGGCGAGAAGATCGCTCTCCGTGCGCAGCAGATAGGTCTCAACACCTGCTGGGTGGGCATGAAGGTGAAGAACGTCCCCGGCGCGTACAAGCTGGGGAAGGACGAGAAGCTCTGCCTGGTGATCGCCGTCGGCTACGGTCTTGAGGACGGAAAGCAGCACACGTCCAAGACTGCCGATCAGATCAGCAATCTCAAGGAAGGCGATCCCGACTGGTTCCGCTCGGGCGTGGAAGCCGCACTTCTCGCTCCGACTGCGATGAACCAGCAGAAGTTCAGGATCGAGCGCCACGGCCGCAGGGTCTCCGCCAAAGCCGGCCTCGGATTCTTCACCAAAGTCGACCTCGGCATCGTGAAGTACCACTTCGAGATCGGCGCCGGGACGGAGAACTTCAGCTGGAGATAAAAACATAGATAAGATCGAGCAAAGCTGTCTCAGAACTGCGATGTCCCGGGACAGCTTTTTTCGTGCTATGTTTTCGGAAGAATAGGAATGGAAGATATTGATAATGGCGCATACATATTTCGAGGTCGGATATGAATGTGACGCTCAAGCCGCTGAAATCCGAAAGGAAAGCCTGAGTGCAGCCAAGCTTTTTCCTGCGTGCGCGAACAGCTTTGCCGAATTGTTTGCAATCGCTTATGGTCATGAAGCCCTCTTCGGTATTTTGAACTATGCCGTACGGCTAAGTCAACAGCGGGCTTTCGGGCATCAAAAAACGCCCTGCGCGTTCGGCGCTGGGCGTTTTGATCATCTGATCACAGAGACATATCTCACTGCTTCTGCTTCACAGCCTGCTTCTTCGGAAATCTGGCTCGGTTCTGAGCGTCGGACGCGGCGGTGCTGATCTCACCGGCCTTCTGCAGGGCCATTTTGGTCATCAGAGGACCGAAGAGCTCGTAGACCAGGACGCTGAACAGGATGATGTTCCGGATCATGCCGCCCATCTCCTCTCCGAGGGCCTGCGCGCTAACCACCATACCGAGGGCAACGCCGGCCTGGGGGAAGAGGGTGATGCCCAGGTATTTACGGACGGTAGAGCCGCATTTCACGGCGGTGCTGCTGAAGAGCGCACCGAAGTATTTGCCCAGACAGCGGACCAGGATATACACGACGCCGATCAGGATCACCAGCGGGTAGCGGAAGACGCTGAGGTCGAGCTGGGCGCCCGACAGGACGAAAAACACGGCGTAGAGCGGCGCGGTCCACTTTGATGACCGGTCCATGATGTCCACGGAGTATTCGCTCAGATTGCAGAAGATCGTCCCCAGCATCATGCAGACGAGGAGCGAGGAGAAAGAGATCTCGACGCCGCCTGCGCCCAAGGGGATCCTGACAGACGCCAGAGCGATGGTCATGATCACGAAGGAAATGGTGAGCGACAGACGGTTGGAGTTGGAGAAGAAGAGCTTCTCCAGAAGCGTCAGGAGCGCGCCCATCAGGGAACCGAGGATGAGGGAGCATACGATCTCCAGGAACGGATTCACAACTACGGACACGATGCTCAGCTCTCCTCCATTAAGGGCTTCGGCCACTCCGAAGGAGACCGCGAAGATCACAAGACCGACGGCGTCGTCCAGGGCGACTATGGGGAGCAGAAGCTCGGTCACAGGTCCCTTTGCCTTATACTGACGCACGACCATGAGGGTCGCTGCGGGGGCTGTGGCGGCGGCGATCGCGCCGAGCGTGATGGCTACGGGCAGGGGCAGGATCTCGGGCCCCAATACGAAGTGCAGCCCGATCAAAGCCGCGTCCACCAGGAGCGACGCGGTGACCGCCTGTAATATGCCGATCACCGTGGCCGCCTTTCCGGTCTTCCGGAGCTGGCTCAGACGGAATTCGTTCCCGATATCGAAGGCGATGAACCCCAGGGCTACCGTGGACAGGAATGAGACTTCGCCGATGTCATCCATCGAGTCAAATCCCATGCCCGGGATGCCTGTCGCGCCAAGGCAGAAGGGGCCGACCAGGACGCCGGCGATCAGAAATGCCGTGACGTCAGGAAGATTGAGCTTCAGATACTTAAATACACGGGTCATCATCAGGCCCGCGAACAGTGCGAATGAGGTGGCTAACAGAATACGCATGAAATAACTTCCTTATCTTTCAATAACTTTTCTGCCGCCCGTGTGAGCGGCGGGGGAATAACGATAATAAGGGATAAGCGGCAACAGCAAGCCCCGGAGTGCGTCCGGGGCTTTTCAGTCTCGCTTGGTATAAAGGCGGGCGCGTATGGCGCCGGCGCCTTGCTTGTCTTGCCTTATCTCTCCACGTCTCTTCTGATCGCGGCGGTAGTAGCTGCGGCTTCGCGGCCCACCTTGGAGGTCTCGTCGTCGAGGCAGGGATCCTCTTCGAGGGGAGCGGCCTGAGGCTCTGTGCGGTCGATCGGAGTGTGGTCGCCGATACCGAGAGTCTCACCGATCACGCCGACCTTGGACACCAGCTCCGAGATATCGGAGGGCATATAGATCTTGGTGGCGCGGCCGTTCGCGACGTACTTCAGGGCGTCGAGGCCTTTGTATTTTAGGACCGGCTCGGTGATGCCGGCGTCTCTCAGCTTCTGGAGACCTCTGGCCTCAGCTTCGTAGACCATCTCGATCGAGCGTGCCTGGCCTTCCGCGATGGCGATCTTGGCTTCCTTCTCGGCTTCAGCCGCGAGGACCTTGGCTTCCTTATCGCCCTTGGCCCTGGAGACTACGGCTTCCTGGTGGGCCTGAGCCTCGAGTACGGTCTGACGTCTCTCACGCTCAGCTCTCATCTGCTTGGTCATGACTTCCTCGATCTCACGGGGAGGAGTGATGTTCTTAAGCTCCACACGGGTCACCTTGATGCCCCAGGCGTCGGTCGCCTGGTCGAGGATGACTTCGAGCTGGCTGTTGATCTTGTCACGGGAGGTCAGGGTCTGGTCGAGTTCCATGCTGCCGATGATATTACGAAGCGTGGTAGCGGACAGATTCTGAAGACCCGCGATCGGGTTTTCGACGCCGTAGGTGTAGAGCCTCGGATCAAAGACCTTGGCAAAAACGACGGAGTCGATGCTGACGGATACGTTATCCTTGGTGATAACGGGCTGGGGCGGAAAGTCGAGCACCTGCTCCTTCAGGGATATCTTGCGGACGATCCTCTCGAAGAACGGGATCTTGAAGTGAAGCCCGGCGCCCCATGTCGTCTTGTACTTTCCGAGGAACTCGATGATATAGGCCTGCTCCTGCGGGACTATCCTCAGCATCAAAGCCAGGACGATTATGATTATTACTACTATCGCGATAAGTATGGCTAACAATACTCCACCCATGGTAATGCTCCTTTCACATTTACAGGTAACTCTACAGTAATTATACCAAAAATTACCGCGCGCGAAGCGGTCCTCGCAAAAAAATTTTATGCATAACGTTATGCATAAACAATCGCGCATTCAGCCGTGAGGGCGGCGCAGAGCGCTTTGATCACGCGCGCGAAAGCGTAAATTCAGCCAATTAAGAAACCCGATGATCAAAGCCGCTCCGCGGGGCCTCAAAATGCATAAATAATATTCAGAAAAGCGCATACAGCTCCGGCCGGGGGAGTTTGACAAATCTTTGTCCCGTGTTTTACTATCTAATCAGAAAAGTGTTAAGTCGGGCCGCAGGGCCCGGCAGAATCAATAGAAAAGGAGGTTCCGAAACGATGAGACCGGGAATACACAACTATTCCGAGATCGGAAAGCTGAACAAGGTCCTCTTGCAGGATCGGCACGGAAGTCGAAGGACTGGTGCCGGACAACTTCGCGAGACTTTTGTTCGACGACATCCCCTATCTTAAGGTCGCTCAGGAAGAGCATGACGCGTTCGCTCAGCTCCTCCGCGACAACGGAGTCGAAGTCATCTACTATGTTGACGAGACTGCCAAAGCACTGGAGAATCCGCAGATAAAAGAAGAGTTCCTCAGGAAGTTCATCGCTGAGAGCCACGTCAATTCCAAGGGAATCGAGGAGGCGCTCTTTGATTACCTCTACGCGATGGAGAACAAGGACATGGTCGCCAAGCTCATCGCGGGAGTGAGAAAAGAAGACATCACGAACTTCACGGCGCACTCTTTCGCGGACTTCATCCTCTCCGCGTATCCGTTCTATATGGATCCGATGCCCAACCTCTACTTCACGAGAGACCCGGGCGCCTGCGTCGGCGACGGCATCAACATCCATCACATGAGCACCGCCACGAGACGCCGCGAAGCTCTGCTGCTCCAGTACATGTACAAGTACAACAGGGACTTCGCTGACGAAAGAGACCAGCAGTGGTACGACTACGACATGGAGTACTCCATCGAAGGCGGAGACGTTCTTGTCCTGAACAAAGAGACGGTTGCGGTTGGCATGAGCCAGAGAACTACCGCCGCGGCGATCGACAGATTTGCCCGCAACCTGCTGAAGGGCGGCCAGTTCAAGAGGATCCTGGTCATGGATATCCCGAAGTCCAGAGCGTTCATGCATCTTGACACGGTATTCACGATGGTAGACTATGACAAGTTCACGATCCATCCCGAGATCGAGGGACCGCTCAGGGTCTTTGAGGTGCACATGGGCGCGGACGGTAACCTGGAGTTCAGCTCCATGACCGACGACCTTCCCAACATCCTGAAGAACGCGCTGAACGTTCCTGCCGTACAGCTCCTGCGCTGCGGCGGAGACGATCCGATGGCGGCTCAGAGAGAGCAATGGAACGACGGCTCCAACACCCTCTGCATCGCCCCGGGAACAGTAGTTACCTACGAGAGAAACTACGTGACCAACGACCTGCTCGACAAGGCTGGCGTCAAGGTCCTCACGATCCCCGGATCCGAGCTCTCAAGGGGAAGAGGCGGCCCGCGCTGCATGTCCTGCCCCGTGAACAGAGACGATCTGTAATCCAAAATTCACAGTGTTTTCCGGCGAGCAGGTTCAGCCCTGCTCGCTGTTTTCATATAAGGGGCATTGCTGCCACACGAAATATTGACACGACTGGCACACGCGGCCCGGCTGATGTGATATAATCGGGGCATGGATATCATAATAGACGAAAGATCAAAGACTCCGGTCTACATACAGATCGCAAACGGCATCAAGCGGCAGATCCAGAGCGGTGAGTTCACCAACGGAGCGACTCTGCCGTCGGAGAGGTCGCTCTCCAAGATCCTCGGTGTGCACCGGAATACGGTCGCGAAGGCCTACGGGCTTCTGGTGAGCGAGGCGTATATCGAGTCCCGGCAGGGCGTTGGCCACGTCGTCGCGCTCGGCGGCCGCTGGCAGGCGCCGGAAGTTCAGGTCGCCTCTCTCGGGGAGGCGTCGGTAAAGAGGTCCTCGGAGAGGCCGAGAAAGGTGAACTGGACCTACGAGATCAAAGACGAGTTCCTCGACCGCGAGAAGTCGTATGACAACCTTTTTCAGCGCTACAGTGACGAGAACAGATGCGCGCTCTCAAGCGGGTTTTCCATGCCGAGCGTATACAGGAGATCGGTGATCGCCGGGGATATCGCGAACATTATAGCCTATGAGGGAAAGACACAGTACTTTTATAGCCCGTATAAGGGTGACGAGAACCTCAGGCAGCAGATAGCGTCCTTCCTGAGCACCAAGGGGATCAAGGCCTCCACCGCGGAGATCCAGGTCGTCACCGAGACGAACCAGGCCATAGACTTTATAGCGAACCTTTTGATCAATCCCGGGGACCCTGTGATCATGCCGGAACCGGTATCGCCGGATACTTACAGGGCGCTGATGCTGGCGAAGGCTAAGATCTATACCGTCCCGGTGACCGAACAGGGGCTTGACGTTCAGGCACTTAAGACGCTGGTGGAGAGCGTCAGGCCGAAGGCGGTGTTCATCGATTCGAGCTTTCACGACCCGACGACGAGCTGCATCCCCAACGAAAAACGGAAGGAAGTGATCGACCTGTCCAACAGATTCAGGCTTCCGATCGTCGAGATCGACGCCGCGTCAGAGCTCGTCTACGAGGGAGAGCAGGTGGCGACGATGAAGTCGCTGGACAAGGCCGGGAATGTGATATATGTGTATTCCTTTTCTCTGACCTTCGTGCCCGGGCTTTCGCTGGCGTTCATCGTGGCGGACAGGGATGTGATAAGGAGCCTGAGCTATATCGTATCTGTCCGGTTCGTGGCGACGGACTGGATGACGCAGAAGCTGATGGCGAAATATCTGGAGGACGGAACTTACCACCGGAACATCCAGGTCTTCAAGCAGAACTACCGGGAGAAGAGAGATCTGGTCTGCGGTTTTCTGGACGAGCTGAGGGACTACGGGGTGAGCTATACCCGGCCGCGGGGCGGCGTGTACGTCTGGTGCAGGCTGCCGGACGGCGTGGACAGCAGGGAATTCGTTGACGAGGCCTTCAGCCGTGGGCTTACTCTGATCCCGGGGTATATATTCTACCCGCTGAAGAACGGCGGCAGGGAGTACGTCAGGATCAACTATTCCTTCGAGAAGAGGGAAAAGATAGAGACCGGAATGCGCATATTCTCAGAGATGATCAAAGAGCGTGTGCCGAGATAGCTGGCACACGTTTTTTGATATATGCTGGCACTTTCACGACGCGGAGGCATATAGTAGAATACCGGCATAGGATAATGATCACCATAGAGACATTTATTACAGTCCTGTTTGAAAAAAGGAGAAAGAAAAATGGCAGTAAATCTTAAAGGAAGACATTTCCTGACCCTGATGGACTTCACACCCACCGAGATTAGATACCTCCTGGACCTGGCCCACGACCTCAAGTCTAAGAAGAGAGCCGGCATCCGCAACAACCTGCTGGCCGGAAAGAACATAGTTCTCCTGTTCGAGAAGACCTCCACGAGAACCAGATGCGCTTTCGAAGTAGCCTGCATGGACGAAGGCGGCGGAGTCACCTTCCTGGATTCCAAGAGCTCCCAGATGGGCAAGAAAGAGACCATCGCCGACACAGCCAAGGTGCTCGGCAGATTCTATGACGGAATCGAGTACAGAGGATTTAAGCAGTCCGTAGTAGAAGAGCTTGCTGCCAACGCCGGCGTTCCCGTATGGAACGGACTTACCGACGTCGACCACCCGACTCAGATCCTGGCTGACCTCATGACCATCGAAGAGCATGTTGCGAAGCCCCTGAACAAGGTAAAAGTCGTCTTCTCCGGAGATATCAGAAACAATATGAGCTATGCCTGGATGTACGGCTGCGCCAAGATGGGCATGCACTATGTCGCTTACGGACCGGACGAGCTCGCCGCTGAGCTTAACGAGGAAGCCGTTGCCGCCGCGAAGGCGGTCGCCGCCGAGACCGGTGCTGTCATCGAAGTGAGCTCCAACCCCGAGAGCCTCAAGGGTGCCGACGTCATCTATGCTGACGTATGGGCCTCCATGGGCGAGGAAGCCGAGATCCCGAACCGCGTTAGACTCCTGACCCCCTTCAAGGTCACCAAGGAGCTCATGGCCGCGACTGAGAATCCGGACTGCATCTTCATGCACTGCCTGCCCTCCTTCCACGACTTTGAGACCACCATGGCCTCTGAGCAGAAGGAGCTCGGATATGACATCCGCGAGGTGACCGACGAAGTATTCCTCAGCCCCGCTTCCAAGGTGTTCGACGAAGCTGAGAACAGAATGCACACCATCAAGGCTGTCATGGTAGCTACCATCGGCTAAGAGTTTTGATGAATGCCGACCCGGCGGAAACGCCGGGTCTTTATAGCTGTTATCAAAATAATATATGAGAAATCCCTGGGGATATATATTATCATTCACTTGTGCCGGCGATCAAAGCCGCCGGACCGCAAAATACTGTTATCAATAAGAATAAGGAGATAAACTGAAATGGCAGAGAAGATCGTAATCGCTCTGGGCGGAAACGCCCTTCAGTCCGGCAAAGCGGCTCCCACCGCCGAGCAGCAGCTCGAAGTCGTCAAGATGACCTGCGAGCATATCGCTGACATCAGCGGCATGGGTTATGAGATCGGTATCGTCCACGGCAACGGACCCCAGGTAGGAAGGATCCTGCTGGCTTCCGAGACCGCCAAGGACGTCACTCCGGCAATGCCGTTCGACGTATGCGGAGCCATGAGCCAGGGCTATATCGGATACCACATCCAGCAGGCCCTCAAGCAGGCCCTCAAGGCCCGCGGCCGTGACATCCCCGTAGCTACCGTGGTCAGCCAGGTAGTTGTCGACAAGAACGACCCCGGATTCCAGAACCCGACCAAGCCCATCGGCCCCTTCTATTCCGAAGAGGAAGCCATGAAGATGAAAGAGGAGAAGGGCTATGCTGTCAAGGAAGACGCCGGCCGCGGCTGGAGAAGAGTAGTCGCTTCCCCGCGTCCCCAGAAGATCGTTGAGATCGACGCCGTAAGGACCCTCTGGCCTACCACGATCACCGTTTCCGTCGGCGGTGGCGGCATCCCCGTCATCGAGCATGAGGACGGTACCCTCGAGGGCGTCGCTGCCGTTATCGATAAGGACTTCGCCGCTGAGCTTCTGGCCGAGCTGGTCGAGGCCGACTGCCTCATGATCCTGACCGAGGTCGACAAGGTCGCGATCAACTTCAACAAGCCGGATCAGAAGAACCTCGACAGACTGACCGTCGCCGAGGCCAAGCAGTACATCGAAGAGGGACATTTCGCTCCCGGAAGCATGCTCCCGAAGGTACAGGCCGCTATCAAATTCGTAGAGGCTTTCCCGGGCAAGAAGGCTATCATCACCTCTCTTGACAAGGCTACCTCCGCTCTCGAAGGAAACGACGGGACCGTCATCGTAGCCGAGTAAGCGCTGGCGTCATAACAGAAGACCGATCAAAGGGGCTGTCCCCGGAATACACTTTTCCGGACAGCCCCTTTTCAATGCTCCTTCTCAATACTCCCGAATGCCGTTCTGCAGCCTCTTTTTCACTTGCTAATAACGCCGCCAAGTGGCATAATATGTATGCGAGTTTTCACATACGCGCCGGAAGGGCTTTGATCCGGCTGGCAGATGAAATAGAGAGGGAGAAGAAAGATGAGAAAGCTTACCGAAGAGGAAGTAAAGGAACTCAGAACTTTTAAGACAAGGGACAACGGCGAAGAGCTCTACTGGGACCGTCTTGCCGAGATGTACGCCGATGATATCGAGGCGCTGGACAGGATCCATTTCATGAAGCGCTATCTTTACTCCCTGAAGTGCATCCCGGTATCGTATCAGTCCTACGGGAAGACCCTGAAGGCATATCTCGCCGCAGTAGACGAGCTGAACGCCGAGATCGGATACACCGATGCGGTCCGCAGCGCCGATATGCCGGACAACTTCCTGGAGATGATCGCCGCGAGGTTCGGCCTTGACGTCGACATCAACGGAGACGGATTCACGTCCTTCGACAAGTATAAAAACAAATAGTCGGAGCGGCCTGCAGGCCTGCAGGCTGTGAGAAGGCAATTTTTGGGACCTTTGGAACGGCCCGCCGCATGGCGGGTCGTTTTTGATGCCCGTATATGGTATAATTGACGGGTAATAAACCGAAAGTGAGATAACGTATGGACCTTATTGCAAAACTTGCGTCCGAGTTCGGAGTGCGGGCTCAGCAGGTGGAGAACACCGTAAAACTCATCGATGAGGGGAACACCATCCCCTTTATCGCAAGATATAGAAAGGAAGTCACCGGAGGCCTCTCGGACGAGGTGCTGAGAGACCTGGACGAACGCCTTAAATACCTCAGGAACCTTGAGGAAAGAAAAGAAGAGGTCAAGAGGCTTATAGAGGAGCAGGGCAAGCTCACGGATGAACTCGCTAAGGAGATCGACAGGGCGGAGATCCTCCAGAGAGTCGAAGACCTCTACAAACCGTATAAGCAGAAGAAACTGACCCGCGCCGGGAAGGCCCGTCAGCGCGGGCTCGAGCCGCTGGCCATGGTGATCACCCTTCAGCAGACGAGGCAGGGAAGCCCGGAGGATATAGCCGCGCCCTACGTCGACCCGGAGAAGGAGGTCCCGACGGCGGAGGCGGCTCTTCAGGGAGCCTGCGACATCATAGCCGAGAATATAGCCGACGATGCCGACCTGATCGAGGAGATAAGGGAGCGCACATATGAAGGCGGGAGGATCGGGACCGAGGCTTCGGATCCGGAGGAGAAGACCGTCTACGATATGTACTACGGCAAGAGCGAGCCGCTCTCCAAGATGCCCAATCACCGGATACTCGCGGTGAACCGCGGCGAGAAGGAAGGCAAGCTCAAGGTGTCGGTCGACGCGGGAGGAGAAGCACTGACCGCCTGGCTCGAGAAACAGGTGATAAGGAGAGACTCGATATTCACGCCCCTTCTCGAGGAGACGGTGAAGGACTCATACAAGCGCCTGATCGCGCCGTCCGTGGAGCGCGAGATGAGAAGCAGGCTTACCGAGCGCGCTGAGGACGAGGCGATCAAAGTCTTCGCGAAGAATACCGAGAAGCTCCTTATGGTGCCTCCGGTCAGGGGAAAGCGCGTGATAAGCATAGACCCGGGGTACAGGACGGGCTGCAAGGTCGCGGTGCTCGACGAGACGGGAAAGCTCCTGGCATACACGACGGTCTATCCGACCGAGCCCAGAAAGGATGTCGCCGGGACCGAGCGGACGCTGAAGGCTTTGATCGAAAAGCATAAGATAGACGTGATCGTGATCGGAAACGGCACTGCCTCGAGGGAGACTGAGGAGGTCGTCGCGAACTTCCTGAAAAAGGGCGGTTACAACATCCAGTACACGATCGTAAACGAGGCCGGAGCTTCGGTCTATTCGGCGTCGAAGCTGGCATCGGAAGAGTACCCGGATCTCGACGTCACAACGAGGGGGGCGATGTCCCTCGGAAGGAGGCTCCAGGATCCTCTGGCGGAGCTCGTCAAGATAGATCCGAAGCACATCGGCGTCGGCCAGTATCAGCACGACATGAACCAGAAGAAGCTGGACGAAGCACTTGCGGGAGTCGTAGAGGACTGCGTGAACAGGGTCGGAGTGGACCTCAACACCGCGTCGCCGTCTCTTCTCTCCTATGTTTCGGGCATATCGGGCCAGGTCGCTAAGAATATAGTAAAATACCGCGAGGAGCACGGCAGGTTCAGGAACCGTAAGGAACTTCTCAAGGTCGCCAAGCTCGGCCCCAAGGCTTATGAGCAGTGCGCCGGTTTCTTGAGGATCAGCGGAGGCGACGAGCCTCTGGATCAGACAGCCGTACACCCGGAATCCTACGCCGCGGCGAAGGCCATGATGGCGAGGACAGGGATCACCGGAGCGGATATCGTAAAAGGCGGAGCGGCCGGGGTGGAGGAGCGGATATACGCAGCGTATCCCGGCGCGCGAAAGGCCGAATGCATGGCGAAGATGGCCGGGGAGCTCGGCCTCGGAGTGCCGACGCTCACCGACATCGTGGAGGAGCTGAAGAAACCCGGACGCGACCCGAGAGACGACGCGCCCCCGGTGATATTCAGAAACGACGTCAGGAGCTTTGATGATCTTAAGGTCGGCATGGAGCTTTCCGGGACGGTCAGGAACGTGGTGGACTTCGGAGCCTTTGTCGACATAGGCGTCAAACAGGACGGCCTCGTCCACATCTCGCAGATGGCGGACAGGTTCGTCAAACACCCGATGGACGTCGTGAGCGTGGGCGATACGGTAAAAGTCCGCATCATCGGGATCGACAGGGAGAAGGGCAAGATATCCCTAAGCATGAAGAAGAACTGAGCTCGCAGCGCGGGCTTCGCGCGGGGCAGAACTGGACAGGAGAAAAGCTTTGATAGACACTGTATTATTTGATTTTGACGGGACCATAGCCGATACCAACGACCTGATCATCGCGTCCTGGCAGTACACATACCGTCAGCGGGTCGGCCACACGGTTAGCAAGGAGGAGATCCTCAAGACCTTCGGCGAGCCGCTCCGCGTGACCATGGCGAGAGTGTTCCCGGATCACGACGTTGAGGAGTCCATAGCGATCTACAGGGACTTCCAGAAGGAGATCTTCAGCGACGCGATCAAAGTCTTCCCGGGCATTCCCGAGCTCGTCAAGGAGCTCTCCGCCCGCGGATATAAGATCGGAGTCGTGACATCCAGGGTGAGGTCGTCGACATATCTGGGGCTCGAGATCTTCGGCCTTGATCCGTATATCGACGCCGTGATCACCTGCGAGGACTGCGCGGAGCACAAGCCCGGACCGGGTCCCGCGCTGGCATGCCTTGAAGTACTGGGATCAAAGCCGGAAAACGCGGTCATGATCGGCGACAGCAAATACGATATCGGCTGCGCGAACAACGCCGGAGTAACATCGATAATGGTCGGCTGGTCCATGGCCGCGGCGGCGGGCGTCCAGTATGAGGCGGAGGGCCCCGGGGACGCGGCGGATCCGGTCTTCAGACCCGACTATACTGTAAGCTCCGCGGAAGAGATACTTGAGGTCCTCAAGAGGATAGCCTGATGCTTACGATCTACAGGGGCAGAGAGTCCGTCGACAAGGAAAAGTTCATATATGACGCGATAAGAGCGAGACGTGGCGAAGAAGGCCGGACCATAGTCATCGTTCCGGATCAGTATACCCTCGTCGCGGAGAAGCGCGCGATGGAACTTCTGGGGACGGACGTTCTTCTTGACGTAGAGGTGACCGGCTTTTCCAGGCTGGGCACGGGACTCATGACCGAAAACGAGAGAAACGCCAGGACCTTCATCGACAGATACGGAAGGCATATGCTCCTGACCCGGATCCTGCGCGAGAAGAACGACGAGCTCAAGGTCTACCGGGATGCTCAGGACAAGGAGTCTTTCGTATCAGCGATAGACGATCTGATAAGCCTTATCAGGCAGTACGAGCTGATGCCCTGTGAGCTGGCCTCAGGCGCCACTGAGGGAAGCGCGCTCGCCGAGAAGCTCGGGGACGTCGAAGTCATCTACGAGGCGTACAGGGCGGAGATCTCGGGTAAATACACTGACAGCGAGGATCTGATGGAGATCTTCCTGGATAAGGTGAAGGACTCTGAACTGATCGCGGACAGCAGCATATGGATCTACGGATTCGACAGCTTCTTCCCCGGCAACGTGAAGATGATAGGCGCGATGGCCGCGCGGGCAAGAGACGTGAACGTATTTCTGACCTATGACTCGGAGTGCAGGGACAGCGATCTCTTCACCCTTACCGGGATCACGGCAAAGAGGCTCACCGCCGCTGCATACGACGCCGGAGCCGACACGAGGACGGTCGATGTCAGTGGCTCCATTTACGCTCGGAAGGATGTGCCCGCCGGTATGAAGACTCTGGAGACGGAGCTCTATTCGGTCTCCGTCCGCGCGAGCAAAGACCATTCAGGCATAACTCTCACATCCTGCAAGAATATGTATAATGAGGCGGAAGCCGCGGCCGCGCACATCCTGAAGCTGCTGCGCGAAGACGGTCTGAGGCTCCGCGATATAGTGGTCATCTGCAACGATCAGACTCTCCGGGCGCGGGCCGCGAGACGCGTCTTCAGGGAATACGGGCTGGAGTTGTTCGACGACAGCAAGCGGGGCATCATGGGATCGCCCGTTACGATCTTTCTGCTGTCCCTTCTCGATATCCAGGCCGGAGGCTACAGGACCCGCGACGTGATGAGATGCCTCAAGACCGGTCTCTCTCCTCTGACGGACGAAGAGGTGGAGGAACTGGAGGACTATGCCGTAAGATACAGGATAAACGGATCCTCCTGGCGTAAACCCTTCAGATACGGTCTGGAGGAATACGGTGAAGATGGCTTTGCTCACGTGGAAGAGCTGAGGGCAAGGACCGCGGGCATGATGGAAGGCCTTCGCGAGATCTACAGGGCCGGAGGTACCAACAAGGCTTTCTGCGCAGCGTATTACGATTTCCTCGTGAACACCGGGATAGCGGACCGCATAGGGGAACTGGCGGAGAGCCAGGAAGCCGAAGGGCTTCACGACGCCTCGGAGGAGACCGTCCAGGTGTGGACTCTCGCGATGGCGGCGCTCTCGCAGCTTTCGGAGCTGATGGGAGACGACGAGTTCAGCGGCCGTGAGTTCATCAGGATCATCAAAGCCGGGCTTTCCCAGATGGAGGTCGGCGTGATCCCGCCGGTTGTGGACGACATACTCATGGGGACTATGCCGAGGACCATTGCCGGCAATGTCAAGGCGCTTCTGGTGCTGGGCTGCAACGAGGGAATCATCCCCTCGGAGCCGACGGAGAACCCGCTGTTCAGCCGGGAGGAGCTCAGGGCGATCGCCGAAAACGGCGGAGATATCGGCAGGATGGACGAGCTGAGGAAGATGGAGGAGGACCTCTCGATCTACAGGTCGCTCTCCGGTACGTCCCGGGATCTATGGCTCAGCTGGTCCGTTTCGGATGAGAACGGCGAGGAGATCCGCAGATCCGAGATAATTGACCGGATATGCGCGATCTTCCCGGAGATCAAAATAGACGATGACCCTGTGGAGTCGGGTGACGCCGGCAGGTTCATGGGCGGCCGCGTCAATACTCTCAGACATTATACCGAGGCCATGCGGGCGCGGAAAAACGGTGAGGCGACTGACCCGGCATGGGATGTCGCCGCGGAGTGGCTGGACAAGGTCGAGGACGGGCGCCTCGCCATGATAAAGGAGGCGCTCGCCTTTGATAACAGTGCATCTCCGATACCCCGGGAGCTCGCGGACGAACTGTATCTCAAACGAAGAGACGGTACGATGAGGCACGACCTCTCCGTGAGCCCCTCGAGACTTGAGCGCTTCAGCAGATGCCCATTCTCGCACTTCCTGTCATACGGTCTGAGACCCGAGGAAAGGCGGAACTTCGAGGTCGACTTCCGCGACGTCGGCGATATTTATCATGCTGTGATAATGGGAGTCTCCCGCGAGCTAACGGAAAAGGGCGAGTGGCTGACCATCGGCATCCCGGAGCTCGACGCGCTCGTGGATCGGATGTTCGGCATCGCGGCTTCCGAGCTTCACGAAGGCGTCTACAGTGCCGGAAAGTCAGACGAGTACAAGACCGAGCGCGCGCGCAGGAACTGCAGGCTCGCTTGCCGCAATCTCGTCGTTCAGTACAGGGCCGGGGATATAAAGGACAGCCGCTTCGAGGTCTCGTTCGGACGCGGAGGTGAACTCGCTCCGATAGTCAGGCATTTCGGCTCCGGTACGGTCTATATAGAAGGGAAGATAGACAGACTCGACGTTCTTGCGGATGACCGCGTCAAGATAATAGACTACAAGACCGGGCAGGAGAAGTTCAATATCGATGAGGCCAGGAGCGGGATAAGGCTCCAGCTCATGCTGTATCTTAAGGCGGCTCAGGAAGACAAGGCCAGGCCGGCAGGCGTGTTCTACTATCTGATGAGCGACCCGGGTATGGATCTTGATAAGCTCAGCGGAAGCGGCTCACCCGGCGAGAGCCTGGAGAAGGCTCTCCGCAAGCACTTCCGGATGAACGGCATCATGATCTCCGACGAGTCGGTGATCGGGGAGATCGACGGAACGTTCGAGGGACGCTCGGATATCATACCTGTCCGCGAGACCAAGGACGGCTCGATCAAAGATTCCGGCGGGAAGTTCCTCCTGACGGAGGAAGAGTTCGCCGAGCTCCAGCAGGATGTCGACAGCGTGACGGACAGGCTGATCGGAGAACTTACGGGCGGCAGCATAGAAAAAAAGCCGGTCATCTCAATGACGGGCAGCTCGCCTTGTGAATACTGCACTTATCACGGAATATGCAGGTTCGATACCGCCTTTTCCGGAAACCGTTATGAGCGCGTCCGGACGAGCGCTGAGGAGGACGGGTAAGGGTCAGTTCATGCCTTTTCCCGTCTTGCGCATATAGATCCAGTAGCCGGTCACGGCGAGCAGGAACGCGACCCAGGAAACGGGATAGGCGGCGTAGACGTATTTGACGTCGACTATTGGGACATTGAGGAAATGTATATAGGCTATCCGGAGCACGCAGGTCGCGATCAGATTGATTATCACAGTCTGGATCGAGATGCCGTGCCCACGGATCACGCCAACCAGGATATCCGCGTAGCCGTAGAGAAGATATGTCATGACTATCATCCTCAGCCTCACCATGCCGGCCGCTATGACATCGGGCGATGTGTTGTAGATGCTCAGGAGCTGCCTTGAGAAGACGAACTCGAGGACGCACATCGTCCCGGCGATCAGGGTAAGGCTTATAAAGCAATACTTTACGATCTGCGGAATGCGGTCGTATTTTTTTGCGGCGAGGTTCTGGCTGGTGAAGGTCTGCCCGGCGTGGTGGAAGGAGTTCATCGTTACATAGACGAAGCCTCCGATGCTGGTGGAGGCACTGCTCCCTGCCATCACGATCGGTCCGTAGGCATTGATGGCGCTCTGGATCACGGCGTTCGCGATGCTGAACATGCTGTTCTGGATGCCGGCAGGTATTCCGATCCTCGCCATCGCGATGAAGGCGGCTTTGTCCGGCCTGATCTTTTTGAGGTCGACGTGAAGCTCGTCGTTAGATTTGATCAGGAATCTCATGATCAAAACCGCGCTGAGCAGGTTGCTCGCGTCGGTAGCCAGAGCGACGCCCGCTACTCCGAGTTTGAAGACGATCACGAACACGAGGTTCAGGATCACGTTGGTGGTCCCGCTTATGAGCAGATAGAAGAACGGCCTCGTCGTGTCGCCGCGCGAGCGCAGGATCGCTGTGCCGTAGTTGTATATCATATTGAACGGGAGCCCCAGGAAATAGATGCGCATATAAAGGCGCGAGAGCGGATAGATGTCCGCCGGGACTTCTATCAGACGGAGAAGAAATCCGCAGACCGCGAACCCTATCGCGCCGAAGATGACGCCGCCGACGATCGCGACATAGATGGCCGTGTGAACGGCCTTTGACAGGGCGTCGGTCTTCTGGCCCATCCCGTAGCATCTGGCCACGACAACGTTGGCGCCGACGGATATCCCGATCAAAACGTTCACGACTATGAACACGAGACTGCTCGTCGCTCCGACCGCCGCGAGGCTCTCCGAGCCCGCGAACCTTCCCGCCACAGCAACGTCCGCAGCATTGAACAGAAGCTGCAGGATGTTGGTGAGTATGAGGGGCACCGCAAATCGGAGGATCTTTCCGAAAAGCGGCCCGTTGAGCATGTCGATCTCGTTCTTCTTAAGCATATTCCCGCCCGGCGGCCCGTATCCGAAGAGCCGCCTCTTTCTCTTTTCCGCCCGGTCGACGGATATCGTCCATTGTAGCACCAACCGGGGCGGATTAACAGAGAAAAAGAAGGGGATTGGGAAGTTTTTCTGTTGATCCCTTTATCGTCAAAATGTCTTTCTCATGACGATGTCATCTATGGAGACGCTGAAGGTCTCGGAAAGGACGACCAGGTTATCCAGAGTGGGAAGAGCCTGACCGCTCTGCCATTTGTAGATCGCCTGGGGCGACGCAAAACCGAAAACGGTTTGCAGATCCTTCACGGTCATGCCCGCGGCCTTCCTCATCGCAAGTATGTTGCTGCCTGTCGCCCTTGCGTCAACGGCGACAAAATTACTCATTTCATTTTCCTCCTGCTCCGGCAGGGAGCAGGAGAATTATCCCGCTCAGCCTGCCTTGAAATTGTAGATCGGTCTCAGCACTTCTATCACGTCGACCGAATCTGAAATAACGTCTATGATGTCCTCCAGAGATTTATATGCCATCGGCGCTTCGTCAAGTGTCCCTTCGCTCACGCAAGTGGTATATATTCCTTCCATGGTTTTTCTGTACTCGTCCAGGCTGAGGTTTTCCTTGGCCTGGCTCCTTGAGAGGACGCGGCCCGCGCCGTGCGGTGCGGAATAGTTCCATTCCGCGTTTCCTCTGCCTGTCGCGAGGATCGACCCATCCCTCATATTGATCGGGATGAGCACCTTCTCTCCGGCGTGGGCTGCTATGGCGCCCTTGCGGAGGATCATCTCCCCGGTATCGATATAGTTATGCACGGTATGGAATCCGTCCGTTCCGGCGAGCCCCGCTCGGTCCAGAATGATCTCGGCCATAAGCTCTCTGTTTCTTCTCGCGAACTTCTGGCAGATCTCAACATCGTGCAGATAGTCATCGAGATACTCACCGTATACATAGCAGAGGTCATCGGGTATAAGGCTCTCTCTCATGTCCCAGGCTATCTGCTTAAGCGCGGCCTGGATCTCCTGTTTACGGCCCTGCTCCTTATAAGTTCTTATGATCTCATCTCTCTGCCTGTAGTAGTCTTCCTTGCCCTTCGCGAGGTCGATTGCCAGCTTTTGATAGAGCTCCGCGACCTGCTTGCCGAGGTTCCTGCTCCCCGAGTGGATGACCAGATACTTAGTCCCGTCACAGGCCCGGTCGATCTCGATGAAGTGATTGCCGCCGCCCAAAGTGCCAAGGCTCCTCGCGAGCCTTTTGGCGTCCTGAAGCTGCCTGTATGACTCGAGCCCGGTCAGGTCGAACTTCTCCTGCCTGCCCTCCCATACGTTCATGCCGGAGGGGATGAAGTGCGCCGCTTCATCAAATCTCTCAAAGTCGATCTCCGCTTTGCCGAGGTTTACGGTATACATACCGCAGCCTATATCGACGCCGACAACATTAGGGACTGCCTTTCCGTTTATCGTCATCGTGGTACCGATCGTGCAGCCTTTGCCGGCGTGAACGTCAGGCATGATGCGGATCCTGGATCCCTCGGTAAAATCGTAGTCGCACATCCTTCTGATCTGCTCTATCGCGCTGTCCTCTACGACGCTTGCGTAGCAGATCGCCGTATTTACTTTTCCTTTTATCTCAAACATTTCTTCCTCCCGGGCGGTCGATCCGCTGCCGGCCGCCCCTCCGTGCTGCAGCATCCAATAAAAAACTGCTCATCCGGTCCGGATAAGCAGTTTGGTCTGTCGGCATTTGCTTTCACGCTTTCTCAAGCGTTCATCCCTGATCTTTGTTTATTCCTCTGCTTACCCAATTATTGCATGTCAAACCGGCATCACCGAGTCCCTCGATGTGCTGCTTTGGTTCGGATCCCATTGTCAGGCATGCAATTGAGTTTCTAAACATTTCCTTTTCCTTCTGCAAATAGTTTCTTTGATCGGGCAAAGTCTGCCCATTGGGTATATTACCACATCGTTTTCAGGTTGTCATTAAACTTCTGGTTGAATGATACCTCTGAAGTGTTTCGTATTTGGAAAGCAAAAGACCGCCTGTCGGCGGTCTTTCAATGGAGCTCCCGGCCGGATTCGAACCGGCGACCTGCGCGTTACGAATGCGCTGCTCTGCCTGCTGAGCCACGGAAGCGGGCAAAGTGTATTATAACATTGATTTTCTGAAACGTAAAGAAAAAATAAGATTATATATCTCACGCAGCATGGATCACAGCAAGGAATAAGCTCCAAGGTGAACTCGCTGTGTCGGAATCGCAGTTTGAAGAGGGCAAATATAGAGATGCGGCCATAGCTCTTAATGATCTGAAACAGAAATATGACCTATAAGCTGATCATCTCAGAAAGAGCGGAAGAGCTCATTGACAGTATTATCCTGTTGAGCTTGCGAATCCTGCTGCAGCTCGCGCGATAGTTGCAGATTATGTTGGAGGATTATGCGGGCAAGCTGTGATCTGCATCGGAAAACACCGGGCAAAAGAGTCTCGCGTAATTGCAAACTGCCCCGACCGGGTGTATTATGTAGCAGGCCGCGTGTCAGGCTTTCAAACTGTCTGGCATGGCGGGCCTGCTTTGTTTTTAGATTTGGACAGGTTTTAACGCACGGTAGAAACGATGATAAAGATCTGCATATTCGATCTGGACGGGACATTGGTCAGGACTCAGGAGTCGATAGCGAGACCCGTCAATATGACGCTCAGGCACTTCGGACTCCCGGAGCAGCCTGTGGAGGCCTTCAATTATTTCGCCGGCGACGGCCTGAAGAACGCTCTTAAGAGGGCTCTTATCGCGGCCGGAGACGCGGACGCGTCGCGCCTCGAGGAAGGCTTTCCGATGTGCAGAAGGCTGATGGAGGAGGAGCCGCTCTATATGGTGGAGCCTTATCCCCATATGGTCGACGCGATCAACGCGCTCAGGGAAAGAGGCGTAAGGACTGCGGTCCTCTCCAATAAGCTGCAGGCCGCGGCGGTCAAAGTCATCGCGGCGGTCTTCGGAGAAGGAGCCTTTGATCACGTGCAGGGGCAGATGGACGGAGTGCCGATCAAACCCGACCCCTCAGGCGTGTTCAGGATCCTGGAGACCTTCGGCTGTGAAAAGTCCGAGTGCCTGTACTTCGGAGACACCAATACCGATATGCTGACCGGGCGGAACGCCGGGGTCGCGACCGTGGGCGTGAGCTGGGGATTCAGGCCCAGAGCTGAACTTGAGGAATACGGAGCGGACGTGATAATAGATGATCCCGCAGAGATACCGGAACTTGCGGAAAAAGGCATCGCTGGATAACAGATATGAGAAACGGAAAACTGGAAAAGACATTAAACCTTCACTACGCCGCGATGCAGGCGACGTTCTGGATGTACTTCGGGGCGCTCGTCGGATTCGCCTCGGTATTTTTGCTCGCGAGAGGTTTTAACAACTCCACGATCGGTTTCATCCTGGCGATAAGCAACGTTCTGGCAGTCGTGCTTCAGCTGCTGGTCGCGAATCTGATCGACAGGTCGAAGCGCGTCACGCTTTTCGGCGCGATGGGAAGCATGACAGGCATGCTGCTTCTGATAGTCGCGTCGCTATACGTGATCCGACGCGCAAGTGTCGCGATAACGGTGCTGTATGTGCTCGGACTATCGATCCTGATGATACTGCAGCCGATGGTGAACTCGACCAAAAGGGAGCTCGAGAACACGGGGAGCATGATCAATTTCGGATTCGCGAGAGGTATGGGGTCGCTCTTCTATTCGATATTGACGAGCATTATCGGAACCGCGGTGGAGCGCCGCGGAGAGAACGCGATCCCGGTGATCGCCGCTATGGTGATCGGGATCTTTCTGATCAACCTGATCTTCACGAGCAAAGCCCACAGGGCGGGAATGGCTGAGAGAACAGCCGCGCCCGGAGCAGCTGCAGCTGTGGGTCCCGCGGAAAAGGCGGAGCCGGCGATAAGCATGAGAGAGTTCGTATCGCGCCATAAGATGTTCATGATCTTCTGCGCGGCGACCTGCCTGATCTACTTCAGCAACTACGTGATAAACATGTATATGGCCCAGATCGCCGCGAACGTCGGGGGTACCAGCGAGGATGTCGGAAGGATATTCTCGCTGCTCGGGATCATGGAAGTGCCGACGATGGTGCTCTATAGCCGTATCTCCAAACGCTTCAGATATACGACACTGATCAAAGTCTCCGCGATCGCCTTCTCCTGCTGGATAGGGATCGTGGCACTGGGAAACAGTGTATTCATGCTCTTCTTCGCGCAGATCGTCCAGCCCTTCGCGCTGGCGCTCTTCCAGCCTTCTCTGGTTACTCTGATCGATAAGAGCATGGCAAAGGGCGAAGCGGTAAGAGGCCAGACCATGTACACGGTCGCGACGACGGCTTCTGCCGCGATAACCGGCCTGGCGGGAGGTGTGGTCCTCGATCTGTTCGGAGCCAAGGTGCTGACCGCCGCGGGCTTCATACTCACCGCGGCCGGAGCTGCGCTCGCGATCTCGATCGTCGATCGGGTCGGAAGGGAATCCGCAGGGCAGCCCCTTCAGGTTAAAAAAACGAGTTAACTGTGATACAATGGTGAGGAGGCTTGACGGCCTCCTCAAATTACATACAGCTGAATAATACCGGGAGAAAAACGATGCTTATCAAAAACGGAACGATATACGACGCGGTCACTAGAGAGCCGTACGTTGCGGACATTCTGGTCGCGGACGGAAAGATCAAAGCCATAGGAAAGGACCTCGAGGCGGGGCTTTCTGAAGGCTCGCTCGAAGCCGAAGAAGTCGTGGACGCGGGAGGCCTTAGAGTCTATCCGGGCTTTGTCGAGGCGCACTGCCACCTCGGGCTCGACGGCTGGGGGATCGGCTTTGAAGGAGCGGACTACAACGAGATGGGTGACGTCTGCACGCCTCAGATGAGGGCGATAGACAGCTTTAACCCCTTTGATCACACCGTGCACGCGGCGGCAAAGGCCGGCGTCACCACTGTCGCGACCGGCCAGGGAAGCTCCAATGCGATAGGCGGGACCTGGATCGCCGTAAAGACGACCGGAGTCTGCGTGGACGATATGATAGTAAAGGATCCCGTCGCGATGAAGGGAGCGCTCGGCGAGAACCCCAAGCGCGTCTACAGGGAAAAGGGGAACTACGCCCGCATGTCGACCGCGGCGGTCATCCGGAACATGCTGAGCAAAGCGAAGGAATACCTCGCGAAGAAAGAGGCGGCAGGCGATGATATAAGCAAACAGCCCGCCTTTGATCAGAAGTGCGAGGCGATGATACCCGTGCTCAGGAAGGAGATACCGCTCAAGATCCACGCGCACCAGGCGAACGACATCCTGACCGCGGTGAGGCTCGCGAAGGAATTCGACGTGAGACTGACCCTGGAGCACGTGACCGAGGGCCACCTCATAGCCGATAAGCTTGCGGAGACCGGATATCCGATGGCTGTCGGGCCCACGCTCACCCACGCGACCAAGTTCGAGCTTCAGAACAAGTCCTGGATCACTCCCGGGATCCTGTCTGCCAAAGGCTGCCACGTTTCCATCATAACGGATTCTCCCGTGATACCTCAGGAATATCTGCCGCTCTGCGCGGGTCTCGCTGTCAAGGCGGGAATGGATTCCTTCGAGGCGCTCAAGGCGATAACGATAAACCCTGCTGAGCATATCGGGATAGCTGAAAGGGTAGGCTCTCTCGAGGTCGGGAAGGACGCGGACATAGTGATATGCGACGGGGATCCGATGGTCTCCGACACCCGTATCAAAGCAGTGTATATCGACGGAAAGCTGATAGACTGATGTGCGCCAAGTGGAAAGGTCGTGAACCCAGGCCGTATTACGCGAATTACAGGAGGCTCGACGTCACTAACGACTTCGGAGGATGGTTCGAGTGCTATGAGCTGCCCGGGGATGTCGTCGCGGTCTGCGAACCTCAGCATCTGCAGGAGGTAAACGCGTTCCTGATCAAAGGCGGGAGCTCCGCTCTTCTTCTGGATACCGGCATGGGGATCTGCGATATCGAGCCGCTCATCAGGGAACTCTGGCCCGGTGATCTACAGGTCATAAACTGCCATCGGCATTTTGACCATACCGGGAACAACTGGAGGTTCCCGGAGGTTTTGATCGCGGATGAGCCGGGGGCGGTAAAGCAGGCCAAAACGGGCTGTCCGCACGGGCCGCTCGCCAATCAGACGGACGAGGACATGTTCCTGTTCGGATATCCCGACGGGTTCAGGCCTGAGGATTACTGTGTGAGACCCTTCAGCGCGAAAACTGTCGGGGACGGCCACGTCTTTGATCTCGGAGAAAGAGAGGTAGAAGTTGTCTATACTCCCGGGCATCTGGAGGATCATCTGATGCTGTTTGACAGGCGTGACAGGATCCTCTTTGCCGGAGATATGATCTATCTCGGAGCGATCTACGTTCAGTTTGAAAGCGAAGTTATGGGACGTTCGGATATAAACGAGTATATAGACTCGCTCTTCAAGGTGGAGAGGCTCTTCCCGGAGATCTCGGCCGTCTACGTGTCGCACAACGATTTCATTATGCCGGTTTCCTGCATAGGCCGGATAAGAGACGCGCTGATCGCCGTGAGGGACGGGAAGGCGGAAGGCATTCCGCTCAGAGACGAGAAATACGGATATTACGACGATCCGCCGACCATGAAGCAGTATTTCTTCGACGGTTTCAGCGTAGTATATGGAAAATAGGAAGGATAAGCAAAGATGCCCGAGCTCAGCAGAAGAGTAGGAAGGTTTACGGATTCCGTCATCAGGAGGATGACGAGGATAAGCAATAGATACGGCGCGATCAATATGTCGCAGGGATTCCCGGACTTTGATCCGCCGCTGAAGATGAAGCAGGCGCTCGAGAGGATAGCGATCGAGGGACCGCACCAGTACTCCATAACCTACGGAGCGAAGAATTTCCGCGAGGCGCTGGCCCGCAAGCAGAGCCGGGCCTTCGGCCGGGAGATCGACCCCGAGACAGAGACCTGCGTGACCTGCGGCGGCACCGAGGCGATGATGTGCGCGATGATGACATGCTGCAACCCCGGCGACAATGCTCATGTACGGTAAGGAAGCAAGCAACCGAAAACAAGAGATAGACCGCCAGCACTACACTATTCCGAACCAAAGACCAAAAGATAAGCATTGTGGGAAAAT
>Ga0079305_1001781_pt1 | contig 24415 bp, 19 predicted proteins | sample LMS_cellobiose_e_FD_79183 | JGI IMG/M metagenome (GOLD analysis project Ga0079305, IMG submission 79183) | Rumen-fistulated moose microbial communities from Alaska, USA - LMS_cellobiose_enrichment | ecosystem: Host-associated > Mammals > Digestive system > Stomach > Rumen fluid ... | reverse complement strand
GACATCCCGGATGACCTGAGAGATGCATCCGCCGGTGCAATCATGGCCTCTGCCCTGATCAAGCTTAGTACCCTTACCGCAGATGCTGACCTTAAGAAGCAATGCCAAACTGTGGCTGAAAAACAACTGCGTACCCTTGCTTCTCCGGAATATCTGGCAGCTCCCGGCGAGATTTGCGGATTCCTTCTGAAGCATAGTGTTGGACATAAGCTTGCCGGAGGCGAGGTCGATGTTCCGCTGACTTATGCGGATTACTATTTCCTTGAGGCCCTGCTCAGGTTCAAATCTTTAAAGCCATAATCATTATGTCAAGTTTGATGAGGAATATAGTTACTGTCCTGGCAGGATTCTCCGTAGCATTGATATCTTGCGCTAAAGGTAACGATGCTGCAGATTCCCCGGAAGTCCAGATGGCTAAAGACAAAGGATATGTCGTTGTTACTGATTATCTTAGGGCAGACGGTACGAGTGATGTAAGTGATGTCCTGCAGAGGGTGATTGACACCAACCCGAACAGGACGATATTCTTCCCTGATGGTGTTTATTTGATTTCCAAACCGATAAACACTCCTGCGGACCCTTCGAAGAGTGTGGCGCTCCAGCTTTCAAATTATGCTACCATACGCGCTGCAAAAGGGTGGTCGCATCAGGAGGCTATGATCCGTCTGGGCGGCAAGGACCCTTTCAACACAGTGTATGTCGCTGGAAGCAATTACTATCTTGACGGGGGAATAATCGATGGCAACGGAGTAGCTGTGGGAGTGTCGATCGACAGCGGTCGTGAGACAGTGATTCGCAACACCTCGATTAAGAATGTCCAAGTCGGGATACAGATAAACAAGGGCGCCAACAGCGGTTCTTCGGACAGTGACATCCATGATGTGAACATAGTCGGCAATAAGAATCCTTCAAGTATCGGTGTCCTTGTGATCGGCTATGACAACACGTTGTCAAACATGAGGATAACAGGGGTCCACATCGGTGTTAAACTCTGTTCCGGAGGTAACAGCCTGCGTAATATCCATCCATTGTATTCTTTGGGAGGATATGAAAATGGTGAGTATGAGACCAGCTGCGGATTTGTCGATGAGAGTCATAACAACTGGTACAGCTTCTGCTACAGCGACCAGTATTGCATAGGCTTCATGAGTAAAGGCGGTCACAGCGTTTACACCGATTGCTTCTGCTATTGGTATGCAAACAAAGGTAAATTCCACACTGTCTTCAAGTCGGAAGGAGCCTTTAATGGAGTTGTTACCAACATGACAGTGGGCATGAACAAGGGGAACGCTGCTCCGGAGAACATCATACTGGATGCCGCGGAAGAAGGAGGAAAGGGCGTTTTTACGAACCTGTTTGTATCTGATTATTCAGTACTTACTGACAGCAGCTATGAAAAATACATGAAATAGTTTGTGTTAATGAACAAGTGGTTGCAGTTGGCGGCCGCCTTTCTGGTGGCCGCCTGTTCTGCAAAGCCGGGACCGGCTTTGCTTGACGAAACAAGATTCGACACCGTGATTGATGAAAAACCGGTGTCATTGGTTACGATAAGAAACAAGCATCTTGCCCTGCAGGCGACCAATTACGGCGGCAGGGTCGTTTCACTTTTCGTCCCTGACAGGAATGGTGATTATAAGGATGTCGTCCTCGGCCGGAAGACCATCGACGAATATGTCCACTATGCCAGCGACCGTTTCCTCGGTTCATGCGTAGGGCCTGTTGCCAACCGCATTGTCAACGCTTCCTTTACCATCGATGGGGTAACATACCATCTGGAAACCAACCATGGCGGAAAGGGAACGCTTCATGGGGGATTCAAAGGCTTGGATTCCGTAGTGTGGGAGATTGAGAACACGACCAGCAATTCAATCACCTTCCATTATGTACACAAAGACGGAGAAGGAGGGTTCCCCGGCAACCTGGACATACGTATGAAATATTCACTGACCAAGGATGATTCTTTCAAGATCGAATATGAAGCTACGACCGACAAGACCCGGCCTGTCAATATATCCAATCACCCTTATTTCAATTTCTCGCAGGGCGGTACAATAGAAGATTACGTGTTGTACATCAATGGAGACAAGATCACAGGGATTGACGGGCTTGACGTTATGGATCCACCAATTGACATAAAGGGGACCGCGATGGACTACAGGACTCCGCACAGGATAGGCGATGCCTTCGAAAGTGATTATGAGCAGTTAGTCCGCGGCCGAGGTGGTTTCGATCATAATTATTGCATCAATATGGCTTCTTCAGGACTGACGGAGGCTGCTTCCGTTTATGATCCGTCTTCGGGAATATTCCTGGAAGTATTCTCAGACCAGCCTGGCCTCCAGGTTTACAGCGGACAGTACATGAGCGGTAAGACTGAAGGGAAATATGGCAAGTTGGAGAAATACGGTTCCATTACCCTTGAGACCCAGAACTGGCCTGACGCCCCGAACAAACCGGGTTTTCCGGATCCCTATCTGAGGCCAGGAGAAAAATATTCCCATACCTGCGTCTATCGTTTCTCAACGAAATAACCGATATCCTATTATGAAAAGAATTGCCCTGTTCCTGGTCATGTCGTTATTGTCACTTTCCGTCCCGGCCCAGAGGCGGACAGTGAATCTGAACGACGGTTGGAAATTCCGTTTCGGATACGAGTTTGACAAGCGGGCCGGAGTGACGGTCCAGCTTCCTCACTGTTGGAATGCCCTGGACGGCACAAGGGGCACATATGATTATCACCGCGGCATAGGAAACTATACCAAAAGCGTGGACATCCCGGCGGATTGGGAAGGGAAGAGAGTGTTCATCAAGTTCGAAGGAGCCAACAGTGTCTGTGACTTTTTCCTCAACGGCAAGTTCGTAGGCGAACATCGCGGCGGCTACACGGCCTTTGTATATGACCTTACGGACCGCCTTGAATACGGTAAGGAAAACGAACTATGGGCAAGGGTTAACAATTCGGAACAGCTTGATGTGATGCCTTTGGTAGGCGATTTTAACATCGGCGGAGGCCTCTATAGGGATGTGTATTTCATAATCACGGAAAAAGCTTGTATTTCTCCTGAGGACTTTGCCTCTCCTGGTGTTTACTTCTACCAGAAAAAGGTGACCGACAAGTCTGCCGATGTGGATCTCAAGGTTATGTTGTCCAATTCTTCAGACAAGGATCGAGACCTGACAGTGCGGCTGAACGTCAGCGATGGGAAGAACACAGTCCTTACGAAGGAAAAGAAGGTCCATTTGGCTGCGGGTACGAAGATCGATGGGGAGATGATGGCTTTTTCAATAAAGAACCCTCACCTATGGAATTCACGCCAGGATCCGTTTATGTATGATGCTGTTGTCAGTCTTGTTGAGAACGGAAAGGAAATAGACAAGGTTCACCAGAATCTGGGACTTAGATACTTCCGTTTTGACTCTGATGAAGGGTTTTTCTTAAATGGGAAGCATCTTCAACTGAGAGGCGTATGCCGTCACCAGGAACGCTCGGAGATCGGAAATGCCCTAAGGGAAGAACATCATGAAGAGGATGTCCGTCTCATGTATGAGATGGGCGTAAATGCGCTTAGAGGTTCACATTACCCCCATGCTACTTATTTCTATGATTTGCTGGATAAGTATGGGATAGTCACCTGGGCAGAAATTCCTTTTGTCGGCCCAGGAGGGTATGCGGATAAAGGTTTTGTGGATAAAGAATCATTCAAGGAAAACGGAAGGCAACAGCTGACGGAATTGATCCATCAGCAATACAACCATCCTGGGATCTGCGTTTGGGGTCTCTTCAATGAATTGAAGAGTCAGGGTGACAACCCTATCGACTATATTAAGGAACTCAATTCCATGGCCCATGAACTTGACCCGTACAGGCCCACGACAGCAGCGTCCAATCAGAACAATGACCCGATGAATGAGGTTACCGATGAAATAGGGTTCAATCGCTATGACGGTTGGTACGGCAGTTCCCCAAGGACGTTGGCTACATTCTTGGACAAGTACCACGCCGAGCATCCGGAAGCCAGGCTTTCAATAAGTGAATATGGGGCCGGAGCGAGTATCTACCATCAGCAGGACTCTCTGAAACAAACTGTTCCCACATCTTACTGGCATCCGGAAAACTGGCAGACATTTTATCATATAGAGAACTGGAAGATCATAAACGAGAGACCATTTGTCTGGGGATCCTTCATCTGGAACATGTTCGATTTCGGTGCAGCCAACCGTACTGAAGGTGACCGCCCCGGAATCAATGACAAGGGTCTTGTAACGAGAGACCGGAAAGTCTGCAAGGATGCATATTACTTCTATCAAGCCAATTGGTCGGAACAACCCATGGTCTATATAGAAGGACGGCGCAACAACCTACGACTCCACTCACAGACGGAAGTGATGGTCTTCAGCAACGCTTCCAGCGTAACGCTCGTCTTAAACGGCAGGCCTGTCGGTACTTTGACACCTGACGAATACCATATCTGCCGCTTCCCTGTTTCTTTGGACAAGGGTGTCAATGTAATTAAGGCTCTCGCTGGTAACCTTGAGGATAGCTGCGAATGGACCCTTCAGTAATCAAAAAACCTTAATATATGGACAGGAGACAGTTTTTCAAGGATATGCTGGCCGCTTCAGTAGCAGCCGGTGTTTCTGCTTCCGGCTCTGGTTTATTAAGTGCTTCTGAGCCAGGACTCTTTAGAAAAAAACCGCATTACGATTCCAAGGGACTTCCTACCGTCACATTGGGAAAGGATGGTGTTGTCATTCCTCGAATGATCCTGGGGCTTGGAAGCCGCTTCTGCAACATAGATGATGAGGAAGAAGCCATAGAGATGCTGAACTTTGCCCTTGATAATGGTTTCTATTACTGGGACACGGCACACGCTTATGACAACACCATTGCACGCCCGGCAGGGCGTCCGAAACCTCCACGCTTGGTTTATAGCGAGGTCCGTCTTGGAGAGGTCTTGAAATACCGCCGAAAGGAAGTGTTCCTGTCTACCAAAGTCACGGCTCGTGAGCCTTCAAAGGCTCTCGCCGAAATTGAGGACAGCCTCAACCGTCTGCAGACAGACCATCTTGAAACACTCAAGATACATAGCGTCAATTCAATGGAAGATGTCGAGGAGATGAGTAAGCCTGGGCATCTCATTGACATCGTGCATCGAATGAGGGAAGAAGGAATCTGCAAATACATCGGTTTTTCCTGTCATGCCGATGCCTATGCCGCGAAGGCTATGTGTGATAGAGGGGACTTCGACTCGATGCTTATCGCCATGAACCAGTGGGACTCCAGTCACCTGTCTCCCCGCCAGCAAGTTGCTGTTCCTGCAGCAAAGGCTAACGGGTTGGCTGTATTCCTGATGAAACTGGTGCGTCCTAAGGAGAATCGCAAGGATATAAACATACCGGACCTTATCCGCTACGCCCTTTCCCTTGATGGGCCGGATGCAGTGTGCCTTGGCATGGACAGTATAGAAGTCGTGAAGTCCAACATTGAGATACTCAAGAATTTCCGTAAATTCAGCGCGAAGGAGATGCAAGAACTCTCCGAGAAGCTCGGACCATTTTATGTTTAGGGCGATATGAAAAAAGCAGTACTTTCAGTCATGGCACTGTTCCTGGTCTCTGTTCTTGCTGGAGCGGTAGACTTGAAGACCAGGATGGACTGGAAGATCAGTCCCTATACTGGTTACACCCGAGCTACCTGGGAAGAAATCTCCGAGAAGATCATCAGCGGTGTCATGAAGCGCGTTGATCCGCAGACAGGAATATTCACGTTCCCTGTCATGGAAGGACAGTATGATGTAGTGAGGGACCGTACTTCGGAAGAGCGTATCCGTGAGATGGAACGCATCCTTATAGGAGTTGTCTCCTATTTTGTCGGCACGGGGAAAGAAAAGGTGCCTGGTTATAAGGGTTCTATCCTTCAGCCTTTCATCAACGCATTCATCCATGGGACCGACCCGATTGATCCGCTTTACTGGGGCGAACCGGCTAAAGCAGACCAGACCGGTTCAGGCTACATCCTTGGACTGTACCTGGCTCCTGATCGTTTCTGGGATCCTTTGACGGAAGTACAGAAGAAGAACCTTATAACCTACCTGGAGAAGAATTCCGTAAATGAGACATGGGATAACAACCACCATCTTTTCCATTTGGTTACCACCCGTTTCTTGGAGACTCATGGGGGAGAGGGCAATAGGGAAAGGCACACCAGAACCCTTGAAAGGCTTCTGGGCTGGTACAGAGGAGACGGATGGTACATTGATGGGAACAACCGTGGCTTCGATTACTACAACCTCTGGGGGTTCCAATTGTATTTGAACTGGATTCTCAAGTTCGATCCCGTTTGGGCTGACCAATTCGGGGACAGGATCCGCTGGAATGCCGCCCGTTTTATGGAAACAGCTCCATGGCTCTACTCTCGTTCCAGCGGTCATATTCCCTGGGGGAGGAGCCTTTCTTACCGTTTCGCTGCGGCAGGGGCCATCGGCTGGAACATAATCAACGGGGATACAACGATTCCCCCGGGACTTGCACGGCGTCTGCTTTCCGGAGACCTGAAGTACTTCATAGACAACGGTAGTCTGGCCGAGGACGGGCTCATGTATGTTGGCTATCGAGGACAGAACCTTGACTTGGCTGAGAGATATAATTCTCCCGGAGATCCGTATTTCGCGATGGAAGGCCTGTCTGTTCTCCTCCTGCCTGAAGACCATCCTTTTTGGACTGCGGTTGAACAGCCAGGTCCGTCCGATAACATGCCAGGCCGCAAGATAGTACATGGCGGTAATTTCGTGCTTAGCGCTCGTTCAGATGGGGATTCTCGTAACTATTTTGCCGGTCAGACCTTTGACAGGACTTACTGGCAGGCCGGAGCGAAATATCAGCAGGACGCGTATTCTGCCGATCTTGGTTTCTGCCTCTATGGTGATAACACCGACCCTACTGGGCAGGGACAGAGCGGCTACAAGGTAGACGACAGGGACTGGATGTATCACTGGAGGTCCACCGCTGTTCTTTTGGAAGAGGACCACATAGCCAGCAGTTACCCGATTGTACCGGATTATAACATGGCCAGGGACAAAGGAACTCCGGAGTTCGAGTGTGAGCATATTTATTCGCATGTGCTCATCGGGGACAAAGGTGAAGTGCATGTGCTTTGGCATGACTATCCAACTCCGGTGCGTTTGCGTCTGGGAGGCTATGGCATCAATGTGCCTTTCGGGTCGGTTCCGATTGAAAGCCGCGACGGTGGGATGCTGATAGTTTCTTCCGGGAACTATCGTTCTGTTTCCCGGCAGCTCTATGGCCCCGTGGGTACCCTTGTATGCAAATTCCTGCAGCCGCGCGAAGGTTGGAAGAATACCCACCTTTTCGGTGGGCTCGGAGCCTGGCCACAGTGGGAGAGTAAGGAAGGAGTCCCTCCATTTACCCCAGTGGTAATCTATGAAGACGGCTCCGCGCACGGAATCGTAGTACAACCATCAATAAGCGTGAACTCGACGAAGGAAGGTCTCAGTATCGTTTTTGAAGGTAAGACCTATGACATCAGAATAATCGACAAGCCTCTTTGATATGAGAAAGATTATTTTCACCATAGTTGTAACCCTGTTTGGGGCTGCTGCTTTCGCTGCCGTCCCCGACATATACGGGATTGCCAAGCTGACCTACAGGGTTTCTTCCATTGACACAGTCAGGGACTATTACGGCCGTTTTTTGGGTTTTGACGAGGCGTTCAGCTACTATTCGGAAAGAGGTAATGTTTATTCTTTCAAGGTAAATGACAGGCAGTTCATAGAGTTTTTCGTTGACAAGGATGCCGTTTCCAGAAAGGAAAAGCTTGTGAGTGTTTCCCTACATGTGGCTTCTGCTGATTCAATACGTGATTACCTCTTGGAAAAGCAATGGCCTGTTTCGGAGGTTATCATCGATGGGGCAGGAGAGAAAGTCGTGACTACCCATGACGCTGATGGAAACCTTATTGAATTCGTAGAATTCACACAAGGAGGGAAACATCTGAAATGTTTGGGAGAGTCTCTGTCTGTCAATCGGATTTCCACACGTGTCCACCACGTAGGTCTGCCTTCTGACAAGCTTGACCGTGATGATCCTTTCTGGGTCGGTCTTCTCGGAGGAAAAGAAATCGTTCGGTATCAGCAGTCATCTGGAGAAAGGGGGATCCATTATATCTCCATTGGGGTCGGTACTGAATGCGTAGAGCATTATTTTCCATCTGATAGTTCTTTCGGTCATCCCTGTTTCCAGACAATGGACATGCAGGAAACCTTGATGGTCCTTCATTCCCGCAGTGGTTTTCCGATTTCGAAACCATCAATTGGAATGACGAATCGCTGGCTTCTGAACATCGTTTCTCCAGAAGGGGCCAAGGTGGAGTTCACGGAGCCATTCACCTTACGTTGAAGATCTACTCCGTTTTACTTGAACACGGGGCGCTGAACGAGCCATTCAGGACGTGTGGTGGGTTCGCCCTTGTGGTTCACGAAGGTGAGGGTACCGTCTATTTCCTTCAACTCCATCAGCATCATCGGCCTGGGATGATAACTGCCTCTCAGGGGAATCAGCCCTTCACAATGGGTGTGCATGACCATGAACATCCGGCCCTGGCTGTCGGTAATGATTTCTCCGTTGTGACCGGCTCCGTTAAGGATTGCGTCCGGATTGTCAGATTTAAGGACCGGGACGGGCTCGGGCCATTCTCCGTCCAGCCTGTCTGAAACGGACATGCACAGAGTGTAGTCAGCGGTGTTGTAATAGCCTTTGGAGCAGAAGAAATAGTATTTTCCTCCATATTTATAGATATAACCTCCTTCGTAGGCCTTGGTGATGTAGTGAGGCTTGCTGCCAGGCTTGTAACGGAGGCCGTCGCTTGTCAGTTCCCGGATGTAATTCCCTTTGCTGTTGACGTCTCCCCAGACCAGGTATTGTCTACCGTCGTCATCCAGGAAGAACTGTCCATCCTGTGGAGTAGGATGATCCGGAGTACCTATATTCAGAGTGCCCGCATAGCGGAATTCTCCGTCAATGTCGTCAGCGACGCAGACTACCTGCCTGTCATTCTCCATCGAGACGAACAGGGTCAGGTACACCACAACCTTTCCGTTGATGACGGCCGGGCTCGGAGCCCAGTAATTGATGCGGCTTTTAGCTCCTGTCTTCATCGGATCCTTCTTTCCGTCACCGTAGGGGTCGTCAGGTGACGGGCCAGGGAACATATTCCTGTAAAACTCCCATTGGCAGAGATCGCGGCTTCTGTAGATCCGGATCGGGAAGCCAGTGGCAAAGCAGTAGAACCAGTCGCCTATTTTTACAACTGAAGGGTCTGCACAGTCAAAATCGGAGACGGGATTCATTATCAGGTCATTGCTGGCCAAGGCTTTCCTTGCGTTGAGGAAATAGGGTTCCGCTTCTGCAAATCCGTCATTCTTCGGTCCGTCCAGCCGGACAGGTACCCCGTTGTGACTGCTTTTGACGGCGGCAGAGAGGATCTCCATCACTATCATGTTGTTTTCCAGGGAGCATAGGTCGAAGGGCTTCACGGTCAGTTCTCCCCTGACAGCTGCAGCGAGGTAGCGGAAAGGATTGTCAATCGGGGCGGCAAGGGAAGGCGCTTCGATGCCGGGTTTGCCGGCAGCGTCGGTAACGTGCTTTGGATCAGGCTGGTAAAGGAAGCCCTTCTTGCCATAGACGTACATGTCCTTGCGGTTGTAGGGCCAGCACCAGGATGCATTGATCTGGACGGTAGTTCCAGAATAGTCCAGGATAATCGTGGCATCGTCGTCAACCTTGGGATAGACGTCCGGCTTGTTCTGCTTCAGGACAGCGTACACGCTGACGGGTCTTTGACCTCCCAGGATCCAGGTCGCCAGGTTTGCCCCGTAGCATCCGAAATCCATTACTGCACCTCCTCCGTTGAGGACGGGATCAGTCAGCCAGTCCAGGAATTTCTTGCTGCAATCTATCTCCGAAGGGCCCTGGTGACCGTCGTAAACCTCAATCCTGTGGATGGGTCCGATCCTGCCTGCATCTGCCTCCTGCTTGATGTAATGGTTCGAGGCGTACCAGGTGGTCTCGTAGTTGGTAAGAAGGAGAATGCCGTGTTTCCTTGCCAGAGCTTCCATCTCCTTGGCTTCATCATAGGTTGTAGCGAGGGGCTTTTCTACCATCACATGGATCCCTCTTGGTGCACAGGCTTTCACGACTGCAAGGTGCTCCTTGATCGATCCATAGGCTACAACGGCTTCCGGGTGCGTTTCATCCAGCATTTTGCCAAGGTCTGAGTAGAAGAGGTTTTCAGGAACAAGCCGGGTCAGGGAATTTGAATGCAAGTAGCGCTCATCGGGTTCCCAGACACCCACCACCTGGATGTCTCCCTGCCTGAGCTGGGACACGACGCCATTGAGATGGTCATGGGTAACTCCGGCGACTCCGATCCGGAAAGGTTCTGCAGCGGATGCTGTCACACAAATACCGACGTACAGCAGAAGGATCTGCAGGATCCGTTTGCCTATGTTTGCCATAATGTATGTGAATATATTCCTAGTAGCTGATCAGTGGCTTGGTCAGGGCTTCCTTGAGCTGCTCGTCGTAGCGCAGGCGGACCTTGATGCCGGCTTCCTGGAAATAGTAGCGGACCATTATCTCCTCCTCCACGAACGGCACGATTTCATCCTTTTTGAGGTTGAGGAAGGTCTCCTTGTCCATCTCCAGGGCTTTTTGGAGGGCGTCGACCTGGTCTTTCATGCTGTCGGCAAGGCCGTCCTTGTCAAGTTCCTTCTTGAGCAGGTCGAAATAGGTCTTTGCACTCGAGCGGTAGTCGAATTCCTTTGTCTTGGCGAAATCCACGAAATCCTTCCAGTCAGCGTCGCTCATCGTCCAGTCCTCCGGAACGCTTTTGTGCTCCTTGACGAACTTGATGGCGTAGTCCTGGATGATCGATGAATAGACCAACGAATAGGTCAGGCGGCTGTATTCATGGCCTTTCACGATCACATCCGGGGTAATGCCGCCACCGTCCTTGACTATCCTTCCATGTGCGGTCTTGAACTCATGGGCAAGAGAATCAGGAATATAGCCTACGCTTCCGTCTTCGTTGCGATGGGCATAATCGATGGCTTGGACGCAACGGCCTGAAGGGGTGTAGTACTTGGCTGTAGTGACCTTAAGCTGGCCATTGTAGGGCAGGGGCCTGATGCTTTGGACAAGTCCTTTTCCGAAAGTCCTGGTACCCATTATGGTTGCCCTGTCCAGATCCTGGAGGGCACCGGTCACGATTTCCGAAGAGGAAGCGGAACCGGAATCGACCATCACGATCAAAGGAATCTCAGTGTCAATCGGTTCCGTGGTAGTCTTGTATTTTTGCTCACTGATTCCATTGCCTTTGGAAGAGACGACCAGCGAACCCTTGGGGACGAAGAGTGAGACGATGTTGATGGCTTCGTTCATCAGGCCTCCGCCATTGCCGCGAAGGTCGAGTACAAGTTTCTTCATGCCCTGCTTCTTGAGATTCAGGACAGCGTTGCGAATGTCTCCGGACACATTTTCAGTGAAACCGCTCTGGTAGATGTAACCGGTCTCGGCATCGAGCATTCCTGCATATTCAACATCGGGGAGGTGGATCCTTTCGCGGACAACGTTTATTTCCACGATCTCGTCGGTGTAGACCTTCTTAACCTTGAACTTCACTGTCGTTCCTGGCTTCCCTTTCATCCTGTCGGAGCACTCCTGGCTGGTCAGGCCGTGGGTGGAGACCCCGTCGATCTCAAGGATCTCGTCGCCGCAGCGCAGGCCGTACCTCACTGCAGGTGATCCGGCGTAGGGTTCGTTGATGATCACGTTCCCGTCCTTGTCCGGCTTGTAAATGACTGCTCCGATGCCTCCATAGCTCTTGCTTACCATCATCTGGAGGTCTTCGTTCTCCTCTTCGGGGATGTAAACCGTGTAGGGGTCCAGGTCTCCCAGCATGGCATCGATTCCAGCCCTTTCTATCCTGTCTACAGGGAGGGAATCGACATAGGAGCGGTTGAGCTCCTTCAGGATTGCATTCTGGATTTCTGTCCATTTTCCGAGCTTGAAGCTCTGGGACTGTGCTGAGGCCATGCCGCTGGCAAGCAAAGCCGCGAAGGCCAGTATGATCGTTCTTTTCTTCATATTCATTTATCCGTCCTGCAAAAATACTAAATATCGTGCCATTCTGGTTTATTCAAAATGCACCTTGCAGACGGAAAGCATGTAATTGCCGTCAGGCGAGTCCTTGCCCTGGAAGAAGAGGTACACTTGTCCGTCTTCATCCTGGAAGACTCCCGGGTGGCCGCTCTCCCCATGATTCCAGGTCCCCTCTTCTCCATGTGTGAACAGAAGGCCGTCGGGAGCGATCCTGGTAAAGTTTATTCCGTCAGTCGAAGTGGCAAGGCCTATCTGCTGTTTCTCGTGGTTGTAGGCTCCGGCGTAGAACATGTACCAGACACCCTTGTGCTTTATCACGGTCGGAGCTTCGATGCAGCTCATCTCCCAGTCCATGTCCGGCTTCAGGAAGGGACCTTCCGTCGATAGGAGGGTCCATTTGTCTGGACCGTAATCACTTCCATAGGGAGCTTCAGCCATGCCGAGCAGCTGGTAAGTCTTGGTCTCGTCCCTGGTTGCAAACATCAGGATCATCTTGTCTTTCACTCGGTAGACTTCGGCGTCGATTGACCTGTTGATGGACCAGGAAGTCTCCGGTACGAAGACAGGAGTGTCGCAGGTGTTGGTGAAGGTGATTCCGTCTTCGCTGGTCGCATGCCAGATATTGTTGTTATTGGCCTTTTCCCACATGCGCTGGTAGAACATGTGGATCTGGCCGTCGATGACCTTGACGCAAGGGGCCACTGCTCCGTAGATCTTGTTGCCTTTGGAGTCTCTCAGATCCAGGTCGCAGACCCTGGTCCAGTTGACGAGGTCGGTGCTCCTGGCTATTCCGGTGTCCCAGCCATTATGCGCAGGTTCGGGATTTACAGTTTTCTCATAAGACTTGATTGAATAGTACATCATGTACTCATTGCCTTTACGGATGACTGTCGGATCCTTGGAAAAGGGGAGGACAGTCCTTGAGGAATCTCCGTAAAGCATGGGCATCGGCTCGAGGGTAACCTTCTGGATCTTAGGCCCGCAAGAAGAAAGGCATAATGCAACTGCTGCCGCAAGGATGATGATCTTATTCATGATTATTCGCTTTTCAACAAGATAGGAATAATCTTGCGAATAACAAAGCCAAGACGGCTATCCGTAGATCTCCCTAAGGACGGCGAGAGAACGGACGTTGACGGCCGATTCGGTGTGGAATTCGATGTAGCGGAGGATGGATTCGGCTATAGTGTTGCGGTCTACTCCTGAAAGAGGGTAGAGGAGGGCTTCGGCGAAGGGAAGTTTGATAAGGGAGTCGAGGGCTTTAAGGTTAGACCCTTCGCTGCACTCAGGATGACAATCAGAAGAAGTGACAAACGGGGCGAGGCCGGCGGTGTCGGGATCGAAGCCGAGGACGGAACATAACCGCAGCAGGAAAAGGAGGTGGAAATTGGCGAAGTCGCTCTGGAGGGCATCGAGGGTAAGGATCTGCCCTTTCAGCCATTCGGCCAGGCCATCCTCATTGGTCTGGTCCTTGACGACCCGGTAGAGGACCTCGCTCATGAAAAGGGTCATGGTGTTCTTGTGGATATTGCTGCGGATCCCGTTCAAAGGGGTTACGCTCACGAAGTTCCGGGCGTACCAGAGGTCGGACTTTGGGTTCTCTGTAACCTCGGCCTGAAGGATATTCAGTGGCAGGAAGAGGGCCATCGCCGTCTTCGGGGTGACTTTCACCAGGAATCCATGGCGGCCATATTCTGCACTCAGCGTGTGCAGGACTATGGAATTTTCACCAAACTTGGTGTGATTCAGGACAATGAGTTCGGCCTTGGATTTCATGAGTCAGATCCTTCGCTTTGCTCAGGATGACAGGAAGTGTTGAGGAAGGCGGCCATGGCTCGGAGGGCCTTGCCACGGTGTGAGATCTCGTTCTTCTGCTCCTCGGTGATGTCGGCGGCGGTCAGCCCGGGATATTCATCGGGAATGAATATGGGGTCGTAGCCAAAACCCCCGCGGCCGGATTTCCCGCGGGCAATGGTCCCGTCCATAACTCCCTCGAATTGATGGACTTTCCCATCTAGGATGAGGGTCACCACGCTGCGGAACCTAGCCCTTCTGGTAGTAGAAGGATTGGCAGCCTCAAGTGCCTCAAGCTCGGAGAGCACCTTGTCCATGTTCTTTCCGAAATCCTTCGACTCCCCGGCATAGCGTGCCGTAAAGACCCCGGGAGCACCTCCAAGGGCCTCGACTTCCAGGCCGGTGTCGTTTGCGAAACAGTCGCATCCATTTCTCTCGAAAATATAATCGGCCTTCTGGAGGGAGTTCTCCTCAAGGGTAGTTCCGGTCTCCGGGATGTCATCCGTCAAACCGAAATCCATGGGGGTGTATAATTCAAAGCCTTCCCCGAGAATCTCCGATGCCTCGCGCAATTTTCCACGGTTGCCTGTGGCGAAAACGATTTTTCTTGCTTCCATGACTGCAAATATCCGAAAAAAGCGGGTTTATTCCTCTTAATTGGTTAAATTTGTAAGAATATAAAACAAGACCAACAATGGCAGTAGACTACGAGAAAGCGGGCGTCAGCCTGGAAGCCGGTTACGATGTCGTCCGGAGGATCAAGAAACATGTAGCTTCGACCTCGAGGCTTGGGGTAATGGGCAATATAGGTGCTTTTGGCGGGATGTTCGATCTCAGCGCCCTTAACATCAAGGAGCCTGTTCTCGTGAGCGGAACCGACGGTGTCGGAACGAAACTCAAGATAGCCTTTGCGATGGACAAGCACGACACCATCGGCATCGACGCTGTTGCCATGTGCGTCAATGACGTCCTTGCACAGGGAGCTGAACCGCTCGTATTCCTTGACTATGTCGCCCAGGGCAAGACCCGTCCGGAAGTGGTTGAGGCAATAGTCGCCGGAGTCGCCGAAGGTTGCCGCCAGGCCGGCTGCGCCCTTGTTGGCGGAGAGACTGCCGAAATGCCCGGCATGTATGAGGATGGGGAATATGACATAGCCGGCTACACAACCGGAGTTGTCGAGAAGAGCAAGCTTATAGACGGAACTAAGGTAAAGGTGGGTGACGTGCTGGTCGGAATCGCTTCCACTGGCGTCCACAGCAATGGTTTCAGCTTGGTAAGGAAGATTTTCAGTGACAATGGACTGGATCTCCATAAGGCTTATCCGGAACTCGGAACCGACGAGCCCCTCGGCCTCGTGGCCCTCACTCCCACCAGGATCTATGTCAAGCAGGTCCTGGACGTTATCCACAGCCTGGACGTCCACGGAGTCGCCCACATCACCGGCGGCGGTTTCGATGAGAATATCCCCAGGATCCTTCAGGAGGGTCAGGGAATAGAGGTTCATGAAGGCACCTGGGAGATCCTCCCGATCTTCCATTTCCTTGAGAAATACGGTAAGATTCCGCACAGGGAGATGTTCAATATCTTCAACATGGGTATAGGCATGGTGCTGGCGATGGATGCAGCCCAGGCCGGTGAGGCAATAGACATCCTGGCCCAGCATGGTGACAGGGCTGCCGTCATCGGCAAGGTCACCGACAAGCCCGGAGTAGAGATTCTTCCTTTTTAGATGCAAGGTTTCGAGTTTTGTGGATTTAGAGTAATGTAACTGAAAGATTCGATTATGAAAACTTTTTTCCACAAATTCCTTTCCTCCTTCGGTGCTGTTGTGCTTGGATTTTTGGGTTTCTCTTCCTGTGGAGAAATCATTGACGGTCCGATTATGTGCGAGTACGGCACTCCCTATGGAGAATTCAAGGTTGACATAAAAGTGACTGATGAGTCAGGTTCTCCCTTGAAAGACATTCATGTTTCACCAGTCATTCTGCATCCATCCAACTATGACATCAGGCGTCAGGAGTTGGAAACCATCAAGACAGACGCCTCCGGTAAGGCATTCAAGATATATGACCATTCCTGGATAGATGATGTCCGGGTAATCTTCGAGGACACTACCGGCGTTTTCGCTAAGGACAGTGCCGACTTCAAGCCTGTTCAGACAAAGGAAGGTGAGCATTGGTACAGAGGAGAAAAGACCGTCTCCGGCACCCATAAACTCAAAAAGAAATAATGGCTGAAGTTTCGCTCAGAAGGAGGATTGCATTGGACATTGCGGCCTCCATCAGGAAGTCCGAGACGGCGGATCATCCGCTGCTGCAGCTCTTTTGGGAGAGTACTTTGCGCTGCAACCTAAAGTGCCGCCATTGTGGAAGCGACTGCAAACAGATCGCGAACACGCCTGACATGCCCAAGGAAGACTTCTTCAAGGTCCTTGACGGAATAGCTACTCACACCGATCCCCATAAGGTCTTCGTCATCGTCTCCGGCGGCGAACCTACCATGCGCCTCGATCTCGAAGAATGTGGTAAAGGAATATATTCACGAGGCTTCCCTTGGGGCATGGTCACTAATGCCTACGGCCTTACGCCGGAAAGATATTCCCGGCTCCTGCGCTCAGGGCTCCATTCAATGACCATCAGCCTGGACGGCCTCCAGGAGAACCATGATTGGCTCCGAGGCATGCCGAACAGTTTCGAACGGGCCTCCAGGGCCATAAAGATGGTTGTGGATTCGAACGCCATCGCTTTCGATGTGGTGACCTGCGTCAACCGGCGTAATTTTTCGGAGCTTCCGAAGATAAAGGAGCACCTTATCAGCCTGGGGCTCAAGAACTGGAGGCTTTTCTCCATATTCCCGACCGGTCGTGCCGCCCAGGATCCCGACCTCCAGCTTCCTGCCGAGATGTTCAGAGGTCTTCTGGACTTCATCAAGGAGACCCGCAAGGAGGGCAGGATCAAAGCCAGCTTCGGCTGCGAAGGTTTCCTTGGCCATTACGAAGGTGAGGTCCGGGATCATTTCTACACCTGCCAGGCCGGCGTGACAGTCGGCTCCGTCCTGATCGACGGTTCGATCTCTGCATGTACCAGCATCCGTTCGGACTATCACCAGGGCAACATCTACACGGACGATTTCTGGGATGTCTGGCAGAACCGGTTCCAGCCCTACAGGGACCGTTCCTGGATGAAGAAGGATGAGTGCGGGGACTGCAAGTGGTGGAAATGGTGCGAAGGCAACGGCATGCACCTCCGCGACTCCGACGGCAAGCTCATGCTCTGCCACATGAAAAGGATCACGGCGTAGCCATTCCTCTCTTCCTGAATAAGAAATATATTCCTACGATGATAAAGGGAAGGCTCAGGAGCTGTCCCATGTCCAACCATGGAATGTCAGTGAATTGTTACGAAAGATGCTGAAATTAATCCTTGAAATCGCTAAATTTGTAAGTTAAGAAAAAGATCATTTCATGAGGGCATTAATCAGTGTTAGCGACAAGACGGGCGTGGTTGAATTCGCCCGCGAACTTGTGTCGCTGGGTTGGGAGTTGCTTTCCACCAGCGGGACGATGAAGATGTTGAAAGAGGCAGGACTGCCCGTCACCAGCGTAAGCGACGTGACCGGCTTCCCGGAGATCTGCGACGGCAGGGTCAAGACCCTCCATCCGAAGATCCATGGAGCCCTTCTGGCCCGTCGTGACCTTCCGGACCACATGCGCCAGCTTGAAGAGAACGGGATCGGGACCATCGACCTCGTGTGCGTCAACCTCTATCCTTTCCGCGAGACGGTTGCAAAACCGGACGTGACGATGGAGGATGCCATCGAGCACATCGACATCGGCGGTCCTTCGATGGTCCGCAGCGCCGCCAAGAACTGGGAGAGCGTCACGATCGTCGTGAACCCCGAAGACTATGCGGTTGTCATCGACGAACTGAAAGCCGATGGCCACACCTCACGCGAGACCCGTCTCAAGCTGTCAGCAAAGGCCTACACACATACTGCCGAGTACGACATGGCCATAGCCTCGTGGATGCGCCCTCAGGCCGGACTTCCCGAGAAGCTTTTCCTTGAATATGACATCTGCCAGCCCCTTCGATATGGGGAGAATCCACACCAGGAAGCCAAGTTCTACAAGACCTTGAAGAAGGCTCCGTATTCATTGGCCACTGCCGAGCAGCTTAATGGCAAAGAGTTGTCCTATAATAATATACAGGACGCCAACGCAGCCCTCAATATCGTCCGTGAGTTCACCGATAAACCTTTCGCGGTCGGTCTCAAGCACATGAATCCCTGCGGTGCAGGTGTTGGCGAGACCATAGCCGAGGCTTGGACGAAGGCCTACGAGGGTGACAAGACTTCCATCTTCGGAGGCATCGTGGCCTTCAACCGCGAGGTCGATCTGGAGACTGCCCAGATGCTCAAGCCCATATTCCTTGAGATCGTTATGGCCCCTTCATTCGCTCCGGACGCCCTCGAACTTCTCTGTACGAAGAAAAACCTGAGGGTATTGAAGGTCGAAATGGGGGTCGAGGTCAAGGAGCAGTTGAGCTGCGTCAGCGTGAACGGAGGGCTGCTTGTCCAGAACCAGGACCTATCGGTCTGTTCTCTCTCTCTCGACCAGTGCGTCACCGAGACGAAGCCCACCGAGGAACAGATGCGCGACCTGGATTTTATATGGAAGATGGTGAAGCACGTAAAATCCAATGCAATCGCCGTCGGTTGCGGAGGAATGCTCCTTGGCGTAGGTGCCGGCCAGATGAACCGCGTCGGCTCCGCCGAAATCGCCCTGAAGCACGCCACGTCTGTTTTGGCTGAAAATGCCTGTTCGGAGCAAAGCGACTCAGGGAGTTTGAGGGTTACGCCCCTCAATCCCCCTAGGGGGTGCAGGGGGGTGGATGGTGATACCAAGGCGTCAGCCTTGGTATTAGCCTCAGATGCGTTCTTCCCGTTTGACGACTGCGTGACACTGGCAGCCGAGTACGGAGTCAAGGCCATAGTCCAGCCCGGTGGCTCGATCCGAGACGAGGACTCCATCAAGAAATGCAACGAGCTAGGCATCGCCATGCTCTTCACGGGAGAAAGACACTTCAAACATTGATAGGCCATGGGAGTATTCCATTTGAGACCAAGCCAGAAGCAGGATGGCAAAACCATCAATCTGGAAGATTACCTGAGCAAAAGCGTTCTCGTTGTCGGAGGGGGCGGAAGGGAACATGCCATCGTTGACGCCCTTTCCCGCTCAAGGCATGTCCGCAAGATCTATTGCGCCCCTGGCAATGCCGGTATTGCTGCCCAGGCCGAGTGCGTTCCAATCAAAGACACTGATATTGATAAGCTTCTGGACTTCGTTAAGGAGAAAGGCATCGACCTCACTGTCGTTGGCCCCGAGGCCTCTCTGTCAGCGGGAATCGTTGATTTGTTCACTGCCGCCGGACAGCCGATTTTCGGTCCCACCAAGGCCGCCGCGACCATCGAGTCCAGCAAGGACTTCGCCAAGCGCCTTATGGAGAAATACAATGTTCCGACTGCAGCCTACAAGACCTTCGACAAATATGAGGAGGCCTTGGAATACGTCCGCAGACAGATGATGCCGGTTGTCCTGAAGTATGACGGCCTGGCAGCCGGAAAAGGCGTTGTGATCGCAGAGTCCATGGCAGAAGCCGAGGCAGCCCTCAAAGATATGCTTATGGACGACAAGTTCGGCCACGGAAAGGTCGTTGTCGAGGAGTTCATGACAGGTCCCGAGTTTTCCTTCCTGTGCTTTGTCTGCGGTGAGGAGGTTTTCCCGATGGTTCTGTCCCAGGACCACAAGCGTGCCTTTGATGGCGACAAAGGTCCCAACACCGGAGGCATGGGAGCATATTCCCCGCTTCCTTTCATCACCGGCGAGGATTATGGATATGCCCTCGAGAAGATCATGAGGCCAGTCGCTGCCGGCATGGTCGCGGAAGGCTGTCCGTTCAAGGGGGTCCTCTACGGCGGACTGATGAAGACTCCCGGGGGTATCAAGGTGGTGGAATTCAATTGCAGGTTCGGCGACCCGGAGACAGAGGTCGTCCTGCCCCGCCTCAAGACTGACATCTATGAGGTGTTCAATGCAATCGCTGAAGGAGGAACGGCAATTGAATCTCTTGAAGGAACGATTGATAAGGAAGGGAAGATCGTCCCTGCGTCGGAATTGATGCCGGAACTTGAGTGGTCCGACGAGGCGACCCTCGGTTTCGTGATGGCTTCCAAGGGCTATCCGGGATCATATTCGAAGGGCTTCGAGATCACAGGTCTCGAGGATGCTTTGGCAGATCCCGCCATCCGTATCTACCACATGGGCACGAAGGCGTCCGAACAGCCGGGGGTGGAAGTGGGCTCACCATCCAGACTGGAAGTGCCAATATACAAGACTGCAGGAGGTAGGGTGTTAATGGTCGTTGGTTCCGGAAAGGACCTTAAGGAGGCCAGGGACAAGGCGCTGGCGGCTGTGAGGAAGATCCAGTGCGAGAATCTGTTCTACCGGACTGATATTGGGCATTGGGTGCTGTAGCCTTTTGTGCTGTGTTTTGTAAGTTGTTGAATTACAAGGAATAACAAAAAACGCATGGGTTAATTGTCTAGGCGATTTTAGGAAGTAATTGAATTATAATAAGTTGAAAATACGATGGTAATAAGCGGAAAAGAACTGGCGGCCAAGTTGAAGGCCGAGATGGCGGAGCAAGTGGCTGATTTCCCCGGGAAATACGGCAGGGTGCCACATCTGGTGGTGATCCTGGTCGGGAACGATCCGGGAAGCCAGACTTATGTCCGCAACAAGGAGAAGGCCTGTGACGTAGTCGGCTTCAAGCACACCACCTACCGTCTCCCGGAAGACACTCCTGAGCAGGAAGTCCTCGACAGGATCGCAGAACTCAATGCAGATGACTCTGTCGACGGAATCCTGGTACAGCTGCCGCTCCCCAGGCACATCAGTGAGACCAAGGTTATCGAAGCTATCGCAAAGGAAAAGGACGTGGACGGATTCCACCCGCTGAATACCGCCGCCCTCTGGCAAAAGCGCCCCAACAACACTTGTGTCGTCCCCTGTACACCCATGGGCATCATCAAGCTTCTGGAGGAAGGGAATGTCGAGATCGCTGGCAAGAAAGCGGTCGTTCTCGGCAGGAGCCAGATCGTAGGGCTGCCTATTTCCAAGCTGCTTCTTGACAGGAACGCGACCGTAACCATCTGCCACTCCCGTACGAAGGACCTGGCTGAGGTTACCCGCCAGGCAGACATCCTCGTGGCTGCTATCGGCAAGGCCAAGTTCGTCACGGGCGACATGGTCAAGGAAGGGGCGGCCGTGATCGACGTCGGAATGGACTTGGACGAGAACGGTAAGCTTTGCGGCGACGTGGACTTCGCCTCAGTCGAACCGAAGGCATCCGTGATCACTCCAGTTCCAGGTGGAGTCGGACCGATGACTATCTGCTGCCTGATGTCCAACACTATTCAGTGCTTCTTGAATCGATTCACACAGAAGTAATTTTGTCTTTCTGCGGATTATTTCCAATCTTTGTAATAACGACAGGGAATAATCTTTTACAAACCGTACAATATGAAGAGAATCGTCAGTTTTTGGATGATGGCCGTAGTGGCCGTCGCCATGGCTGTGCCTTCCATGGCACAGGACAAGACCGTCAAGAAGATCATCGAGACGGGAAAGAATGACAATCAGGTGATGGTCCATGAGAACCATCTGGCCAATTACATCGGAGGCCGTCCTGTCGGATCTTCCGCCTTGACTCATGCTGAGGCCTGGGTCAAGGAACAGTTTGAATCCTGGGGCCTTGAAGTTATGGTCCAGGAAGCCGGAGAAATCAATGTCGGTTTCGACCGTGGTCCCTGGTTTGGCCGCATGCTCAGCGAAGACGGTTTCCCTCTTCACTTCGGAACTCCTGCCTACACGGCTCCTACCCGTGGCAAGCAGACAGGCCATGTGCTTGTTGAACCTCATTCAAGGAGAGAGTTCGAGAGGATGAAAGGTGCTCTTAAGGGTGCCTGGGTTCTTCTTGATGCACCTTCCACCGGCATGGCGATTGACTGGTCCGACAAGGCCAACCAGGACCGCGCTGAGATCATCAAGCAGAACGAGGAGATCGATCGCCAGAACATGGAGATCCGTCGTTACAACATGACTCACAGGGATGAGACACCCAAGGAGATGCTTCCCTATAAGCAGGTAACTGCTCCTTTCTACAAGGAGATGGTCGAGGCCGGAGTCCTCGGTTTCATCCGTTCGGCAGCAGTTCCGCTCAGGGTTATGTATGACCGGGCCAATTGTTACAACATCACGATGGAGAACCTGCCCACCGTCTGCGACATCTGCCTGGACGAAGCACAGTTCAAGGTTATCAAGGAGAAGGTCCTGCGCAAGGACATCTTCCAGCTTGAGTTCGACATCCGCAATCACTTCTTCCGTGGACCGGTCAAGTACCACAACATCATCGGCATCATCCGTGGAAGCAAGTATCCCAATGAATATGTCCTTACGGGTGGCCATCTTGACGCCTACGACAACGGAACCGGTGCTGTCGATGACGGCAACGGAACGAGTCTCAACATGGAGGTCGCCAGACTTCTTGCAACATCCGGTGCGAAGCCGAAGCGTTCGATAATGATCTGCATCTGGACAGGTGAAGAATACGGACTGCTCGGTTCCAAGTTCTTTGTCGAGAACAAGACCGTTCCTCTTGAGAAGATCTCCAACTACATCAACCGTGACGGTGGCCCTCTCATGTCTATTGGCGTGACTGTCCCTCCTGCAATGTACGATGACTATGTTGAAATCTGCAAGCCTATAATGAATCTTGACCCTGAGGTTCCTTTCACTGTCAACAAGCGCCCCGGTGAGCCCCAGCCACGTCCGAAGAGTGCAGGCGGCAGCGACCATGCCTACTTTGCAATGAACGGAGTCCCCACGATCGGTTTCCAGGAGTCTGATCCCAAGGGCTACAATTTCGAGTACCAGGAGATCTGGCACACAGAAAGGGATATCTACAACAAGGTCATTCCTGAGTACATGGAGCATTCAGCTACAGTGACTGCAGTGGTAGTGTACGGCCTTGCCAACCTGGATCACCAACTCTCCCGCCAGGGGCTCTACAAAGAATAGTTACCCCCTTTTTGAAAACTCTACAATAACTCTATATCACCCCTAACAGAGTGGCCTGCATCGCCGATGCGGGCCACTCTGTTTCTCTACATGCTTTTGAATTTTAGTCGTTAATTACTATAATTACAAGAGCAATATAGATTTATATGGGACTCTTCGACATATTCTCAAGGAAGAAGGCTGACAACCTTATCGGGAGCATTGACAAGCTTCTTGGCATAGTGGATCATTCCCTGCTGCTTTTCCGCGACGGTGTAAAGAATTACCTCTACAGGGATGAATCTGACTTCATCGAGAACCTTACCTCAATGGCATCCCTGGAAACCGAGGCAGGTGCAATTATCCGTGAGATAGAAAGTACGCTTTATTCCCGTGGCTACCTGATCCGCTCCCGCGGAGACATAATGCGTCTTCTCGAGCGTTTTGACCACATTATTTCTATAATAAGCGTCGATCTGGTCCAGTTTGAGATAGAAAGTCCCAATGTTCCTGCAGGACTGCGCAAGGAATTCGTCAAGCTCAGTGAACTTGCCTCTTTGGCTGTCGAAAGCACGATACCCGGGACAAAGGCTTATTTCACCAGGCCTGGAGACGTGGCTGAGACCACGGACAAGGTCTATTTTTATGAGAAAGAAGCGGTCAAGCTGTCACAGTCGATCAAGCGTACTGTTTTCCACAATATGGTCAACGACCTGAAGTTAAGTGAAAAGTTCCATCTGCGTTATTTCGCACTTCACATCGAAGACTTGGCCAAGGCTGCCGTGAAGGTGGCAGAACAGCTCTCAGTCATGGCAATCAAGCGGTCTTTGTAAAGAATCATGGAAGCCTACCTCATCATCGCATCCATCCTTCTGGCAGGGTCGCTGCCTGTCCTCCGGGATCTCCCGGTGGTCAATGGCAGCATCCTGGCTTCGGGAGCCGGAGAGCGGTTGTCCATAAGGTATCTCTGGCCTCTTCTGATGCTTTCCTGCCTGGTACTACCATTCTTTATTGATTATTCTCCAGTTTCAGACACCGCTGCAGGTCTTTATCTCCCGGATTCGACCAGACTTGTCCTTCCCGTAGGCCTGGCAACCGCAGGAGCATCGATGATTGCTGGATTGTTCTGTCGCTTCCCGGCAGTCCCTTATGCTTTCATCGCTTCTCTCGCCGGAGTGTCTCTCGCCTTGAAAGGCAGCATAAACCCTTCAACAGCCTGTTCATATATTCTTTCATGGATGGCAGCCCCACTGCTTTGTGCCCTTCTGGCAGCAGGTATTTACAGGCTCTATGCCATTTCCTACCGCAACCGGACAATCCATCTTG
>Ga0079305_1001780_pt1 | contig 24423 bp, 25 predicted proteins | sample LMS_cellobiose_e_FD_79183 | JGI IMG/M metagenome (GOLD analysis project Ga0079305, IMG submission 79183) | Rumen-fistulated moose microbial communities from Alaska, USA - LMS_cellobiose_enrichment | ecosystem: Host-associated > Mammals > Digestive system > Stomach > Rumen fluid ... | reverse complement strand
TTTGTGAGTAGTCTTGCTGGAAGGTGCTAAAAACGAAAAAAGCGGGCCAGTTTCAGCATCTTTCAAACCTTTTCTTGTGTTTGAAGTTAGCTAAAACTGGCCCGCTTGGGAGCGCGCGACATTCGCATTGTCGAGGTCAGGGGTTCGACTCCCCTATGCTCCACCAAACACGAGAAATCCGAACTTTCAGCCGGTAGGCGGAGGGTTCGGGTTTCTTGTTTATATTAAAGAAGTTAGTATGTAGAAGACCTGTGTTGTTCATTTTGTGAGAAATACCTTACATGTCTCTGGTTTTTTGCTTTAAAGGCTATCCATATGGGTATCTCGCTTTCTAATAATACCATATTGTAAAAAGTTGATACATTATGCTCCAAAAATCATGTAATAGATGAACATTATCGTTGTTATTCATACACCTCCATCTGCTTTTGCGTGGCTGGAAGATTTTTATATTTTTCAATTATTTGTTGTATTTCAACTAATATCTGTTTCTTAGTAGTATATCCCATGGTACTGAGTTCAAAGAATGGAAGACTAAGAAATGTCATTGTGAAGCTATTATCCCATTTAAGATTTTTAACCAAGGTCTCTAAATATCTGTTTGTTTTTGCTATGTCAATATCTGAAAAAACCCTGAACGAAACAAGTATTTCGCTCAATAAAGCTGCATTCTTTCGATCAAAAGACGAAATAAGGCCATCTAATTCTGACTGGTTTTTTGCTTGTTGACTTAGTTTGTTCTTTTCAGATAACGAAAAAAACTTATGGTCATTTAAATATGAATGTGCCTCCTTCATGATCTCAGCTTTTTTATCTTCTTCTATTTGATGGAGATCACGCTCCATTTTCAAAAGATAATATACAAGTGAAAGCATAGTAATATAATTACAGCTAATGCATTCTTTGGTAAGAATTTTTTCGATTTCAGAGCATAAGACCTTCATTTTAATAAATTGGAATTTAACTTGGTGATCCACCACAAAAGCTTGCCACTCGTTAAATGGATATTGATCGGTATTTATTACTTCGGGGGATATATCTTCATTTGTATTGATTCTATCACAGATTTCTTGACAGGAAATATGAAGAGACTCCAGACGCAAATTGATATCATCGATCATTTCGCCAGGGATTGGAATATAGCGTAATACTGTATCATAATTATAAAACCATAACTGCTCATCTATATCTTTATCTGAATATCTCAACTCGAGTGTATTTAGAAGTTTTGCAAGAGTATTATTTAAAAAATCTTGGAAGTTTTCTTCATCTCTATATATATACTGCAATATTCTCGTTAAATCAGTTTCTTGAATTGTTTTAATATCACCTTTCTCCAATTTTGATATATAAGATTGACTCTTTCCAATGAATCCGGCTACTGCTTTTGCAGATACATGATTCTGAATTCGAACACTTTTTATCGTTTCTGCCAATTCTGGAGTTACATCATATTTTGCCATTTTCAATCTCCTTTCTAAATATAGTATATGATAAACAATCCAAAAAGTCAATCCAAAAAGTCAATAATTTTCCTCAAAATTCTGATTAGTAAATAAAATTCCGATAGTAATTGACAATATTGTGATTGCATGGTAAAATATGTGCTGTCAAAGAAAAGCAACGGCTCTGGCAAGCCGTCGCGTTCTTTGCCGGGGATACGGTTGGTTACCCGGGCTCAAATATGGATTACCGATACAAAATAGCACAGCTTTTTTTAACTGTCAACAATCTATTTGTCAAGGACAAATTTCACATTTTCTAAATATCAATTCTTTTAGACAAATGAAAGACTGCTATCAAATCGAAGGAAACAAAGCTATCTTGCTTCAACAATAAAGCCCATGATTCCATTAATTGGAGCCATGGGCCTGTTTTCACAGGATAAGATTGATAATCAGTCCGGTTGCGAAGGCAAATCCCATCACAAAGATGAGATAGAAGATAAAGTGCTTTACGCCCAGCACGATTTTGAGCGCGCCGAGGTTGGTGATCTTGGTGCTGGGACCGGTGAGCATGAAAGAGGCCGCGCTGCCCAGGCTCATGCCATTTGCCAGCCAGCCTTGCAGCAGCGGAATGGTTCCGCCTCCACAGGCGTACAGGGGAACACCAATGGTAGCTGCCATCAGCACGCCCCAGGCTTCGTTGCCGCCAAAGAGGTTTGTCATCGCGTCCTCCGGTACATAGCGCTGGAAAATGGCCGAAAGAGCGATACCGATGAGAAAGTAGGGCCCGGTGGCCTTAATGTTGCGTCCCAAGTTTTTCAGGTATCGCAGCAGCAGGTTCGGATCGGTGTCATGATCGTGGCTTTTCCCTTCAAAGGCATCAAAACGGAAGAAGGGTTTCTTTTGGAAGCAGTACCGCAGCAACAGACCAGCCACGCAGCCCATGAGAAAGCAGGAGACAATGCGCACGACTAAAGCCTGAGTACCCAAGGCAGCGCTGTAAAAGATCAGCTGCGGGTTCAGCAGGATGGAGGACATCATGAAAGCACCCAGCCAATCCTGTGCCATGCCGCCATTGGCAAAGGACGCGGCAATAGGAATGGTGCCATACATGCACAGCGGAGACGCAATGCCCAAGGCACTGGCGATGGGAATGCCCAGCACACCCAGCTTCCGTTTTCCCATAGCGGCAAAGGCAGCGTGGATATACTTTTTCAGAAAAACGGAGATGAAAGAACCAGCCGCCATGCCAATGATCCACCATTTGAAGATCTGGCGAAACTGCACGTCGGCATAGTACCACAGGTAGATGGCTTCCCGCTGGATGACCTCCCATAGATCAGTCATCGATCATCACCAGATGATAAGCACGACTGCCCAAGCCATTTTGTTCCCCGGCTTCCAGGGTATGCAGTCCGCTGCGGCTTTCAATGCGCCGCACAAGAGAAGCGCTGTCCGGCACGGCATATACAAGATCAATGCACGCCTGATCCAGCGCCAGCGGGTCAGTGGAAGCCAGGATGCCAATGTCGTGCATATCCGGCTCGGCAGGATTGCCATCACAGTCGCAGTCCACAGACAGGCGGTTCATAACGCTGATGTAGACGATGTTCTCGCCCATGAAGTCATTGACGCCTTTCGCGGCATCGGCCATGGCTTCCAGGAAAGCATCTTGTTCACCCCAGATGCTGCCGCTTGTGCTCGTGCCGCCGGAGTGAATCCAGACCTTGCCCATGGAGGAACCAAAGCCGATGGAAATGTTCTTGATCGCGCCGCCGAAGCCTGCCATGGCATGGCCTTTGAAGTGGGACAGCACCAGATAGGAATCATAGTTGACAAAATGACTGCCCACATAATCCACCTGAATGCGCTGACCGTTATCAATGGCGATTTCCATGCTGCCATCTTCGTCCAGAATATCCAATTCAGCCACGTCCAGCAAGCCGTTGTCCTTGGCCTGCTGACGGTGCAGGGCGGTGGAGGCGCGATTGCCGCCATAAGCGGTATTGCACTCCACGATGGTGCCATTCACCAGATGAATCAAATCGGCAATCAAGGCGGGCCGGAGGTAATTGCTGCGTTCGCTTTCGCCAGTAGACATTTTCACGCCTACCTTGCCGGGCAACTCCACGCCCAGCGCTTCATACGCTTTGATCAGGCTCTCAGCGCTGATGTCGCTGATGAAATAGACGGTAGAAGCTGCCTCCTCGGATTGATAGGGCAAAGCGGCGAAGTCGATCTCCATCCCGCCGTTGGTGGTCAAGGAATCAGCCAGCGCAGTGCCGCAAAATAGGATACTCAGAAGCATGATCAGACAGGCTCGTTTCATCCATTCATGCCTCCGTTTCTGTCAGTTTACGATATGCCTCCTCAGAAACAGGCTCACACCATTCGGTACGTCCGCCTTCACCAGGGACTTCTACGGCAAGATGCTGGAACCAGCTGTCCGTTGCCGCGCCGTGCCAGTGCTTGACACCGGCGGGGATATTCACCACATTGCCAGGGTGCAATGCGCGGGCTTCCTTGCCCTCCTCCTGATACCAGCCCCGGCCTGCGACGCAGATGAGCATCTGCCCGCCGCCTTTCTGCGCATGATGGATGTGCCAGTTGTTGCGGCAGCCGGGCTCAAAGGTGACGTTGAAAACCGGAATCTGCGAGGCGGAAACTGGGGCCAGCCAGCTTTGCCCGATGAAATATTGCGCGAAAGCGTCATTCTTCTGTCCCACGGGGAACACGGAAAGGCCCGATGGAACACTGCCATCTTGGTTTTCTTCCTCCTCTCCGTATACTTCTCCGATCATGGGGAACGTGCTCCAGGCTTTGGGCCAGCCGCAGTAAAAGGCCAGTTGGGTGACAATTTCCACCGCTTCCTGCTTGGTGACGCCGTGCTCCTTGCCCAGCGCCAAATGTGCCTTCAATTGGGGATACAGCCCCGCTGAAAACAGGGCGGCGATGGTGATCATGCTCCTGTCCCGGGCAGACAGCTGATCCTCCCGCGACCAGACCTCTCCGAACAGCACATCATCATTGAGCTCGGCAAATTTTGGGGCAAGATGCCCAAGACGTTCTCTGCCTGCCGTTTGTTTCTTGGCCATAATGATTCCTCCCTGCTCACCAATTCTTTTTCTCGTTTTCACTGCGATGATTCGTTTTTCTTTCTTCTACCATCTTGGCGAACCATTCCACCATGTTGGGGTCGTAGTGGCTGAAGAAGGCACTGGTTTTCGTATCCAGCGCGGTGATAGCGGTCATATCTTCATCAGTAAGGATGAAGTCGAACACATCCAGATTCTGCTCCATCCGTTCTCTGTGGATGGACTTGGGAATCACGCACCAGCCCCGCTGAAGCTGCCAGCGCAGCATGACCTGAGCAGCGGTTTTGCCGTACTTCGCGCCGATGGATGTCAACAAGTCATTGGTAAACAAGCCTCCACGGCCCTCCCCGAAGGGAGCCCAGCTCTCACACTGCACACCGTACTTTTCCATCCACTTCTGATCTTCCCAGCGCTGATTCAGGGGATGGCATTCGATCTGGTTTACCATAGGCTTGATGCGGGCAAAATTGCACAGATCCACCAGCCGATCCGGGTAGAAGTTGCTGACGCCTATAGCCCGCAGTTTGCCTTCTTCATAAAGTTCCTCCAGTGCGCGCCAGGCTCCGTAATAATCGGCAAAAGGCTGATGCAGCAGGAATAAGTCCATGTAATCCGTGCCCAGCTTTTCCATGGAGACCATCACGGACTTTTTCGTTTCCTCATAGCCGTAATGCTCCACCCAGACCTTACTGGTCAGGAACAGTTCTTTGCGGTCAATACCAGACTTGGCAATCGCCGCGCCGACTTCCTCTTCGTTGAAATAGCTCTGTGCCGTGTCAATGGCGCGATAGCCGACCGCCAGCGCATCCGCTACGCAACGCTCACATTCATCCTTGGTCACCTGATACACACCGTAGCCAAGCTGAGGCATTTTGACACCGTTAGAAAGGGTTCTGTAATCCATGGTTATATCCTCCTTATCGAATAAAGTTCGTTGCAATGCGATGATCCTCCTGCATAGGCAGAGGAACGCCGGCCTTTTCCCCTGCTTCCTTCAGGCGCAGGAACCAGGCCATGTTGCGGGCCAGAACGCGCAGAATCTGCAAGCCCTCCAGATCCTGCTTTACTTCCTCCGGGGTGTTGCCGTGCACCATATTCCAATAACGGGAGGAAATCACGGGCATTTGCTGATGCAGGAAGTATTTGTTTATGTGATCCAGTGCGGAGGTCGTTCCGGCCCGACGGGCGGAAACCACTGCTGCGGCAGGCTTATAGCGAAAAGGATGCGGATTCTGCCCTGCGGCAGAGAAAAATACCCTGTCCATAAAACTCATCAGGCTACCGTTCATGCCGGAGAAATAAACCGGGGAGCCGAAGATAAATCCGTCAACATTCTGTGCCAAGGCCGTGAATTCATTCACCTTGTCCTGAAATACGCAGGCTTTCTTTTCCCTGCATTTCCCGCAGGCGATGCAGCCCTGCATGGCTTTTTTGCCGATCCAGAAAAAATCAGAATCCACACCTTCCGCTTTGAGCGTATCCGATATTTCTGAAAGGGCCGTATAGGTGCAGCCATGTTCGTTTGGACTGCCGTTGACCAGTAACACTTTCATGGGATTGCTTCCTTTCTTACCATGTGGACGCGATGCTGTTCGTGATTTTCCAACCGTTTTCTGTTTCTCTCAGGGTGCATTTCTGCTGCAAATGCCAGGTATGGCGTCCGCCCCCAAATACAGCGGCTGCAACAATGGATTGTCCCGTCAGGATCGCCGTATCCCCGGATATTTTGACCGGCATATTTTCATGGGCTGCGGAGAAATAGTTGAGCGTACCATCCATCACAGCCTGAATAAAGACGGTTTTGTTCTGCTTCGTGCCTGTCATATGCACCAGCACGAAACTGTCATCCAGTATGGCGTTCAGTCCTGCTTCATCCTTTTCGATCATGGCTCGGTACATTTCCTTGTACGCGGCAATGATCTGCTCCTGCTCCGTCATCTTGATCCCTCATTTCGTGACCGCATGTCCGCCAAATACGTCGGACATCTTGATATGATCCAGCTTTTCGTCGATCGCAGCAACTTCCGCCGCAGTCAGTTCAATATCCGCTGCTTTTCCGTTTTCGATGATCCGCTCCGCTTTCCGGCTTCCGGGAATGGGTACGATGTAAGGCTTCTTACAAATCATCCAGGCCAGAGAAATCTGGGCCGGGGTAGCGTTATGCTCCTGGGCCAGCTGGCGAATGTAATTCAATAAGTCGGCATTGGCATCATAGCCTTTATCGGTAAACTGGGGCATGAAATTGCGGTAATCGCCTTTGGAGAAGGTTTCTCCCTTTTTATAGCTGTCAGTCAGAAAACCGTTTGCCAGGGGAGAAAAAGCCACATAACCGATATGCAGCTCTTCCAGGACCGGAAACAGGCTTTCATACCAGCGGGCCATCATAGAATAACGGTTCTGGATGCAGGTCACCGGGCAAATAGCATGAGCGCGGCGCAGGTATTCCTCCGTGGTTTCTGAAATTCCCCAGTGCAGGATTTTCCCATCCTTGATGAGTTCAGCCATGACCTGCGCCACGGTCTCTGGCTCCTGCTTGGGATCCATGCGGTGCTGATAATAGAGATCGACATGGTCGGTCTGCAAGCGACGCAGACTCTCATCAATCGCTCGTCGGATATTGACGGGGCTGGAATCTGTCAATAAGCCATTCGGGCTATGCTGTACACCAAACTTGGTGGCAATTATTACTTGACTGCGATAGGGCTTTAACGCTCTGCCCACCAAATTCTCATTGTGAGCGATGCTGCCGTCCGCTCGGGCTTCCACATAACACTCTGCTGTGTCAAAGAAGGTGTAGCCGAAGTCCACCGCCTGGGCAATGGCCTTTTCTGATTCCGCTTCATCCGCTGGCAGACCGTAAGCGTGCGTAAAGCCCATGCACCCAAGGCCTACAGCAGTAACTTCCAGATCTTTACCAAGAATGCGTTTTTTCATGCTGATACCTCCTGCCGAATTTGAAGCAAACCGACAGCGGGCGACTGTCGGTTTGCAAAATATACTCTCCTTATTGTTTTCCTTCCGCCATGCCGGTTTCCAGGCCGGGTTGCAGTGGGCCATAGTAATAGCTGGCTGTCGCGCCGCCATCCACCAAGAAGGTGGAGCCGGTGATGAACTGGGCGCGCTCGCTCATGAGCAGCTCAGCCACGTCTGCCACCTCATCCGCTGTGCCGGGACGGCCTGCGGGGCATTTGGCAAACATATTTTTATAGAAATCGCCGCGGATACCGTTGAACTCGTCGATAGCCAGGGGCGTGACGATGATACCGGGGGCGATGTCGTTGATTCTCGCGCCCCGCTCGCCCCAGCGCACGGCCTCATACATGGTGCGCTTTTCGTTGCAGCGCTTGGCCAGCTGATAGGCTTTCAGGGTGTTTTCGATATTCTCCGGCTGCAAAAAGTCCAGCTTCAACAAGTCCTCCGTGGATGTCATAGCCAGTGCCCGATCCTGCTCGGGGGCCAGCTGGGGCATGCGCCAGCCGCTTTGACTGGAAATCGTCACGCCGCAGCCGCCCGGGGCGATGACCTTGCCCACTTCCTCCAGCAGCACAGCAGTGCCGTACAGATCGACCTTGAGAATGACTTCAATGGGGGCCTGGCTGGGGGACACGCCCGCGCCGTTGACCAGATACTTGATTTCGCCGTACTTCTGCCCCTCAGCGATCATGGCCCGGATGCTTTCCCGGCTGGACAAATCCATTGCAAAGGGAACCACGTCAAAGCCCGCGTCTGTCATGACTTTGGCGATTGTGTTGGCGTTTTCGATATTTTTGTCTCCGAGAATGATCTTCTTACCGTAACCCATTCGGCGAGCAATTGCCAGACTGATCTGGCCTGCGCCGGTGACGAGCATAACTTCCTTCTTCATGATGGTTTTCTCCTTTCATCGTTCAAAGGTCTTTGCCACGTTTTTCAGCAGATCCCTGATGGGCAGATGCTGGGGACAGACCTTTTCGCACTTGCCGCAGCGGATGCAGTCAGAAGCCTTGCCGTGTCCCTCGCCGGTAATGACGTGCTCATAATAATAGCCTGTGTTCCAGTTGTGGAAGGCTTCATGAGCGTTGAGGGAGGAGAATAGATCCGGAATGCGGATGCCCTTGGGGCATTGGCTTTCCTCGATGCAGTAGCGGCAAGACGTACAGGGGATCAGATTCAAGCTGTGGAAAATCTCGTTCACCTTGCGAACTGCCGCCATTTCTTGATCGTTCAGCGGAGTAAAGTCCCGCATGGCGCTCAGGTTGTCCTCCATCTGCGCCATATTGCTCATGCCGGAGAGCACCATGGCCATGTTGGGGAAGGACGCCGCGAAGCGCAGGGCGTAGCTGGCGTTGCTGCCGCCGTTCAAAGCGCGGAGGATTTTATCCGCTTTCTCCGGCAGGTTCACCAGGCTGCCGCCCTTCACCGGCTCCATAACGATGACGGGCTTTCCGTGCTTTTCGCACACCTCGTACACCATGCGGCTTTCTACAGAAGCATCCTCATAATCCACATAGTTAAATTGGATCTGCACGATCTCCACTTCGGGATGCTCGGTCAGGATTGTGTCCAGCACGTCGGCCTTATCGTGGAAGGAAATGCCAAAGTGACGAATTTTGCCCTCCTGCTTCAGTTGCCAGGCGGTCTCATAGGCTTTGCAGCGTTTGTACTTCTGGTAGTTATTCCGATCCTGAGCGTGCATCAAATAAAAATCGAAATATTCCACACCGCACAGGTGGAGCTGACTTTCAAAGAAGGGCCGGATATCCTCCTGTTTTTTGAAGAAGGGATCAGTCAGTTTATTGGTCAGCAAAAATTCGCTACGGTCATGCCGGGCCGCCACGCAGTCCCGGATGGCGGTTTCGGATTTTCCACCGATATAGCCATGAGCGGTGTCAAAATAGTTGAGGCCGGCGGCGATAAAAGCGTCCGCCATCCGGCAGAATTCGGCATAATCCACCTGACCGTCCTTCATCGGCAGGCGCATACAGCCAAAGCCGAAATTGCCATGGATTTCAGGGAAAAACGAATTCTGAATCATTTGGAACACCTCACTTTGTCATGCTCAGTCCGTTCAGCCAGTTTGCAACGTCCTGCGCAGTACCTTCTGCATCGTTCTGAGCCTTGCTTCCGCGAATGGCCATGCCCTGGAGCAGCTTGGCCCCGGGACAAAGCCGCTCGATCTGAGCGACGGTATTACCCTGCCCGCTGCCCTCGTGGGTATTGAAGGGAATCACCGTTTTATCTGTCCAGTCGTAATCCTCCATGAAGGTGTACAGGATCATAGGCGCACCGCCCCACCAAATGGGATAGCCCACAAACACGGTGTCGTACTGATCCCAGCTGTCAATCGAGCCAACGTAAGCGGGGCGCTCGTCATTTTCCCGCTCCCGGGTGGCCACGGTTTTTGTCTCCTCATAATCGACGGGATAAGGCAATTCCGGCACGATCTCAAACAGATCGGCTCCCATCTGCTCCGCGATGATCTTCGCCAGCTTCGCGGTGTTGCCTTCTTCAATCGTACCTACGTTATAATTTTCTCCCGCCCGGGAAAAATAAACGACCAAGACGTGGGAAGCAGGTTCTTCCGCACAAGCCGCAAACGCCCCTGCCAGCAGCGCGAGCATCAGGAATAAAGCCGCCAATCGTTTCATGGATGCGTTTCCTCCTCAGATCAGATTCTTCTTTGCCCAGTCGGCCACCGCTTTTTCGGATTTGGCGGCGTCCGCCCCGTGAATAGCAAGTCCCGCGCCGACCTGTGCGCCTTTGCAGTGCTTTTTCAGTGCCTGGGCCGCACCAGCCAGACCGCTGCCCTCGTGGGTCATGATGGGGAAAACTTTCTTGCCGGTAAAATCCAATCGATCCAGCTGGGTGAATACCGCCATGGGATAGGTTCCCCACCAGCAGGGTCCGGCCACCACGATGTTATCGTACTGATCAATGCTGTCCAGATAGCTTTTCAGTTCCGGCCGTGCGTCCTGATGCAATTCCTCCTTGGCCTCCTCCGTGCAGGTCATGTAATCCCTGCTGTAATCCCTCACGGTTTCAATCTCAAACAGATCGCCGCCAACTGCCTTTTGCACAAATTCTGTCACCCGCTCGGTGTTGCCTTTGGTCAGATCCACGATGCTGCCATTCCAATAATTCTGTCCCTTCCGGGAATAATAAATGATCAGGTTTGCCATGGTGCTTTCCTCCATTCGTTGGTTTACAGCCTTATTATAAAAGAAAAATATCTCCGAATCAATCTGGATTTCGGGGATATTTAATTAGAAGTACTTATAATAATAGTCCATGTATGCAAAGCAATCTGTTATAGAGTGTTTGAACTTCTTATGAAGTCAATTTGGGGCTGCTCTTTTGGCAGCCCCAAATTATTTATTCAGTTATTGCGCATTGATTTCTGCAACAGCCGTTTCACCAGCGATGCGGCCCGCAGTAGAATAGTACATCAGGGAGAACGCTCCCATGTAATAATCGCCGAACAGTGTGGAGGTTGCCACTTCGCCAACGGCAAACAGATTTTCGATGGAAGAACCGTCCTGAGACAGAGGATGGAACTGCCGGTCAGTCAGGACTCCACCCACAGTACCGAAAGCGCCGGGGAAAACCTTCACTGCGTACAGGCCGCCTTCCTCATTGTAGGCAATCAGATGATCAGGATCCTTGCCGTAATCCGCGTCGAAGCCTTTTTCGCAAGCTGCCTGATACCGATTATAGGAAGCTGTCAGAACGTCTGAATCAATATCCAGCTTACGGGCGATCTCCTCAATATTCTCACCATAAACAACAACATTGGGGTCATCCGCATGGGCTTTGAGCAAATCCAGCAGCGTAGCAGGAACTTCACCGGTTGAAGCGTCGATCGTGCTGGTTACAACATTGTCCTGAATATTGTGCGTATCATAGAGAACGTAGTTTGCGGGACTGCCATGCCGCGCAATCTCGGAGGTCATGCCCGTGGTGAATCCAGTTGGGTCGAAGCTGGTTGCTTCATTGAAGAAACGCATACCGTTGGCATCGAAAATCATATTGTCCACCAGCAGCGGTACTGTAGCCCAGGTCAAACGGAGAGCGGGAGAGAAGGATATGAGGGAAGCCTTCAGGTAGGGGCCATCGCCCATCTGCGCTCCAATCTCTTCCATCATACGGAAACCATCACCAGTGTTGCCAGCACTGGTCTGATCATCCAGACCAGTATTGGCCAAACCGGGATTGACAGAAATCATACGATCCCAATCGCGGGTAGCACCACCGGTAGCGATGATTACTTTATCTGCTTTGACAGTAAAATCCCCATCCTTACCGGACACGCGCAGACCTACTGCCTTTCCATCTTCCATCAAGATTTCCTGCGCAGCAGCATTCAGAATGATGCGAACACCTTTATCCTCCATCTGCTTTTTCAGATCATCTGCAAAGCCCGCGCCAAACTTGGACCCGCCGATCATGATGCGATCAGGGAAATCTCCACCTGGAACAGCTACTCCTTCCAGGCCAAGTTCACCGGTTAGATAATCCGTGGTCTTTCCACTTTCATCCAGAAGATATTCCACAAAATCATAATCCGGCTGACGGACTGAATTTTTGTTTGCTTCGTGCACCCAGGCAATATGCCGAGCCGTGCTGTCGTCCGTAATACCCTCCTGCTGAGCCATCCATTCGCTGTTGGCAGCAACAAATCCGCCCGCGGCCAGCATTAATGTGCCGCCGACATAGGGCAGTTTCTCTACCAGTACAACATCCGCACCTTGATCCGCAGCTGTAATAGCGGCCATCATGCCGGCCATACCGCCGCCAGCCACAACGACCTGCGCCGACAGGTCAGCATTTTCCTGCTTAGGATAATCCACAGGAACAGCGCGCAGCGCTGCGACCACAGCGCCAGCCTGCTCAGCCGCATCCGCAACCGCATCAATCACACCATTACTGGTCAGCGTTGCGCCGGTAATGGTATCTACCGCCAAGCTCTGATAGGCAATGATGTCAGCGGGAACTTGTTTCTGGGGCAAGTCAGAAATGCCTACGGTTTCAGCATTGGGCAGCACAGTGATATTCTCAATCTTATCGGCAGAGAAGGTGACTTCCACGTGAATTTCACCATTCCGGCCATGGCCGGTGCCGGTGTAGGTACCGGGATTGTAAGAGATCTCCACATTGGAATAATCGACAGGTCCGCCCGCCAGTGCATCGTTTACGATAGTAAGAACAGCCGTGCTGGTCACGGTCGCGTTGGAAACAGCATCCACGCCCTCCGTACCACCAGCGGCGATGATGGCATCCACCAAAGGCTGAATGCTCTCCACGCCGTTAAGCTGATAGCTTTGGGTGGAATCATCTACGGTCAGCGCAACAACTTTTCCGTCTTCCAACGTCACTTCAGCTGTTACTTCCTGACCGCCAAAGCCGGCAGCGCTGCCTGTATAAACAGTTTGCTCTGCTCCAGCTACGGAAAGCATGCCACAGACCATTGTGATAGCAAGCAGCAGGCTTATGAGAGAACGGTATTTCATAAAATCCCCTCCTGTATGATATTGTGGAACACGTCAAGTTCCTTATATATTATAAAAAAGAAATATCCCCGAATCAATCTGGATTTCGGGGATATTTGATAAGAAAAGCTTATTGAATTTGGCTGCGCAGCATCTCCGCAAATTCACCCTGCAGGAAAAAATCCACTTCCTCCGGCCAGAAAGCGTACATTTTTCGGGTCAGAGGCAGGCTCTTTCGCAGCATAGGCACGCGCACATTCCCCGCCAGCGAAGGCAAGTCATGATCACAGGGCAGGAAGCCAACCCCCGCCGAAACATTCATCAGGGCGGTATCCGTGTTTTCGGTAAACAGAATATCGTTCCCGATACCAACTACATCCCGCCAATAGGAGATCTCTGTTTCCCGGTATTCCTGGCCTGACACAAGGATACAAAGCAAATTCTTCAGGTTCTCCAGCTCAACCCCGGCTGGAGAAACTTCGGCGACATCCTGGCGAACCAGGGCGAACACCTGCTGTTCCATCAGTAATTCATTGAAAAACTGATCGCTCAGCGCCCGCCGCTGATCGTTGATCACCATATCCAGCTGTCCGGCAATCAGCCATTGAAAAATTTCTTCGTGGGTGCCTGTACGAATGGAGAGTGTAACATTGGGATGATTCTGGGCAAAGGCGCAAATGGCCTTTTGCATTAGCAGATTGGAAAAGCTGTTCAGTACGCCGATCCGCAAATTTTGATGCTCGCCTTTGCCAATGCGGCGTACCTCACGCACCAAAGAATCCATTTCATGAATTTGCTGTCTGGCCCGCTGATAAAAATACCGCCCGGCAGGTGTCACGTCAAATTTTCGTCCATGACGGTGCAGCAATTGGACACCCAGTTCATTTTCCAGCGCCTGAATCTGCTGAGAAATTGCAGATTGAGAGATATGACATACAGCGCCCGCTTCCCCAAAATTCCCTGTTTCAACCACAGCGATAAAATAACGCATTTGCCGGATCATGAAAGTCACTCCTCATGAAACATTGACATCCAAACAAATTATAGTGCTGCATGCTGTAATATGTCAACCGGTTATGAAGCTACTGGTACGTCTATGTTACGCACCGTATTCAGTCTTGGCTGAAATGCAGCTTTGAATGGTGTATATGGATTAGTTTCACAATTGAGGTTGTGTCTTGCTTTTGACATATTGCGGCTCCTTATCCCGCTTTGCTACATCCACACAATACTCGACCTGAATCATCTGATCCAGCTTCTCCCGCAGCGGCTTGTATTGCAGATAGGTCTTCTCTGTTTCCTGGGCCAGCATTTCCTTCTCCTTCTTCCAGGCGGGAATATCGATCTTCGTCACACCGTGATTCTGCTTGAGAATCCGCTTGGATGTGTAGTAGAGATCAATATCCTCCTGATGAGCAGCCCGGAATTTTTCGCGGCTGCTTTTCCAATGGATGGAATCCATCTTCTCAATGAGGGGTTGGGTGCGCTGGATATTCTCGCCGAAGGTGATCATGGCGTCCAGCTTTTTCATGCGGGCGTTGTTTTCCCTGGATTGAGCCAGCAGCGCATCGGCAGCAGCGGAGATTTCATGGGTTTTCTGCTCCAATTCCTCCAGAGTGAAGATGTTGTTTTCTTTCAGGAAAGCGATGGCAGCGGCAAACTTTTTCAAGTTGCCCAGCTTCGCCTTTTCACTCCATGCACCGGCGTTGCGCATATCGTGATACTGCATCAGCAGTTCGATCACGCTCGGTTCCTGGTCTTTTGTCAGTTCTTCTTTTGCGGCGGAAATCCAGGCCAACAGGGATTTGACTTTCTGTTTTATGGCATTGATCAGACGGTTGGTAGCCTTGATCCAGCGATTCAGGTCGCCTTTTTGTGTGCGGATGCCACGCTTCTCCATCTTCTGCACCAGCGGCCCTTCATGGACGGTGGGAATCTGCTCGATGCCCTGGGCTTCATAGCTGCGGTGGTCGATGCGCACATCCAGCCTTTTTCGCTCAAATTCCTCGTTCACCATCTGGCACCAGGCTTCCCGCCAATGCTCCAGCGTCTCCGGCTCATGCCAATCCGTGGTATGCACGGCATTGAACACATAATCGCCGTTCTCGTCCCGGATGCGTTCCCCGTTTTTGTCCAAGGCATATTCCCGCTTCTGCTTATTTCCCCATGAACCGTCTGGATTGAGGGGCCGCATGGTGGTCAGCACATGAAAGTGGGGATTGGAGATGCCGTCCTTTTTGTCCGGCTCATGCACCGCAAGATCGGCAACCATGCCCTTGCTCACCAAATGCTCCTGCACAAAACGCCGGGCCAGGGCAATGTTCTCCTTTTGCGTCAATTCGTTTTGCAGGGCGATGTCAAAGCTATACGCCAGCTGCGCTTTCTTGTATTTCTCCACCTTCTCCACTGCATTCCACAGCGTTTGTCTGTCTGCGTATTCCGGCGGCGCGTTGGGCGGCAGCAGGATCTCGGTATGCAGCACGCCGCCCTTTCGGGTAAAATCGTTGGTTTCGCCGTAGTATTCGCTGTACAGTTTTTCGCCCGCACGGTAGGCGGCAGCGGCAATGGCGCTCTGTCCTGCGCTGCGCTTGATTTGGGTTACATGAAAATGATACAGCGCCACGATCAGCCCTCCAGTTTTTCCTGGGCTTCATGTTGGGCTACGGCTTCGTCAATCAAATCCAGCATCCCGGAAAGGCCGCACATCTGCTCCGCCAATTCATAAAATTCCCGCTCCGTCAGTGGCTTGATGGCCGGGAAGATGCTCTCCATCGCTGCCCCTCTGGTGATCAGCCGATGATTCCGCTGCCGGCGGGATGTGGTTTCAAAGTATTCCTTGCGATTTTCCGCCCGCTGCAGCCGGTGCTGTTCCTGGTCGTACTGCCGCTGGGCTTCGGTCAATTCGTCCTGCAATTCGTCTTTCGTTTTCTTCATCGTCGGGTTTCTCCTTCGTCGTTCTTGCTTCGTCATTCCTGCTCAATCGGGATAGCCGCTTTGCGGCGCAAGGGCCGCAGCCCTTGGAGGGAGGAGAAGATGCCGGTGGTTACACCGAAAGCATCTTCTTCTCCTGCCTGTCTGCCGCATTCAGATGCGGTCTGGCAGGCGGCCTCGCAGAGCGCACGAATACAGGTGGGACACCTGTATAGAAGTGCGCACTTCCGTGACTGAAAAGAGCGCCCCGGTTTCCCGGAACGCCCCTCGGCCTGTTCATCGTAACTTTTCTGTTCGTTTTCTCGTGGAATTCTCTCGCTTTTCCTGGCGTACATCGTATCATTCCTTACGTTATGTCTCAAAAGCCGGACACCAAATCAAGCCGATCTGATACCAAGCGAATATCAAATCAGCCTGATCTGGCATCCGGCCATGGGGAAAGGGTTCGTTCTTGTGATACCGCCAGCAGCAGAGCCGATACCCAGCTGGTATCGGCTTCTGCTGCCATGATACCGGGTCACAGGCTGCCGATAAAGCTCATAGCGATGTCCAAACTCTCTTCGTCCATCTCCATGGATTCCGCAGAATCCGGCTGCTTCGGCGTATCGTGCTGTGGCGCTCGCATATCGTTCGCGGGCATAGCGGCTACGGGTGAAAAGCCAGCCTGCATCATCTGAATGGCATTGGCAAATCCTCTGGCTTCCGCTTGGCGGATCGCCTGCTCCACCCGTTCTTCGATCTGCCGCAGGAAAGCGTCCTCCTTCTGTCGTGTTTCCAGATAGGGATCGTTCTCCAGGGCATGACGATGAGAACAATAGGCGTTGACTGCTTCCGTGATGAGATCGCTGTAGGACGGAAATTCCTTCTTGTCTCGACTTTTCAGCCACCTGACCGCTTGCTTTCCCTCCTGTGTATCAGTGTCGATCCGCAGGGTGGTAGCAAAGATATGTTCCTTCCTGCTCACACGATTCCACCCTCATTCTTCCGCAGCTTGGCCTCCGCAATCGCTTCATAGCCCTTGGCCGTGGCGCAGATGTCCTCATTGATCGTCACCCGCTCTTTGTCGTAGCGGGCGAAATTCTTGATCAAGCAGCCCCCGCCGCCCACAACATACAGCCGCATCATGGCGGGATTATATTCATGCTCTCGCAAACGGCGCATGATACCTTCGGCGTATTCAGTGGCTGCCGCCCGGATCGTGGTCAGGTATTCCTCACTGATGTCTGCTTCTTTGGTACGAAGTACCTGTTCGATGATTGCATCGTCCACCAGGGTATGAAACTTTTGCATCAGCCGCTCACGGATCAGCAGCGTGCATTGATGGGTGCCGTATTTTTCGGTGAAGCACTTGCTGAGGATAGGCTTTCCATTGGTGATATACATAATGTTCATGGTGCCGTTACCGATGTCGCAGAGCATATTCACGCCCTGAAATTCTTTCAGCCGCAGCGCAATGGCGGAAAAGCCCTGGGGATAAACCTCCACCCCGGCGATGGTGATGAAATGCCGTCTACCGTTGAAGGTGAAATTGAGATTCCGCGCTTTCGTCAAGTAAGCGGCAAAGGCTTTCTTTTGATCAGAAACCCAGGTTAGCGGCAAGCCCACCGCCAACAGGATCGTGCCGTTTTGAATCCCGCGATAATCCAATTCCTTGCCGATAGCCGCCAATGTCAAGAGGAAGTAATCTTCATCCATTACCTTGTCGGGGATAAACTCCTTGTGGCCCTCTCCGATGGTGTAATAGTTGCCTTCATAAAGCAAAAGCTCCCGCTTGAAGATCGGCTCACCCGTATGATGGATAATGCCCGTGGGGAATACGGTATGGGCCGTTTTCATGTTGCCGTAGCCGCTATCCACCCCGATGACGATGGGCTGATTGGTGGTAGTGCTCGTGTAATTTGCATTGTTGATGATAGCCATGTAAATAATCAATCCTTTCTATGTGCCGCTGGGCGGCGTAGTGTTTTGCAGATTTCGTGGATATGAAAAAACGGCACACAAGCGTGTACCGTTCAAAGGAGGGAAGGGCAGCCGAGTGACTGCCCTTTCGTGCGTTATGCTGATTTCTGCTCCTTGTCACCGCGCTGATCAAGCGCAGCTGCCTTTTCTTCCTTCTTCTTCTGATGATATTCCCGATAATAAGCGCGACGCTTTTGCTGCTTCTCCGCTTCCGCTTGATCCACGGGATCGGGCTCGGTAATGGGCACTTCAAAATTCCCGATATGCTTTAGGTGGATTTCGACTTCCTGCGTCCTTTCCCCATCAATCTTCTGCGGGGCATGAACCAGGATTTTATCCACAAATTCATAAATCATTTGGGGCGTCAGTTCGGAAAAATCAGTATATTTCTTCGCGAGGGCAAGAAATTGATTAACCTTCTCCGTATCGTTTTCGTAGGCGTCCAACTCCTGCTGCTCCATTTCAGCCAGCGCCTTGACCTCTTTCTGCTCCCGCTCGTATTCCGCCAGTAGCATATCAAAGCGTTCCTCTGAAATCTTTCCAGTGGCATAGGACTCATACAGCTTTTTGATCAGTCCGTCCAGTTCCGTGCTGCGTTTGGTGGCCTTGGCAATTTTCTTTTTCAGTTCCTTCGCTTCCTGGCTTTGCCTGATCTCGGATGCCTGCCTCACCTGTTGGGCAAATTCCTCCTTGTTAGTGATGGCGTACTGACTGACCGTCCTGATTGCGTCCAATACCAGCGCCCGGAGCGCATGGGTGTTGATATAGTGGCGGCAGCATTCCTTTTCGGTCCGATGCAGCGTGCCGGAATAGGTGGAGCATTCATAATTGTCATATGGGAATAAGCCGGAAACGGGATCGATACCGCCGTTTGGCTTATCAGGTTTCGGCTTCCCACGGTGATTATACATTTTCGCTCCGCAATCGGCGCAGAAAACCAGTCCGGTCAATGGATTGGCAATGCCTGTTTTGTCCGTCCTGTGAACCGTCTTTCTTGTTTGCTGTGCCAGCAGCCAGGTTTCAGGATCAATGATGGCCTCATGCGTATTTTCGATGATCACCCAATCCTCCGGGGCCTGTACCGTCACTTTCTTACTCTTGTAGGATTCCTTCTTATAGCGGAAATTGACGCTGTGCCCCATGTACTCAGGCCGGGCAATGATCTGAATGATCGTTGTTGCCGTCCAGTCATAAGGCCGATTCATATCCGTGGTATTCCTTCGGATGCCGATGCCCTTTTTCGCCATATACACCGAAGGACGGTCAACGTGGTCATCCCGCAGGATGCCCGCGATTTGCCCTGGGCCCTTTCCATTTACTGAAAGCTGAAAAATACGTCGCACAACTGCGGCAGCTTCTTCATCTACCAGCCAATGGTGCTTTTGTTCCGGGTCTTTCATATAACCGTAAATCTCGTGGTTTGTGGTGGGGGTACCTGATTTGGAACGCGCCTGATACCCTGCCTTCTGCTTCCGGCTCAAATCCCGCAGGTACCATTCGCTCATCACGTTCATAAACGGCGCGAATTCGCTGCTGGCCTGGTCATCACTGTCAACACCGCTGCCAATGGCGATAAAGTGGATGTCATATTGCCGGAAGAAAATTTCCGTGTAGTAACCCGTCTGCAGATACTCGCGGCCGATACGGCTCATGTCTTTCGTGATCACCGTACCGACTTTTCCCGCTTCGATGTCCTCCACCAGCCGCTTCCACGCGGGCCGGTCGAAATTGCCGCCGCTCCAGCCATCATCCGTATAGTGGACACAGTTGGAAAAGCCTTTCTGGGCCGCAAAGTCTTCCAGGTATCTCTTTTGATTCTGGATTGAATTCGACTCGCCGACACCTTCATCGTCCCGGCTGAGCCGCTCATATAAAGCTGTAATCAAAGTGCCTGTCTGCCTGTTGTTGTTCATGCGTGAACTCCTTTCAGGCTGGACAGCTCATCTGTGGCACACTCATTGTACCACAGGACAAGCCCTTTGGGAAGCCGGTATTTGCATGGTTGTTGGTCAATTCCATCTCATTCTGAATCATGCGGAGGAGACGGGATTCCATGGTTTCCTTTTCCTCCGGCGAAATATATGCGCGCACACGGTAATTGGTTCCACCGATTCGTTTCGTCAGGTGGATGGCGCTCTGGGTGCTCTGCTGTGTAATAAGAATACATCTCCTTTGTATTGGTATTTTTCGTTATGGTGTGGTTTTTGCTGTTGATTGCCATCCTGGATGCGGATGGAGAAAGATTCAAGTAATATGGTGTTCATCACATATTCTCTCCTTGAATTTCTGTATTCAGTTGTAAGTAAATGCCTGTACATAGCCCAGGCGGGCTTCGGATGTTGTTCATCATGTATGCGTCCTTTCTGCGCAATAAAATAGGGCGTTCTCTGCACAGGCAGAAAACACCCTCTCACATATAGGAGAAAAACTGGGGGTTTTGCGGAACCGTTTTTCAGAAAAAAGAAAAATTTTCTGATTCCCCCTGATTTTGCTGGTTTCCCAGCAGGGCAGAATAAGCCCTCTCACCTATAGGAGAAATTTGAGGGGTTCAGCGGAACTCTTTTCAGCTAATTTGGGAGATTTAATTCTTTTGTAACATTTTGTTCTCCAATCTGCTATTTACAGAACAAATGTTCCCCTATATAATAGGAGCGTGAAAAGCAATTCTGCTCACAAGCGATAATGGCCGGAATATCCCCCTCCATATATAGGAGAAAATCAGGGGGGTTTGCGGAACTGTTTTTCAAAAGAAATGAAAATTTTTCTGGAAGTCTTGATGAAAGGAGGCGGATGTGGTGCCCTTGCAGAAGAAGAACTGGGACAAAGAATGGGAAATCCCGGAGGAAGAACGAGGCTTAACCTACGATGATGGTTTTCTGTTCAGCCCGGATACAGATGATCCGCCGCCTGTCAAAAAGCTGAAGCGGGATATGGAACGGGAAGCACTGACCCGCTTGGAAGAAGCCGCCCGCACGGAAGAGGATTTTCGGGAAGTTGTGAAGAAATGGAATCATCTGGACGAAAACAGGGAGCGGCGAGAGCGCTATCATGAAGTGCTGCGAGGAAAGAAAACGCCGCCTCTGGAATTCAACATGAACCCGGATGGCTATGCGTTCCCTGCTTCGCTGAACGGTGTCCTGGCCCGACAGAACAGAAAAGGGGATTTCCTGGACACGATCTATTATTGTGTGTATGATCTGCATGAGCTGGTTCCTCAGAAATATGTCAGCACGCCCCTGGAGGAATTGCCGGATGATCGGAAAGAATTGCTGTTTCTTTACGTCATAGAACACTGGAGCACGGTCAAAATCGCCTCCTGGCGTAAGCAATCGGACAGAAATATTCGCAAAATTCGGAACACGTCACTGAAACGCATCCGAAAGAAAATCCTGCCGATCTTGCTGAATATGGAGGCGAAAGGCGAGCCGCTGACCAACTGGGAACAGCATTTCCTGGATAAAGAAAAAGCCGCCCAGGCAGGCGGCACAAAAGCATCACGGCAGGAGGTGAACGCATGAGGAATCCGTTTGAGAAGGCCAAGACCTGGTGGGTGCGGTACAGTGACTATCAATGGCGCACGGCTGAGGATGGCACGCTGTATATTACCCCAGCGCCGGGAGCAACCTTTACGCTGTACGATGCTATGGAGGTCATGGAACAGCTGGTGCTGGATGCCCTGAACGTCGGGCGGCAGTTGATGGGAAAAGCGCCGAACGAGCAATACAAGCCTATCATCATGGATTTCGTCCGGAAATACGGTTTGCTGGGTATGATGACCGCGCTGCCCACCACGCCCAAATTCATGGACTACGAGATGGTGTACCTGCCCAAGAACAGGTTTATTAAGGAAGAAAAGCTGCATACAGAAGCCTATCTGCTCCATTTCTTCCCCTTTGAGAAGCCGCATTTGAAAAAGGCGGGTACACAGTATGTTTGGAACATTTCCGGCGATAAGAAGCTGATGGCGCTGGCTGCCACCATGAGCAGCGATCCGCTGGCCGTCATGCTGAGTTTTCTGCCGGAGTATGCTGAACGGTTTGATTGGATCGTGACACAAATGAAGGACTGGATGTTCCTGGTCACAACCTGTGAATTCTTCTATGATCCGGATTATCAAGCCATGCCGCAAGCAGAGGAGCAGCGCACCCTGCTCCGTCAGGCCATGAGCGCCTTTAGCGGCAATGCGCCCACTTATCATATTGCGCTGTATAATGACGCCCCTGCCCTGGTCTGGGATTTTCATTCCCTGATGCTTGCCATTACCCTGATATTCAGCTTTATGCTAACCAACAAAGATAATCCGCTGCATCTCTGCAAAAACTGCGGTAAGGTATTCATGGCAGAAAAGCCGGATATGCGATTCTGCTCCCCGTTGTGCAAAAGTCAGTATCAAGCACGAAAGAAGCAGAATAAAGAATAAAGCCAAAAAGGAAAGGCAGCCCGCCAATGATCAGCAGGCTGCCTTCCTTCATTCATTCGTATACGATTTCTTCCAGGATGATCTCTTCTGCGCTGTGCTTGATTTCATTCATGCGGCCAACCCAGGCAAGCTGATCCCTGGCCTTAAGCTCTTCCGTGATCCCCTGCAGCTTTACCATCCGAGGAATCATGCTTTCGAGCCGCTCATTGCAGGTGCGTTCCACCTCTGCCAAGTGTTCATACAGCTTCCCGGACAGGATAAGTCGGGTGTACAGCCCTGGCCGGTTCGCTTCCAGGTATTCCTTTCGTATCCTGCCGTATTTGCCGATGGACTGCATTTTCTCCGTTACTGACAAATCGGGAATGAGGTAGTCGCCCACCTGGGTATAGGTTCCGCCCATCTGCTCAAAGATACTCTTCATTTTCAAGCCCTCCTGTGGTATAATCGGCCTATCAAGGCCCTGTTGTGGATTTCGCATAGCTGCGAAGCCATCCGCCACAGATGAGCTGTGCCAGCTATGCTGTATTCAGGTGATGTGAAAATCACCCTTTACAGCATAACTCTCAAGAGCACTAAACGCCTAACCGAGATAGGAGATGTGACTAATTTGGCAAAAACAAAATCTAGTGTACGTGGACAACAGCAAAAGAAAATTGTTGTAGTTAACTCGTACACAAAAAAGGACGGAACAAAAGTTCCTGAACATCGGCGTTCAACGCCCAACTAATGAGGGAGGAAAACAAAATGTACAAAACTGGCGAAAAACCTGGAAAGGGCATCTATCAATGCACAAAGTGCGGTCAACTTGTTAGACTTGATGATCACACCGATACTCTTCCGCCTTGTCCAAAATGCGGAAATACAACGTACAGAAAAGTAGGTTGATAGAACGTATGGGGGCACCACATCGTGTGATGCCCCCTGTGTTTTTTTCAAAGTGAGAGTACTCCGGCGCGTATCATTTAACGCATTATGCGCTCTGCTTTTCTTCTGCCCGGTTCTCAGCCGCCAATTCTGCTTTCCCCTCGGTGCTTTCGTAATATTTCTGCATCATGGGCAGCAGGTAGCGGGCCATTCGTTCAATCGCATAATCCGGGATATCCATGCCGCTGCTTTCCAGCGGGCTTTTGTTTTCCTGGTTGGGCATTGGGCTCCTTTCTCTGGGATATGTGTATGAACCAGTGGATCGTCGTTGGATTTGATGGTTTCATCATGAACTCTCCATTTCCGGCACGATGTGCCAATGTTTCGTTGATAGAAGCAATCGCTGGTATCAACCCGTCAATGTTTTTCTCCACGTTTTTGTTACCGCCAATTCTATAAATTTGGGGCGGGATGACCATTAAGGTCGTCCTGCCCCAATGGGCTGTCCGGGAAGCGTTGATTTTACTCGGCTTTTTTCGCTCTAAAGGGTAACGGTCACACCGGTGTCTTCTGACGCTCCCGATAACGACGTTGCTTCTCCCGGCTTCGGGCTTGTTTGGCTGCTGCGCCGCAGTCGGCACAATAGCGCTGTCGGTTGCTGCCGGGGATGAAGGGCTTATGGCAGCGGGCACATTCTTTCCAGCCTTCGCATGCCTCTTCTTCCTCCCTGAGCAGCTCATGCCAGACAGCGGTGTTCAGTTCCGGCTGCAAGGGCAAGACTGCCCGAAGGAAATAATCACAGTTCATAGCGCCGTCATGGATGGTCTTGTATGCGGGGTTAATTACATGGCAGGGCCGATCCTTCGGCAGGCAGCTTCCATTGTCATAGTTGGAACATTCCTTCTGTGCCAGCTGCCGGATGCTGCGCTGAATCTGGTTTTCAATCTGGTGCATGGTTACCGGTCTCCTTTCTGCCAGTTCTCCCGGCGTTCTTTGGTCTGTTGATTCTTGATTGGCTGTTCGTCTGCTTCAATCTGGCTGGGGTTGGGATTGCCCTGTTCGATTTCTTCACTGCGCCGGATTGCCGTTTCTGCGGTATGATCCAGCAGCTCCCGAAGCTCCTGCTGGTTCTGAACTTCTTCAGAAACATCTTCAAAGCGTTTTTGCCCGCTCTGATTGGTGAATGTCAATGCTTCCGGCAGCACCTTCCGAACATGGGAGCGGATCTTCATCTGCTCGTCCAG
>Ga0079305_1001779_pt1 | contig 24457 bp, 23 predicted proteins | sample LMS_cellobiose_e_FD_79183 | JGI IMG/M metagenome (GOLD analysis project Ga0079305, IMG submission 79183) | Rumen-fistulated moose microbial communities from Alaska, USA - LMS_cellobiose_enrichment | ecosystem: Host-associated > Mammals > Digestive system > Stomach > Rumen fluid ... | reverse complement strand
GCTGATTTCAGGGGAGGCAAGGATAACGGTGTAAACCTGTTTTTCATCGCCAAAATCATCGCCAAAATCCAGTTTCATTTGGCGGTCTAATGCGCTAAGTTTCTGATTATCAGTTAGATTATCATCGCCAAAATCATCGCCAACTACTGCGCCAAGGTTGGCGATGTTACGGGGACGCTGGATGGTGACGCGAATACCGCCGCAGTTCTCTTCGAAAACAGGATCTGGAAGGCCGACACCCTGGAGAGCCTTGCGAATTTTCTTGATGCCCCGGCCCCAAGTCTCAACGAAACCGGCAAGGAAGAAGACCTTCGCGATGAGCGGATTGCGTTGACGGGAGGAATGCTCCTGCATCAGCATCTCCACCGGGAAACCTTCCGGAAGAGTGCCTTCATTCCATACAGATACGCGGTCATTATAGACTTTCATCTGTACAAAAGTACCCGTATATAGCCTGTGAATGAGGGAGTTATATATGATTTCCCGAAGGGCGGCTTCAGGGATCTCCAAAGGCTCCGTCCGTTTCATCCCCTTGTAGCCGATGTAGGACACAAGGTATTTTGAACGGAGGACCTTCATAATCCTGTCGGCCATCCGGATAATATCTCCTTGGATAATGTCCTGGAAAAGAAGGTCGGATTCATCGCTGATGAAGCGGCCGATGCGGAAGTCAATGCTTCGGACATATTTCTCCGGATGAGTCCCGAAGAGAATGATGGCAGCAATGCGAAGCTTTCCGTCGTCAGAAATCAAATGAAGATTCTTAAGGACGGTCTGAGTATCATCATTGATGGAATCATTGGGCAGTCGTTCTTCTTCGATTGCTTTCTTCAGGAAGTAGTCGATAGCCTCACGGTCGATGTCTTTCTCAATAGTTGCATTCGGGATTTCCATCTCATCCCAATGCATTCCCATCTTGGACAGAAGAAAACGTTCCAGCGCTTCGCCACGAAGCGTCTGGTTGGTTGCACCGCTTCGGTAGTAGATAACACCATCCAACGTGATGGCCACATTGCTCGGATGGACAGCAATCTCAATGTAATCGTTGCCGTTGAGAGTACGCTTGTTGACATCAGAAACGATACCAAGTTTATTGATGATCTTGTTTGGGAGTTTCTCCAGCAGAGATTTGATATCGGCCAGCCCAACGGGTGTCCCATCATCCGAAGTGCCGACATTCAGGATGCCTCCTTGCGCATTGGCAAAACCGCAAATCCATTCCAGCCACTCGTCTTTCCAAATGGTTTTGTTCTCAACAATATGCGTTTCCTCCATCATAACCGTTGTGGTTCGTATTCACAAATGTAAGGCTTTGTGGCAAGAATAGCAAAACAATTATTATTCGTACATTTGTAGCAGATGTTGCAGACGAAGGAAATAGAGACCCTTTTCCGGACGTATTACCGCCCTTTGTGTCTGTATGCGCTCCATTATCTGGGCGATCCAGATGCGGTGGAGGATGTGGTTCAGGAGAGTTTCACGGCTCTTTGGCGGCAGGAGAACCCGGTGGCCAACGTCAAGGCCTGGCTGTATTCTGCCGTGCGGAACCGCAGCATCGATGCGCTCCGCCGGACGGGGAAGAACGAACCCTTGCCCAGTGACTTGGATGGTCTCATTTCCGATGACGAGGCGGAGGATCGTTCTGCTTTGGAAGCCCGCTTGTGGACCGCCGTGGATTCCCTCCCCGAAATGCGTCGCAAATGCCTCCTGCTAGCCAAGCGGGACGGATTGTCCTACAAGGAGATAGCTGACGAACTAAACCTCTCTGAACATACCGTGCGCAACCATATCTCCCGGGCGCTGGAAACCCTCCGGGAAGGTGCGCCGCAAATGCTCGACTTCATTTTTTCATTTTTCTGATGGTACTTTTTGCGGAGAGTTGCGTCTTATGGGTGTATGAACCAGATTGACGAACAAAAACTCTCTTTCGTTCTCCGCCATTACCGGCCGGGAATGTTTGATACGCAAAAAGCCTGGGAAAAGGTCTCCGGCGTGGCTTCCCGCCGCCAGGTGCGGCGGATTCTGCTCTGGGCTATGCCCGCCGCCGCAGCGCTGATACTCGGTGTTTTCTTCTCTTGGCGAAACACATGGACGGAATACAATGCCTACGATTTGGCACAGGCTTTTACCCTGAAGGACGGTACCCATGTCACCCTGGCACCCGGGGCAACCCTCAGCTATCAGCCGCATAAGGCGCCGCGGCAAGTGGAGATGACCGGCAAGGTGCATTATGCTGTCGCCCGCGACGAGTCTCATCCTTTCCGTGTGATAGCGCCCGCTGCGACCGTAACGGTTCTTGGAACCGTTTTCCAAGTGTCAGAGGACCGTGTCGATGTGACCGAAGGTCGGGTTCGTGTCGATGGCCCCCAAGGTGAAGGTGTCGTTCTGACCGCCGGCCAGTCGGCCCTGCTGCAGGATGGCGTCCCTACGCTGGAGGAAACCGCCCTGCCGAACCCGTCGGCCTGGGCCGCCGGTGTCTTCCGGTATGACGCCACGCCGCTTGACGACGTATTGAAGGATCTGTCGGCTTACTATGGCGTTTCCCTCCAGGTGAAGGGCGATTCCACCGGGAAATCGCTTACGGGCGAATTCTCGACGGATAGCTTAGATGAGATTTTGGAATTGATTGGACTTGCCCTGGAAATAGAGCTTGTCCGCGAATAAAAGACAGATTATGAAAAGAATAGCAATTCTCATGGCAGCTTGTTTCTGTTTGCTGCCCTCACTCTCCGCTCAGGAGATCAGAAAGTATGAAATAGGCGTAGACGCGTCTTATGGTTTCAAAGTCGATAAGTTCAAGGCCAACAATTACGGATTCGATTTTTTTGGCGGATATCGGTTCAACGACCATTTTTCCGCCGGTGCCGGACTTAGCTATATCAACTTCAATGGCCGGATGGATCTTCCCAGCGGGATTGAGGATGTTGGTATCTGGACGGATAATTATTCGGCTTATCGCCCCTTTGTCTATGGTCGATACGACTTCCTGCCGAACCGGAAATGGACTCCTTTTGTTGGCGTACGTTTGGGATATGCTTTTTTCAGGAATACCTCTCTGCACTATACCGTGCTCGCCACTGGTACTGCATATGACCCCATCGATATGTCAGCGTATGAATACTTGAGGGACCTGGATCACACGCTGGGCGTGAAAGGCAATGTTTTCGGAACCATAGACCTGGGTGTCTCCCGTCATATCGGAACAAAGGGCGGGAAAATCTCCTTCGGCGTATTTCTGGATTTTCAACCCGTCAAGTTTACGTATTACAAGAACGAGCAGAAACGAATCAATACGACGATTGGCCCCAAAATTGGTGTGACTTTCTAAGCATGCAAAAAATGAGGAAAACTGTCGTGACCCTGGCCTTCCTGTTCGTCGGGGCGGTCCTTTGGGCACAGACGAGCTTGCGGGATGGTATGGCCGTGCTGGAGAAAAAGTACGGCATCCATTTCGTATACGATGCCTCTCTCCCGCTTGAAAGGAAATCAGGTCAACTCAATGGGACAACACTGGAAGAAGCGTTGGCTCATCTATTCGAAGGATCGGATATCCGATATGAGATTAAAGGGAAGCATGTAATCCTGAAGAAGAACCGGAAGGTGACCATCAGCGGTTTGATTCTGGATGCAGCATCGGGAGAGACCCTCATCGGTGCGGGTGCTACTTCCGGGAAGGACGGCGCTGTGACAAACAACTTTGGATTCTACTCGCTTTCCATCCCCGGGAAAGATGATAAGGTCAGTGTTACCTATTCTTACGTAGGATACACGACGAAGACCATTTCGATCCGGGTGCAGAAAGATACGACCATCAATGTGAGGTTAAGCCCAGGTGCATCATTGGAAGAGGCCATCGTAACCGCCCAGCGGGAATCCGGTGTCGCGGCCACCAAAATGAGCGCCATCGAAGTTCCGGTCGCCGCCATCAAGAGCGCTCCAGCTCTCTTTGGTGAAGCCGATGTCTTGAAAACCATCCAGTTGCTTCCAGGTGTTCAGGGTGGTACGGAAGGATTTTCCGGCCTGTATGTCCGTGGCGGCGGGCCGGATGAAAACCTGCTTCTGCTGGATGGGATTCCCATTTACAATGCGGAACACATGCTGGGCATCTTCTCCGTCTTTCAGCCGGAGGCTGTCAAGAAGGTCACCCTATACAAGGGCTCTTTCCCCGCCCGATACGGTGGCCGTATTTCCAGTATCATCGATGTGCGGACGAACGATGGCAACCTCTACGAGACTCACGGGAGGTTTGGCGTGAGCATGATCAGCGACAAGTTTCACTTGGAAGGGCCCATCTGGAAAGGCAAGACTTCCTACTCTGTTAGCGCGCGGGGAATGCACTCCCTTCTGTTGACCCCCGTCATCAAGCTCACTGGTTTCGACGGCAACTATTTTTTCTATGACCTCGATGCCAAACTTTCGCATCGTTTCAGTGACCGGGACCGTTTGTATTTCAATGTTTACAATGGGCTGGACGATTTCTATTTCCGCAACCAGGACAATTACAGCAGCGGTAGGACGGGAGGGGACATCGCGGACAACCAGAACTTGGGCATCCGATGGGGAAACACCGTGGCGGCGCTCCGTTGGAACCATGTGATGGGCCCCAAACTTTTTGCGAACACGACGGTGGCTTACAACCGCTATAAAATGAAGATAGAGTCGGACCTGGTTTCTCAGGAGACAGGCTTGGACGGGAGCCTCGCAAACAACCGGTATCAATTCGACTATCGGTCCGGCATGCGCGACTGGGTGGCGAAGGTCGATTTCGATTATACGCCGTCTCCTTCCCAAACGGTCAGGTTCGGAGCAGATTATACCTACCACAACTTCATCCCGGAAACGTTTACCACTTATGCCCGGGAGACGGTGGACGGTGTCGTCCAGTTGGATACCACCATTAACATGAAGAGCAACTCCGAGCAGGTCGGCCACGAGGTCAGCCTGTATGTCGAGGATGATGTCCGCATCGGCAGCCGCCTGACTCTGAATCCGGGACTCCATGCATCCCTCTTTAGAACACAGGGAAAAACCTACTGGTCCCTGGAGCCACGAATGAGCGCCAAAGTCGCGATGACGGAGGATTGGTCGGCAAAGTTGTCTTATTCCCGGATGTCGCAGTATGTTCACTTGCTTTCCTCCTCCCAGATTTCTCTTCCGGTGGACCTGTGGGTCCCCATCACCAAGGACATCCGGCCGGAGACGTCGGACCAGTATTCACTCGGCCTCTATTATACCGGCATTCCCGGTTGGGAGTTCTCTTTGGAGGGATATTACAAGAATATGCGGAATGTACTGGAATACAAGGAGGGTGTAGCATTCATGTTCGACTCCAGCGGATGGGAAAACAAAGTGGAAGTGGGTACTGGTCGGGCAATGGGCATTGAACTTTTCATCGAGAAGACGATGGGAAAGACCACTGGCTGGCTGGGATATACCTTGGCCAAAAGCGACCGGCTGTTCCCGACCATCAACCACGGAGAGCGTTTCCCTTACCGCTATGACCGTCGACACAACGTGAACCTGCTGGTGAATCACAAGTTCAATGAGAAGTTCGACATAAGCGCCACCTGGAATTTCGCTTCCGGCGGTACAACCACGCTTCCGGAACGGCGGATTGTGATGATGTCTCCTTTCAACCCTCCCCGTTATGCTGACCTGGTAACCTCCCGGAACAACTACCGCCTGCCGGCCAGCCATACTTTGAACCTGGGCTTCAATTTTCACAGGAAGCATAATCGAGGTGAGGGGATCTGGAATCTGAGTGTTTACAATGTGTATAACTACATGAATCCTAGCCTTGTTCTTAAGGAGAATGAAGAGCAATACAAAAGGACTTCCAATCCGGACGGAACGATGGGTGATTGGCAGCAGATTCATTCAGTTAGTCTCAAGAAGATCACCCTACTTCCATTCTTCCCTTCCATCGGTTACACCAGAACATTTTGATCGCATGAAACGATTCTTCATACCCATACTACTATTTCTGTGCGGGGCGTGCACCAATACAATCGACTACGATTTCAGCCAGGTGAAACCCGAGTTGATGGTTGTCGGCTGGCTGGAGCAGGCTTCCACTAACCAGACCATCTGTTTTTCAATCAGCGAGGATGGTCTGGTGAAACCCGCGGAAGATGCCCGAGTTGTCTGCACCGTGAATGGAAAAGAAGTAGCGGATGTGACCGTGAGTGCTGAAGATGCTTCAGAACAAACGTCATACCCGTTCGGGTTAGTGTCGGTACTTACCGACCCTTCGTATTACCAACAACTTCCCGTTTCTTTCCAGGTTTCTCTCAAACCCGGGGACAAAGTAAAGTTGATGTTTGAAGCGAATCATGGATCATTCAAGGCATCATCCGCCGAACTGACCGTACCGGAATCGGTGGAAATCGTCAAGGTTGATACTGCCCGTGTTTCCGTCCAGCATTTGGATTGGAGCGACCAGTATCTTCAAGTTCGGGCCGATGTGTCTGATCGGAGGGGGGAAGATAACTGGTACTGCATCTCTATGCGGGAGATTTCCGACGGAACCTATTCTTTTATGGATGGTGGCCCGGACATCTTCATTTCGCTGGACGCCCCTCGACATATCTTGGATATGGACGATCCGGTACTTCTGGATGGTGGCATGGGACAGACTGAAGACTTGAATGTGTTCAGTTTTTCCGGGAATGGTGCCTTTGCATGCTTTTCTGACCAGATGTTCCGGAACGGGATAGCACACCTGAGAATGAACGCATTCTCCTCCTGGAATGATGAGGGCCCTGACTTCAGGCTTCTTTCCGATCTTTTAGTCCAACAACTGGGCTATGATGAAATTGAGTCTCGTGGCCTTGACAGATGCCGAGCAGAGCACCGTCTGGAAGTCCGCCTAAGCCATTGTTCGCAGGAGGCGTATTATTATTTGCGTTCTCTGCGAACTATCTCTTCTAATGGATACTACCCAGAAATCGTGGAACCGGTCACCATCCCCACTAACATTGTCGGCGGCGTTGGATTCGTGGACGTCGTCAATACCGCAGTTGCCCGTATCAAACTTCCTACTGAGGAGAGAAGTGGAAAAGACATTTTCGGTTGGGAAGAGTCCTTATAAGCCTTTTCAGTTGCGGATTCTGTTCTAACATAGAAGAATCATTTCTGATGAGGGGTAAGGAAAGTGATTGAGCAGTATTTGGTTGTTGGGAGATAATCGCTATATTTAGGTCGATAAATCGAGATTCAGGATCATTTGTTACACTCTGTCTATTATTCTTCTACAAAAAATGTAACAAATTTAGGTAATATCCAATACCTATACCTGCATTTCTTCAGCGTAGAATAGTGATTTGTAGAGGCCTGTAGGGCTGAATGCAGTGTCGGTTCGAATCCGATTCCTCCACAAAAAGAGGCACTTACGAAATGTAGGTGCCTCTTTTTCGTTGTTCTTGCCTAAGTTCTACAGGTCATCAATCGGATTTCTGCCGAGGGAACCGGTGGATGAGGAAACAGGCTCGGAGGAATATGTCAGGATCACATGCCATGAGGATTGTTCCTTGACATCGGCGTCGAGGATGATTGATCCTCCGGGGACGTTGTATGTGGCCACATTGGTCCCTTCGGTAAGGGTGGGCTCCAGACCGTACTTTTGGGTAAGGGAAGCCTGGAGGGAATCGTATGACTTTTCAAGCGAATCCCAGTTGGAGATGACCGGGAAGTCCACTCGGACTTCATAGACGGGATTACCCATAGGGGTTATCTTGCAGCCGCTGTATCCTGCAAAATCGCCCGTATAGATACCGCTCCCTGAGTTCCTGAATCCGGCTTTGACTAGTTTTGCTCCAAAGTCAGATAGGGTCCCGGAAATGGGAATTCCCTTGAATGTGAGGGGAGAAGAGCTGGTAGTGGTTACGGTACCGGTCTGTGTCTGAGTCTGAGTCCCTGTGCCTGACTTGGAACCTTTGCCGATGCCTAGTTCCCTTTCGATTTCGCGGGCCATTTCCTCTACGCTCTGATTTCCGGTGCTGCTGGAAGAAGATTCATTGTTGTTTTTCGGGCTGAACCAGCCGCCGGAGTCTTCGGTGCTGCTTCCGCTTCCGCCCGATCCGCCGGGAAGGTTGATTACGCTACCAAGATTGCTGGTGCAAAGTTTTACAAGAAAGAATGCAGCGACGGCAATCAGGATGAGTCTTAAAAGAGATTTTCTATTCATAGGGATAAACATTAATTACAGTGTCTGTCCTCCGATGAACTCCCTCATTATGGAGGTCGGAGGGATTGCCGCAATCTCAGAGGGCTGGAGGGCTACTATGTATTCGAGGAACTTCAGCAGCCTTACCGCCTCGGAGTAGGCGGGCGAGGTCGGCAGAATGCGCCTTAGAAGAGGCTCTGCGTAGTATTTCAACAGAGGCAGCTCGTAGAGAAGAGCTGAGTTGAAAAGCGCGTCTGCATTCTCCTGGAATGGGAAAATGTACTTATTCTCTCCTCTTCTGACGCTTGGCCAGCCGAGTATTGTATTCTCGGGCGTGTGCCCGCGGTAGTTGAAGTCGCGGACCATTCGGCGGAGCATCCTATTGTCCGATGTCGAAATGGTGTTGTTCTCGTCGAGATTGAGAGAGGTGAGCGCCGATGCGTAGACCCTGAAAATATGGCTCTGGTTGACTTCTGGGACCATCGCAGGGTCGAGGGCATGGATGCCTTCCATTATGAGAATGTCTTTCTCTTCGAGGTGGAGTTGATTGCCGATCCAGATCTTTTTCCCTTGTTTGAAATCGTATTTGGGAATCTCGACCATCTTTCCTGCGAGAAGGTCATTGAGGTTCTCGTTCAACAACTCGAGATCCATCGCCTCGAGGCACTCGAAATCCGGTTTGCCATCTTCGTCCTTCGGGGTGAATTCCCTGTCGATGAAGTAGTTGTCAAGTTCGATGACCTTCGGCGCAAGTCCGAGGACCTTGCACTGCTGGGCGAGTCGAAGCGACGATGACGTCTTGCCGCTCGAGGAGGGTCCGGCGATGAAAACAATCTTTATCCTGTCCTTCTCGGCATAGATTTGATCGGCGATTGCAGCATAATTACGCTCCTGGCGCGCTTCGCAGAGGTTTATCAGCTTTACCGCCCCTCCTTCGAGGAGGGTCTTGTTGAGAGTGCTGACACCGATGATGCCGGTAGTTCGGCACCAGGAGGAGTAGTCCTTCAGGGTCGCTGCCATCTTTCCTTGCTCGCGGTAGGGGATTACCTTTGAATAATCCGTGTCCGAAGGGTACTGGAGGCAGAATCCATCGCCGAATCTCAGGAGATCGAATGTCTGGATATATCTTGTCGAAGGGACCAGCGGGCCATGGAAAGAATCAGCATCCTCTCCAAGATAATATACGCTGCAATAATAACGTCCGAGGGACTTTTGAAGGGCGGATTTATATACCTGGTTGTTCCCTTCGAAGATTTTCTCGGCTCTTTCTGCCAGTATTTTCTCTTTTCTCAAGGGAATGTCCTCATCGACCTTCCTTCTCATAACAGACTTGAGTTTCGCGATATCTTCGGAGGAGGGGATATGGACGATGGAATGCCCGTCTTCTGAATGGTTTTTCACATCCACTATTTCGCAGTACATCCCGCTCGGAAGGGCGTGGTCGATAACCAGGACCATCCCCGGAAATACTTCTCTTACAGCAGATTCCAAGAGGAATGAAAGAGATCTTATATATGTTCTTTTCCCGTCGAGAGTGTTGTATCCGATGAACTCGATATTGTGGGAAAAGAATATCGAGTAGCTGAGCTCCTTGAGCTTATGGTCTACATAAGCGGCGAGGACCGGATAGACCGCCTTCGTCTTAGGGTCCTTTACCGTCTTGCAAATCTCGTCAGAGACAGCCTTAAGTGTCTGTCCCAGCTCAATATCGTAATCTTTCCCGTCGTTAATGCACGAAATAGTGAGTTTCTCCATATTTTGTTAATTTTCGCTAATATACTGTTTTATTGTCAAAGTACATCCTTCAGGAAGGGCCCGGTTACCGATTGGGGGTTGGCCGCCAGCTCCTCGGGAGTACCTGTGGCGACCACATATCCTCCCTTCCGGCCGCCTTCCGGCCCCATGTCGATAAGATAGTCAACTGATTTGAGGATGTCTAGGTTATGCTCTATGATGATTACAGTGTTGCCCTGATCCACAAGGCGCTGGAGCACTGCAAGAAGGACCTTTATGTCTTCGAAATGAAGGCCTGTCGTCGGCTCGTCAAGGATGTATACCGTACTTCCGGTCGAAGGACGGGAGAGTTCGGCAGCGAGTTTCATTCGCTGGGACTCTCCGCCAGAGAGGGTCACGGCTGATTGGCCGAGGTGGATGTAACCGAGTCCGACATCGACGAGGGTCTTTAGTTTGGCAGCGATTTTGGGCACCGGCTTGAAGAACTCATAGGCCTCTGAAATGGGCATTTCAAGCACGTCGTTGATGTTTTTCCCCTTGTATTTTACCGCAAGAGTATCCTCTTTGTACCTCTTTCCGCGGCATTTTTCGCAAGGGACATTGACAGAAGGAAGGAAGTTCATTTCGATGACCTTGATTCCCGCGCCCTTGCACTCTTCACACCTGCCGCCGGCGACATTGAAAGAGAATCTTCCCGCCTTGAATCCGCGGACCTTTGCATCGGGGGTGTTCTCAAAAAGGATTCTTATGTCATTGAAAACATCCGTGAAGGTGGCGGGATTGCTTCTTGGGGAGCGCCCGATAGGGGATTGGTCTATTTCTATGACCTTATTTATATTCTCGAGACCTGAAATACTCTTGTAAGGAAGAGGTTTGACCTTGGTACGATAAATCTTTTTCTTCAGAATCGGCATCAGGGTCTCATTGACAAGAGACGATTTCCCGCTTCCGGAAAGGCCGCTTACTCCGATGAGGCAGCCAAGGGGGAATGACACCTCGAGGTTTTTCAGGTTATTACCGGTTGCCCCTGTGACAGTCAAGAAGTTCCCGCTTCCTTTCCGTCTTATGGAGGGGACGTCTATGCTCTTGATTCCTTTGAGGTAATCGAGGGTGATCGAAGGGCCGATGACAGAGTGTTCCTTGGTGTCCTTATCCATTTTCTTTCCCCTCAGGAGGGTCTCGAGAGGAGCGCTGAGACATATTTGCCCCCCGTTCTCTCCTGCCCCCGGACCGACATCTATGAGCCAGTCGGCATTCATCATGGTCTCGGCGTCATGCTCAACGACCATTACTGAATTACCTTCGTCCCTCAGTGCTTTTAGAGAGGAGATAAGCTTTCGATTGTCTCTCTGGTGGAGACCAATCGACGGTTCGTCGAGTATGTAGAGTACATTGACAAGCTTTGATCCGATCTGGGTCGCAAGACGGATTCTTTGGCTCTCACCACCTGATAGTGAGGCTGTTGCGCGGTCGAGAGAGAGGTAGTCAAGACCAACGTCGAGCATGAACTGGACCCTGTCCCTAAGTTCCTTCAGAATATCTCTGGATACGTTTTTCTGCCTCTCGTTGAAGCCTTCAGGAATCTCGTCCAGCCATTTTCGCAGTTCGGTCATCTCGAATGCGGCGACCTCAGAGATAGTCTTTCCGTCAATCTTGAAGCACATGGCCTCCTTGTTTAGCCTGGTGCCTTCGCAGACAGGGCAGATGACTTTGTCTTCAATGTCTTCTGCAACCCCGTCGAAGGCTACCATTTCCGAAAGGTTTCCGTCACCTATTCTGAACAATTCATCGGAACCATAGACTATAAGGGAGACGGCTTCATCGGGGATGGCGGCTATCGGATCATAGAGGGAGAAATTGTATTTTCTTGCAATAGAGCGGATTACTTCGAATTTTCTGGTTTCACGGACCTTCCCGAGGGGGATGATACCGCCGTCGGCGATGGAAACGTTGCGGTCTGGTATGATAGAGTCTATATTGACATCTACTATCATTCCGAGGCCCTTGCAATGCGGGCAGTAGCCTTGCGGGGAATTGAAAGAGAAGGAATGCGGCTGGGGCTCCTGGAGGGAAATGCCGCTCTCGGGATCGACGAGGTGCTTCGAGTAATGACGTATCTCCCCGGTCTCGAGTTCCATGACAGCCAGCGACCCGTGTCCAGCATTGAGGGCATTCATCACAGAGTCCCTGATTCTCTTTTCGTCACCTTCCTCCGGTTTCAGCCGGTCGACGACGAGCTCGATAAAATGGGTCTTGTAGCGGTCCAGGGCGCCGATTTCCGATAGAGTGCGGATTTCTCCATCCACCCTCGCCTCGGTGTATCCACGCTTTATGAGCTGGGCGAAGAGTTCACGGTAATGGCCTTTTCTTCCTCTGACAAGGGGAGCGAGAAGATAGCATTTTTTTCCGGCATAGCCTTTCATGATAAGGTCGACTATCTGTTCGTCGGTATACCTTGTCATCTCTTTTCCCGTCTCGGGGGAGTATGCCCTTGACCCCTTTGCGTAGAGAAGTCTCAGAAAGTCGTAGATTTCGGTGATGGTCCCGACTGTGGAGCGGGGGTTGTTTCCGGTCGTCTTCTGCTCTATGGCGATTATCGGGCTTAAGCCTGTAATGTCCTCTACTTCAGGTTTTTCCAATATTCCCATGAAGTGCTTTGCATAGGTCGAGAGGGTATCCATATAGCGCCTCTGGCCCTCTGCGTATAGGGTGTCGAAAGCAAGGGATGACTTGCCGCTCCCCGAGAGACCGGTAACAACTACAAATTCCCCTCTTGGAATGCTTACGTTGACATTCTTGAGGTTATTGGCCTTAGCTCCAAGTATTTCGATATATTCCTTTTTTGCCATTGTCTCAAATATTGTCCGGAACCGTGTCATTTGATTGCCGATACCTCATCAGATACTGTCCGGGACCACGTCGTTTGATTGCCGATACCTCATCAGATACTGTCCGGGCTGAGGGGAATCCCATCCTGCTCCCACCAATGGTCGTCCGGCTCATTGAAGGGGATGAGGAACGGATTGTGGGAGGCCTCATATCCAATTGACGTTTCAGGTCCGTGCCCCGGAAGGACGGCATAATCCCCGTCAAGTCCCATAAGCTTATCCATCAGGCTCTTAATGATACAGTCATAGTCCCCGCCCGGAAGATCCGTCCTCCCGATACTGTCTTTCATCAGGGTGTCTCCTGTGAAAGCGACCTTGTCTTCGCGGTCAATCCATGCTACGGAGCCTTCCGTATGGCCCGGAATCTCCATGACTTCAAGGTCGACGTCTCCGATTTTAATATGATCATTCTCATGAACTTCGGTGAACTCGAACGTCCTTGGAGCGGCGAGGTCCATATACTGCATTAGAACATTCATCTCCGATGTCCTTTCCTTATCTGAAGGGTGCATAAATACCTCGCAATCAAATCTTTCCACAAGGGGAGCCACTCCATATACATGATCGAAATGACCATGGGTCAAGAGAATCTTTTCTGGCTTTAGTGCGTTTTCCTCCAGGAAAGAGAATATCCGATTTATCTCTTCGTCATGAATCATCCCGGGGTCCACCACTGCCGAACCTTTTTTGCCCTCGTCCCAAATGACGTAGCAGCAGGTAGACAGCGGATTGAACGAAAACTTCTTAAGATGGATCATAATGCAAATATACCATTTTTCTCGTTAACTATCTTACTTGGCATCCCTCGTCTTATGTACATGTTTTTCAGGGCAGTCAGGAAGTAACGGTATTTGGATAAAAAACTTTTGGGGTGTATGGAAAAATTACTAACTTTGAACGATTGACATTTAATCTAATAAGTGATGAAAAGATACGTTTGCACTATTTGTGGTTATGTATACGATCCTGCAGTTGGCGATCCTGACAGCGGCATAGCGCCCGGAACTGCTTTTGAGGATATCCCTGAGGATTGGGCATGTCCTTTGTGCGGAGTCGGAAAAGATATGTTCGAGCCGCAGGAGTAGGGTATGCACATAGGAGTCGCCGGTAATATCGGCTGCGGAAAAACCACCCTCACCAGAATGCTCTCCGAGCATTACGGGTGGACCCCAAAATACGAGGCGGTCAGCTATAACCCCTATCTGGAGGACTATTACAAGGATATCCCTAGGTGGTCCTTCAATCTCGAAGTATACTTCCTTGAGCAGAGATTCAAGGACGTACTTGAGATTGCCAAATCCGACAAGGTGATAGTTCAGGACAGGACTCTCTATGAGGGAGTCTATATTTTCGTGGCTAATAATTACGCGATGGGAAACCTGTCAGAGAGGGATTATACTACATATATGGACCTTTTCCATCTGATGATGTCTCTCGTCCAGCCGCCAGATTTGATGATTTATCTCCGCTCTTCGATTCCCCACCTTGTCTCGCAGATTCAAAAAAGAGGGCGCGACTATGAGCAGTCCATCTCGATAGAGTATCTCAAGGGCCTCAATGACAGGTATGAGAAGTTCATCGGCGAAGACTATAAGGGGCGAGTCCTTACTATCGAAGCGGACGATCTTGACTTCCAGAACCGTCCTGAGGACTTCTCTCTCATAACTGACAAGATAGACGCTGAACTTTACGGCCTCTTTTAAATGAAAATAAGTACCTTTGTAAAAATTTTGATCTCATGCATATAGCGATAGCTGGAAATATCGGCAGCGGCAAGACTACGCTGACCAAGATGCTCGCCGCCCACTACGGCTGGACTCCGAAGTTTGAATCGGTAGATTTCAATCCATATCTCGCAGACTTCTATGAGGATATGGAGAGGTGGTCTTTCAATATCCAGATATATTTCTTGAACAAGAGATTCAAGGATGTTGTTGATATCTCAAGGCAGAAGGATGTTATTATTCAGGACCGCACCATCTATGAAGATGCTAGGATATTCGCTCCCAACCTTCACTCGATGGGCCTCATGTCCACTCGCGACTTCGAGAATTACAGTGACCTTTTTGACCTAATGATGTCGCTGGTTGCAAAGCCGGACCTGATGATATATCTCCGCTCTTCGATTCCGAACCTCATTGCTCAGATTCAGAAAAGGGGACGCGAGTATGAAAAGAGCATCCGCATCGACTATATTACGGGCCTTAATCAGCGTTATGAAGACTGGATCAAGGATTATGACGGCCGATTGATCATCGTGGACGTCGACAAGATCAAGTTCGAGAACCGCCCGGAAGATTTCCAGACAATTACAGACATGATAGATGCCGAACTCTTCGGCCTATTCCCGTCAGAAAAATAAATTTTAGACATGGCAGAAAGAACAACCATTATCGATTTTATCGAAAAGTACACCCGTCAGTATGGACCGGACACATATCTTCGTGAGAAAATTGACGGCGTTTGGAAAGAAATATCATTTGACCAGACAAGAAAAGAAGCATATCGCATAGGCGCAGGCCTTATGGCTCTTGGTGTCGAGAAGGGCGATAAAATAGCCCTTCTTTCAGAAGGCAGGAGCATGTGGATGCTCTCCGAGTTCGGAGCAATGTATGCGGGTGCTACGGATGTGCCCCTTTCGATCAATCTTGGAGAAGGTCAGGACCTTGTTTTCCGTATCAATCACTCCGAATCCAAGTGGGTTCTTGTCTCCGGGTATCAGCTCCCGAAGATCCGGAAGATTCTTCCGGAATGTCCTCAGCTTGAGAAAGTTATCGTTTTCGATGACACGGCTTTTGAGTGGGATGCTCTTGAGGAGAAGGAGATCAGGATGTCTGAAATCCAGGCGATGGGTGATAAGTTCCTTGCAGAGCATGAAGATCTTTTCGTAGCTCGTTACAAGTCTATCGGTCCTGATGATTATGCCAATATCAGCTACACCTCCGGCACAACTGCAGATCCTAAGGGTATTCTCCTTACCCACAGGAACTACACTGCCAACGTTGCTCAGGGTAATTCGGTCATTACTATCCCTCGCGGCGGAGTCATGCTTGTCATCCTCCCGTTCGACCATTGTTTTGCCCATGTTGCAGGTATCTATACAATGATGATTTACGGTGGCTCCCTTGCTACCGTTCCTATCGGAAAGACACCTCTTGCAACTCTTCGAAATATCCCCGGAGCCATCAAGGACGTCCGTCCTCATGTGATGCTTTCCGTTCCTGCCCTCGCCCGTAACTTCAAGAAGAATATAGAGGCCGGAATCAAGGCCAAGGGTCCGAAAGTCGAGAAACTTTACAATTTCGCGCTGAAGAACGCAATCGCTTACAACAAGGAATACTACAACCGCGGCGGTTTCCTCAACTGGTGGAGAAAACCTCTTATGGCCCTCTTTGACAAGCTGATTTTCAAGCAGGTAAGAGAAAGCTTCGGCGGCAGGATGCTCTTCTTTGTCGGAGGTGGCGCCCTTCTCGACATCGAACTCCAGAGATACTACTGCGCAATCGGTATCCCTATGTTCCAGGGTTATGGTCTTACGGAAGCTACACCTATCATCTGCGCAAATTCTTCAGGACATGCAATCTTTGGATCCTCAGGCCGTATTGTCAAGCCGATGGATATAAAGATTTGCGATGAAGAAGGAAAAGAGGTCCCTATCGGTCAGAAGGGTGAGATTGTTATCAAGGGTGAGAATGTAATGGCCGGTTATTGGAAGAACCCGAAGGCGACGGCGGAGACCGTCATCGACGGGTGGCTCCATACCGGAGACATGGGTTATATCTGCCCCTTCGATACAGACTTCCTCTATGTGGTAGGCCGCTTCAAATCCCTCCTCATTTCTTCCGACGGAGAGAAGTATTCTCCTGAAGGCTTCGAGGATAGCCTGACCGACGGATCCAAGTTCGTCAATGCATGCGTCCTCCACAATAATCAGAATCCCTACTGCGTGGCTCTTATCGTTCCCGATAAGGGTGCGCTCAAGGAAGCAGTTGAGGCTAAGGGCCTTAGCGCTGATAGCGAAGAGGGTAAGAAGGCTATGCTCGAGATTATCCAGGCCGAGGTCGATTCGTATAAGAAGGGCGGTCGCCACGAGGGCATGTTCCCGGAGCGCTGGCTTCCTTCCGCAATCGGCATCTGCGACGAGGAGTTTACGATTGCCAACCGCATGATGAACTCTACATCCAAGATTGTCCGCGGCAAGGTTGAGGAGCACTATGCTTCCCTTCTCGATTATCTCTATACAGCAGAGGGCAAGAACCTTATCAATCCTAGGAACATCGCAGCACTCGGATAATTATGAAAGAGGTTTGGAGAGTCTTCCGTAGCGCCATTCTTGCAGGAGTCTGCATCGGAATCGGAGGTACCGTTTATATGATGGTCGGCGGAGTCGCCGGAGCCGTCCTGTTTGCCTTCGGCCTGATGACCGTGGTGCTCTGCAAGTATAAGCTTTATACAGGGACGGTCGGGTTCATTGACTTCCGTCGCGGGAGTGACTGGAGAGATCTCCTTGTCATTATCCTAGGTAACATCGTAGGATGCGGCCTCGTAGCTCTCCTGACCCATTTTGCCCTGCCGGATGTAACTGCAGCTGCCGAGGGCGTGCTGACCAAGAGGCTCGCAAAAGGGGCCTTGCAGTGCGGTGCGCTCGGCATAGGCTGCGGGTTCATCATGACAGTCGCTGTCCGTTTTGCCCGTGAAAAACAGTTCCTTCCGCTACTTTTCGGAATCCCTGTCTTCATACTTTGCGGCTTTACCCACAGCATTGCCGATGCTTTCTATTATCTTGCGGCACCGATGTCTTTCGTAGCGGCGAATCTCGGCTCTGTGCTCCTAGTCTATCTTGCCATTGTTATAGGCAACCTTATAGGCTGTAATCTCTACAGGTTCGTTTTACCTGACGATCCTACTTTAAAATAATTGTCGAAACTTATTGCAAATTCAATAATTTGTTGTACTTTTGCAATCCCGATTGAAAAACCGGGTATCGATATTGAGATATGGTGTAATGGTAGCACTACAGATTCTGGCTCTGTCAGTGAGGGTTCGAGTCCTTCTATCTCAACTAAAAATCAGCCTTCGCCAAGCTGATTTTTATTTTGAAAATGATGGCGGGGTAGCTCAGCTGGTTAGAGCGTCGGATTCATAATCCGGAGGTCGTGGGATCGTGACCCACTCCCGCTACAAAACATCACATATAAGTCTTGGTTTGACTACGATCAACCTCACAGACTAAACTCTCTATATACCCGTCACAAGCACTGTGATGGCTTTTTTTATTATATGGTGGGGATAGACCGCATCATTATTCATCCTCGGCAAGGATGTAGCTGGTATTTTTACTACCCTCCTCGCCTTTAACCAGAATGCCTTTCTCTATCAGGTCGTTGATGTCGCGGAGTGCAGTCGGTTGGGAAGTCTTGCAAATTTTGGCCCATTTCGCTGTTGTGAGTTTCCCATCAAAACCATCCCAAAGCCTGTTGACCATCTTGACCTGACGTCCATTCATTGCGACATCGCGGTGCTCCTGCCAGAACATGGCCTTCTTCACAACCCGCCGGACAACCGTCTCGCTGCGCTTCATCGCATCCCTTAAGGTCAGGAGGAACCATTCAAGCCAAAGAGTGATGTCCACATCCCCGACTGTCGTCTTCTCCAGAGCCTCATAGTATTGGTTCTTATTCCTTTGAATCTCACCGGACATGCTGTAATAGCGGTGTGGCATACCATCTGCGCGAGCAAGCAACATGTCAGTAATGGTTCTTGTCAATCGGCCATTACCATCATCAAAGGGATGGATGGCAACAAACCACAAATGGGCTATTGCTGCTTTCAAAACCGGTTCCGTTTCTTTCTCGTTATTAATCCAGTCAAAGAATAGGGCCATCTCCCGTGGCACATTGGCAGAGGCTGGAGCTTCATAATGCACTATTTCTTTCCCCATCGCTCCTGAAATAACCTGCATAGGTTCCTCTCCAACACGCCAAGCAGCCACCGTTATGGGAACAATACCGCTGCGTCCTAACGGGAACAATGCTGCATGCCAGTTAAACAACCTTTCCTGAGTGAGTTCCGTAGAATAATTGCGGACCGCATCAATCATTACCTGAACTACACCATCGGTATAATGATCCGGCTCAGGCAAGCCCTCGACAGCAAGGCCCAGATGCCTTGCTACGGATGAGCGCACTCTGTCGGCATTGAGCAATACTCCCTCTATCTCGTTGGAACGGATAACATCTTCAGTCATTACGTCAAGGGAAGTCTTCGCTTGAATCTCGAACCCAAGACCACCCATCATCCCGGCAATGCGTCCTTCTAATAGACGCACTTCCGAAAGAAGTGTTATTATTCTGTCGGTATCCCAACGGAACTGGGGCCAATCGGGATATTGCCAGATGTAGTACGGTATCATAACTCGTTCAATTTCCTGCAAAAATAAACAAATGAAGCGAATCACGCAACTATTCGCGTCAAAATTTGAAGCGAAATGGATGCAAATTCACGTCATAAAACAAAAACGCCCACCGAAGTGAGCGCTGAGGTTTCATTGGAGCTGCAGTCTAATACACAAAAGCAGCCCGCACAGAGCGATATGTATGTGATGGATCCTTGACATCATCTTCAAGATACCAGTGGTATTTATTCTGGGTAGATAAATAGTAGGCCCAACCCTTTAATTCGGGGAAACTAGGACTATCAAAGATAGACGACTCTGAGCTTGTCCAATAACCATCCAGGCTGGAAGAGCGATAACGCCTCAAGTTAAAATCCATCTTGGAGAAAAAATCAGCCGGGGCGGAGATATTGGTGCCATCCCCTCCCACCAGGCGTTCGATCTGAATATAAGCCGGCAAAAACCAGCGGCTGGCACCTTCGGGCCGACCGGCGCCATAGTTCCAAGCGACATAGGCAGCCGGATGCTCCTCAAAACCATAAGCCTGAAGAAAATTGGTATTGTCATATCCGTAATCGTCTATCGCGGGATAATCATTAGGATTGAAATTATGATGACCTGCCGCTATATCCCGATAAACATCTCTATGCCCCCAGATAAAATTGTCGGTTCCTCCGTAGGAAACATCCGATGACGCCAGGACAAAAATCCGGCTGTCGGGGAAATCATGGTCGACAGCACTGGAGGAGACATAGGCTATGTATCCGATCCTGTCCGAAGGGTTTTCACCCTTGGGCGCAATATTGCCATTGGGATACACTTCCCATCCCACATATTTACGGCAGTCTGTCCCCTTATTGATACGGGTTTTGATGCGGGAAAGGGAAATCGGATTGGCTGATACATCAGAGGTAAAGTATTCCCCCTTTTTCAGCTGCATCTCGGCGGATATCTCGTAGTAGGCAGCCGTTCCCTGTTCAGACGCCATTATGACGAAAGGGGTCCAGTCACCCTCGACGCAAGGCATGGCCACAAAAAAGACATCGGTCGGAGTGGAAGGAGTGATTGTGCAGGTCTCTCCCGCGAATTGCAAGATGAGTTTCTTTGCGACAAGCGTTGTACCGCCATCTTTGTGGAAGAGTTGGAGGCGCATAATGGCCTGCTGGCTCTTAAAGTCAGCGTCAGTTGCAGTAACCGTCGTCCCCCTTACAGTCGCGGTAACCGTGGCCAGCGCATAATCGCAGACCTTGTCGATACTCTTTGATGTCCCTGTGATCGTCCCGTTCTGAGCGGTGTAATCCGGACTTTGATATTTGAGAAGAAGGGTTTCTCCGTTTTCCGGGACCGTGTCAAGCTCCCCTGTGAAGGTCGTGGAGGCCGCGCCACCGCTTTCTGCTGAAAGCATTCCGTACTTGGTTGTAGTACCGTCTGCGGTCCAGACCTCAATTATATCGCCCTCCGTCCAGGTGGCCGCGACAGAAGAACTGCCCAAGGCCAATGCTTTTGTTGCCACTTTCGCGGCATCGACCTTCATGGTGTAAACAATGGACGCCTCCGGAGAGTCAATAGGCGAAACGGGTTCTGTTTTATTACATGAAATCAAAACCGACGCAGCCAACGACACTGCTGCATAGCAAAGTACTGAAATACAGTTTTTCATAACTCATCCCTCCGGTTTAGTCGTCAGGGTCCTGCAGTCCATTGTGGCCGCCATAAGAATAATCACTGCGGTTCCCGGTTTGCTGAGGGTCACCGCTTGCACATATCACATTCTCCTGTGCCACTGTCACCACAGTGCATTCAGGAAGGGTATAAGCACATTTTTCTTTCATAACACTACTAATTAACCCCACAAAAATAGCAAAAAATTCCGTAGGGGTGACAATGTCTCCCCAAAACGCGTTTTCGGAGAGGTAGCTTTGCACTCGTTAGTTGGTTAATGGTTTAGTGTTAAGCTACGGTGTCAAGATTCAGTAATGCCATAATTTCTATCTTCCGCAAAGGAGTGAAGCGCATCAGTTCAGAGCATTTCGAGCATGCTGTGAACCAGGTGCTTCTCTCCGACACCGTGGCCGATGCGGTGAAAAAGAACATCATCACTCCGGAAGGGAGCAGACCAAGGGACTGGACGGGTGGGATTGGTTCTTTCGAAGGTAGGACGGAGCTCCTTAACACAATCCCGACGGATTATGTTATGGCACGGATTCTCAGGCACTGACGGTAGGTCGAAGGGAACCGGAAAATTGCGTATTTTTGTGTTACGTTTCCGGAGTTCATGTGTTATATAAGTAGACGGAGCGAAAAATGATGTTACCGCAGCGGCAATGGCTGACTATTTGACAGATGCGTTCATAAGGCTTCGGCAGAGGCTGAAACTGACTTCCGGCAGGTTGCTGTCGGATGCGGGAACGGCGGAGGATATCCTGCAGGACAGCTTCGTCCGGCTCTGGCGACGACGGTACCCGCTTAAGTCTGAGAAAGAAGCCGAGGCGTTGCTGAATAAGACAGTCCGGAATGCAAGCCTGAATGAAAGAAGAAGGGAACGGACGGTACCTCTGGAAATCGATTATCCAGATGACAGACCAGATACGACAGAGAAAGAAAAGGCTTACGCCGAAATGGAACGAAAGATACAGTCAGAATTAACAACAACCCAACAATACATACTGAAGGAGAAGGAATATGGCGGACGGACTTTGGAAGATATTGCCAAAGAATTGAAGATGGAGCCGACGGCGGTAAGAATGCAACTCTCCCGCGCCCGCAAAACACTTAGAAACGCACTGAAAGATGACAGATAAAGAGAAATACACAGCCCTGATGCAGCGCTACTGGGAGGCGGAGACCACTCCGGAAGAGGAGCGGGAACTGGCACGGTATGCGGCAAGGGTAGACGATCCGGACTTCGAGGAAATCCGGGGCGTGCTCGGTTACCTGTCCATCGGCAGGGAGAAGAAAGCCCGTCGGGCAAGGACCGTACGGATGTACTCGTTTGCTGTCGTGGCGGCAAGCATAGTTGCGGCCGTTGCCATCGGCTTGAATATAAAAACAACGGAAACCGGCCATCAAGATGAACTTTGCGTCCGCTATTCATATGGCGAGATCTCAAATAATAATGAGCAAATAATGTCTTCTGTAGAGTCCTCGCTTGCCGAGTTCTTTGCAGGGAGCTCGATTGCTGATAATAACCTTAGAGAAATATTCCAGCGATGAAAAGAATATTGTTATGCATAATGGCTCTGCTTTTGATTGCCAGCACTTCCTGGGCCCAGAAGGGCTTAAACTGCTATCCTGTCTTTAGAGGAAAGGTGGTACCTGCGAAGAGGATGGTAGTTACGGAAGTGCGAGGCGAGAGCATGGCCACCTATAAACTGGATTATTACCACAGTGTACAATTCCAGGTGGATGAGGCAACGGCAATGAAAGTGGCCGAACTCATCCTGGCAGATGCCGATGCCGCCGAATCTGCCGAAACGGAAAGGACCGGGGAACTCCTGACATATGCCTTGATACAACCGACGCCATTTGCAAGGGTTCGCCGTTACCTCTGCTATCAAGCCAGGCCGGCTGGTCCCGCCTGGATCATTACCATCCTCTATCTGGAAGGCAGCGCCACCCTTGAAGACTTGCGTTCTATGTTTGAAAAGCAATAGCGATATGAAGCACTTAATTTTTACGATATTAGCCTCGCTCATTGCCGTCTGGGCCACAGCCCAGGAGGCAGATACCACCTCAACAGTAACTGGAGAGAAACTGAACTTCGAGCAGCCCCGTTTCCTTGTCAGCGACTATTTCGACGGCGTTAAAGCCCATCTGTCGGCAGAAGGCCGGAAAGAATGGAAGCCTGAGTTCAGCTTAAGGGCAAACGTTATGCTCCTGGATTGTTCCGTAAACCTCACGGGAGGCATCCGATCCAGCCAAAATAAAGTGTTCGGCCTTGGAGTCGGCTGGGGACAGTGCTGGTATATACTTGGACCGGAACCAGGACATCCAGTTGGTCAACGTATTAATATGTATGTGTACCACCGGCACTATATCCCACTTGGGCATAGGAAGAATTTCTCTCTGTACAGCGATATTATGCTTGGAGCACGGTATGTTTATGCGTTGAGCGACTGGTATATGGAAAACGGATACCAACGTACCCCCACATCAGAGCCGGAGTGGCCTGTTTTGCCCGGAAACTGGCAGGTGTGGATTTCCTGGGAGCCCGGTATCGCATTTCATTTGTGGGGCAAATCCAACTTCTTTATAGGTCCAAGCATAGGGCCGACGATTGGGTTTCACGCGGGTATTGCCTTATAGAATTTACTTTAATAAGAACAACTAAAGATTATCGATTATGAAAAAGTTATTTATTTGGGGTATTACCGCTATTTCGTTGCTGTTGACAGCGTGCAATAAGGGCGCTTTCTCCTCGCAATTACAATTCAGTGTTTCGGATGAGCTTGAAACGAAAGCCATCTTGAACGGCGCAGACGAATCAGGGCTAGATATTACTTGGGAAGAAGGGGATCAGATTGAATACTCGGTTGAGGTATATCGGAACTTATCCCTAGAGCAGGGAGCGGACCTGCGAAAGGCGCTCGACAAGGTAGAAGGGAAACTTGTCTACAAAGGCGGTTACTGGGTAACCTATGAGGCGAACGGCTCTTCCTACAAGCAAGTGGATTATATTTCTGTTCGTTCATCTACTCTGGAAAGCGTAATAAGGTCGAGATTCCAATGCCAGAACGGTGATCTGAGGCAGCCCACACCGGATACTTTCACGGCCGAATGGGTCCAGACGGTTCCCTTTGTCGAAGGCCAGCAAACGATTCTGGTTAGACTCCCTTTTGGGAACAGCGATTAAGCTGGAGAATCCGCTGTAAAGTAACCCCCTTTATCTTTTCTTTTCAGGGGTCCCAATTACAAGAGAACGAGGGGACTACTTTGCTTCGGAATTTCCATCAAGATTAAGTAATGCCATAATTTCTATCTTCCGCAAAGGAGTGAAGCGCATCAGTTCAGAGCATTTCGAGCATGCTGTGAATCTGCTTCGCGGCACGGCAGGGCTGTTTCTCCGCCATCGTTATCTCGAAACTACCAACATTCGGGGCGAAAACATGCCTTTCTGCCCCCGTTGATGGCGCAGGTGCAAATTTTTCGTGGTCTCCTGTCTTTCGCTGAAAAAAGTTGACTCCCAATCAAGCAAGAGATGGGAAAGACAAAAGAGAACCAGGCTATGTATTACGATGAGGTGATACGCCTGTATTTCGAGGAAGGACTAGGAAGTTT
>Ga0079305_1001777_pt1 | contig 24513 bp, 30 predicted proteins | sample LMS_cellobiose_e_FD_79183 | JGI IMG/M metagenome (GOLD analysis project Ga0079305, IMG submission 79183) | Rumen-fistulated moose microbial communities from Alaska, USA - LMS_cellobiose_enrichment | ecosystem: Host-associated > Mammals > Digestive system > Stomach > Rumen fluid ... | reverse complement strand
CTGGCTTTTGAAGCAGGCGGGCCGCGACTGCGTGGGCGTGACCATGCGGCTGTACCGCAACAGCGACGTCGGTCTCCCTTGTCACAAGAGCTGCTGCGCCGAAACGGACGCGGAGGATGCTGCCATCGTCGCCTTCCAGCTGGGGATCCCCTTTGAACAGCTGGATTTTTCCGCTCTGTTTCGCTTCCAGGTGATCGAGCGCTTTGTCCGGCGTTACGAGGCGGGGCTCACGCCCAATCCCTGTCTGGACTGCAACCGCTGCATGAAGTTTGAGCTCCTGATGGATTACGCCCTGCGGGAGGGCTGCGACCGCCTTGCCACCGGCCACTACGCCCGCATTGACTGGGACGGGGCCACGGGCCGCTGGCAGCTGCGGAAAGCCCTTGACGAGGGCAAGGACCAGAGCTATGTGCTCTACATGCTGACGCAGGAGCAGCTCGCGCATCTCTGCCTGCCCCTGGGCGACTATCGGAAAACGGAGGTGCGGCGGATCGCGGAGGAGCAGGGTCTGGTCAACGCTCGCAAGCGGGAGAGCCAGGACATCTGCTTCGTTCCCGACAGAGATTACGGTGCGTTTCTGGAGCGCTGGACGGGGAAAAGATACCCGGAGGGCGATCTTCTGGACTTGTCAGGGGCGGTCGTCGGCCGCCACCGGGGCGCGGTGCGCTATACCGTCGGGCAGCGGCGCGGCCTCGGCCTTGCGATGCCGCAGAGCGTCTATGTGGTGGAGAAGGACATGCGGCGCAATACCGTCACGGTAGGGTCGGAAGCGGCGCTCTATCGCCGCGCTCTTCTGGCAGACCGGGTCAACTGGCTCTCCATCGAAGCGCCGGAGACGCCCCTGCGCGTACAGGCGCGCACCCGCTACCGCCAGAAGGAATCCGCGGGGACCGTGTATCCCCTGGAGGGCCGCCGCTTCCGTCTGGTCTTTGACGAGCCACAGCGGGCGATCACCCCCGGTCAGGCGGTCGTCCTGTACGACGGGGAGCTTGTGCTCGGCGGCGGAACGATCCTGCAGGCGTCAGACGATTGACCCGCGGCGCCATTGCCGCGCCCCTTCTTTTGTGTTATGATGGGGTCGCGCGGGGCGGGAAAGCCGCGGATGACAGGCCGCGCCGGGAGGACACGATGAACGCACGGGAATATCTGGAGATCCTGCACGTGGCGGAGCGGCTGAAGGACACGCCCCGGCACTGCACCACTGCGAAGGGCCGGACGGAGAGCGTCGCGGAGCACAGCTGGCGCGTCGCCCTGATGGCCTTTCTGCTGAAAAAGGAATTTGCCGATCTGGACATGGACCGGGTGGTCGCCATGTGCCTGATCCACGATCTGGGGGAATGCTTTACGGGCGACATCCCCACCTTCCTGAAAACGGACGCGGACCGCAGCGCCGAGGATACGCTCCTGGAGCAGTGGCTGCGCTCTCTTCCCCCGGAGATCGCATCGGAGATGGCCGCGCTGTATGCGGAGATGGACGCGCAGCAGAGCCCGGAGGCCAGGCTATACAAATCGCTCGACAAGCTGGAGGCCCTGATCCAGCACAACGAGTCGCCGCTTGAGACCTGGTCGGAAAACGAGTTTGAGCTCAACAAGCGCTACGCCTTTGACACCGTCGCCTTTTCTCCCTGGCTCACGGAGCTGAGAAAGGAGATCCTCCGGGACACGCTTGAAAAGCTCGGCGCACAGGACGAATAAGGGCATAAGCATGCAAACGGAGAGGCAAAAGCCTCTCCGTTTGCATGCTGTCAAAAATGCGCGCCCGCTATGCGTTGTCCTCGCGGATCACATAGTCGAACAGGTCCAGGTTCGCGGCCCCCATGGCGCGCAGTTTTTCGGCGCTTTTTTCCTGGTCCTCCCTCGTGTTGTAGCCCGGGATGAGCGGCACGCGGACGACGACGCGCTCCGGTCCGACCGTCTTCAGAAGAAAGCGCAGGTTCTCCTCCATCCGGGCGGGCTCGCCCCCGGTATAGCTGCGGTAGATCTCCGGATTCATGTCCTTGCAGTCGACGATGAAGCTGTCCGCCGCGCCGACGGCCAAAGACAGCAGCTCCCCCGGCACGGCGAGGCTGGTCTCGGCGCAGATCCTCCACTCCGGGGGACAGAGCTCCCGGAAGCGCCGGAGAAAGGCCGCGTGCAAAAGCGCCTCGCCGCCGCCGAAGGTGACGCCCCCGCCGGAGGCGCGAAAGTACAGATCGTCGATCTTCACCCGCTCGAGCAGCTCCGCCGCCGTCACCGGCTCCACAGGCGCCTGCGCCAGCAGCCGCTTGTTGATGCACCAGCGGCAGCGCAACGGGCAGCCCGCCCCGGCGATCAGCGTGGTGACGCCCGCGCCGTCGCTGCCCATGCGCAGGCGGGACAGGCTGAGCAGCGGAAAGCGCGGCTCAGGCATCGTTCCCCATCGCCTCGGGCCAGGCGACGTCGCCCATCAGCTCCGCCTGCACCGGCACCTCTGTGCTCTCCGGCGGCAGATCCGCATCACACGGCTCCTCCGTCGGCTCCGGCCAGGCGACCTCGCCCTCCGTCACAAACACCTCCGGCGTCGGCGTGGGCTCGAGCTCCTCATAGGGCACCGCGCCGGAGAGCTCGTCGCCTCCGACGTCCACGGTCTTCTGCCCTGTCGGCGCGCAGCCCGCAGCGGCAAAGGTCATCCCGGCGCACAGCGCGGCGACGGCCACCCGCTTGCCGAGCGACGCGCGCAGGGCCAGCTGCTGCTCCAGATAGCGCAGCTCGCTCTCGCAGCGCGGGCAGGTGCCCCTGCACGCGCCCTGGTGGTGGCATTCCCGGGTCACATAGGGGATATCGTTTTCCTCGGCGATGCGCTGACGGATCTCCTTGAGGATCTTACATTTCTGCTTTCCCAACATGCTGCGGATCCCTCCCAGTTGGCTGTGATTCACTGATTTTGACGCGCCGGAGGGGAAGAAGTTCCGCGGCGAAGGGGCATTCCCTCATCCGCAGAGGCGGACCTCCTGCTCCGTGATGTCGTTGACGCCCACGCCGTATGCGTCCACGGTGTACCAGGCGGAGGTGGCCGTGTGCGTGATGCCGCCCATTTCGACGACCTCATACAGATGGACGGTGAAGCTCCCGTCGGCGTTTTTCTCCGCCTCCGCCTCGGGCGGGAAGAAGCCGTTGTGCGTGAAATAGTAGATCTGCGCCCACGCGGCGAGCTCCTCGGCCGTGTAGGGCCCCTCGCTTTCGGGCAGGAGATAGGTGCGCGGCTCGAGCAGATACACGCCGGTGAGGATGTTGTCGTCCGCGCCGCCGGCCAGGGTGCTCTCATCGCGCTTGACGTTCATCATGATGGCGCCCTGCACCTCGTGCAGCGTGAGGGACTTGAACCAGCGGGAGACGTCCTCGCCGGAGGAATGGAACACCTTTTTGATGGAGATGCCGTATTCGCCGTCCGCCTTCGCCGTCCTGGAGTCGAGGGTGAAGGCCTCCTCGTAAAAATCGGGCTCGCCGGAGCGGAACATGGCGTGCAGCAGGATATCGTCGCCGCTCAGGTCCAGCCAGTACTTGAGCTGCCCGTCGTCCTGGCGGTATTCATAGACGACGCCGGCGTCCACCGGCTCCATGGGATACCTGCCGGTGAGGATGTTGTCCTCCGCGCCGCCCGCCAGCGTGCTCTCGTCGCGCTTGACCTCCAGCACCGCCGTCTCTCCGCTCAAAACGATCGACAGCGACCGGAACCAGGACGAGACCCCGATCCCGCGGCTGTTGTAGACGTCATGGATCTCAATGCCCTTCTCGTCGATCTCCGCCGTGTCCAGATCGAGGATGAAGAAGGTCTCGTAGAAGCTCGGCTCGCCGGAGCGGAAGTAGCAGTGCAGCACCGGGTTGTCCGCGATCTCCCCGGTGAAGTCCAGCCAGTATTTCGGCATGCCGTCCTCCTGACGGTACAGGTAGGCGCTTGCAAGGACGACGTCCTTGTCCGGCTCCGGCGCCGGACTGCCGGGAGCGGAGAGGATCTCGCATTCGGACACCACGTCCTCCAGCATGCTCCCGAGCGTCATGCCCAGGGACTCGACCTCCTTGGAGGTGAACATATAGGTGAGTCCGTCCACCGTAAAGACGATGCGGCGGTCCTTGACGTCATAGCCGCTGACCTTATAGCTGTAGTCGATCTCGTAGCAGCTCTTGTCCCCGACGGTCTTCTTTTCGGCCTCCGCCGTCACCTTCAGGTCCGGATACTGCTTTTGCATGTAGGGGGTGAGCCCGGAAATGTAGTCCTCCGCAGAGTCAAACCTGGCGGCGGTGAGCTTCACGTAGGGGATCGAGCCCACGCGCTGCGCGTAGATATAGTATTCGCTCCCTTTGAGCACCGCGGTCGTGTTGTCGGGGACCGTGATTTTGATGTTCCAGTCCGCGAGCGTGTCGGTATTGTCCCCGGCCGCGTAGCACAGCGGAGAGAATGCCAGGGAAAACACGAGCAGCAGGCAGAGCGCCGTCAGTATTTTCTTCATTTTGTTCTCCTTTCCGTCGTCTGGATCGCTTATCAACAACAGTATAGCAAAACAAGCGGTGGATGGGAAGGGCAAACTGATCGCCTTGCGGGACAAAATGCGTCCTCTGCGTCTTGTGATCTTTCCGCTCTCCTGCTATAATCACCATGAGAAGAATCTTTTTCTGGCGGGCCGTGCCGCCGGAAATCTGCGCGCTTTTCGTTGAAATCAAGTATTGGGAGGTCCTGTCATGAAGGAATCCATCCACAAGTATTTTCAGATCGGCACCATCCAATGGATGAGCTATCCCCGCCTCAGTCCGGAGGAGTCCCTGCTCGCCATCGCCCGGGACGACTTCTTCGACGCCGTCGAGCTCAAGGGCTACGGCAGCCCCGAGGCCAACGCGAAGGCCCGGGCGATCCTCGAGCAGAGCCATCTGCGCGTCTGCTACGGCGCACAGCCCCGGCTGCTCGGGCCCAAACTCAACCCCAACGCCATCGACGAGGCCGAGAGGCTGAAGGCGGAGGCCACGCTGCTGGAGGCCGTCGACGAGGCCGAGAGCCTCGGCGCCGGGGGGATCGCCTTTCTCGCCGGCAAATGGGAGGCCGCCACCAAGGAGACCGCCTACGCCCAGCTGCTCAAGACCACGCGGAGACTCTGCGACTACGCGGCCTCCAAGGGCATGAGCGTCGAGCTCGAGGTCTTCGACTATGACATGGACAAGGCCGCGCTCATCGGCCCCGCCCCCTACGCCGCGCGCTTCGCGGCGGATATGCGCACGACCCACAGCAACTTCGGCCTGCTGGTGGATCTGAGCCACTTCCCCACCACCTACGAGACCAGCCGCTTTGTGATCCGCACGCTGCGGCCCTACATCACGCACTTCCATTTCGGAAACGCCGTAGTCAAGCCGGGCTGCGACGCATACGGCGACCTGCACCCGCGCTTCGGCTACCCCAACAGCGCCAACGACACCCCGGAGCTGCTGGACTACCTCCGGGTGCTCAGGGAGGAGGGCTTCTTCAACGCCGAGGAGCCCTATGTCCTGTCCATGGAGGTCGCGCCGCGTCCGAACGAGGACGAGGCGGTCGTCCTCGCCAACACCAAGCGTGTGCTCAGGCGCGCCTGGGCCCTGCTGGAAGACTGAGAGAGGAGGAGGAAAGCTGTGAAAATCGTTATCCTGGACGGCTATACGGAAAACCCCGGCGATCTGAGCTGGGATGCGCTGCGCCAGTTCGGCGAGCTGGAGGTCTATGCCCGGACCTCCTACGCGGAGTCGCCGCTGATCGCAGAGAGGATTGGCGACGCGGAGATCGTCGTCGTCAACAAAACGCCGGTCAGCCGCGAGACGCTGGACAAGTGCCCCAATGTGAAGCTGATCGCGGTCCTGGCCACCGGCTACAACATCGTGGACTATGTCTGCGCGAAGGAAAAGGGGATCCCCGTCGTGAACGTCCCCACCTACGGCACGGCGGCCGTGTCGCAGTTTGCCATCGCGCTGCTGCTGGAGATCTGCCACCACGTGGCCTACCACTCGGAGCAGGTCCACGCCGGGCGCTGGGAGAGCGCCGACGACTGGTGCTTCTGGGACTTCCCGCTCATCGAGCTGGCCGGAAAGACCATGGGCATCGTCGGCTTCGGCCGCATCGGCCAGGCGACCGGGCGGATCGCCAGGGCGCTGGGCATGACGGTGCTTGCCAGCGGCAGCCGCGAGACGGAGGCGGGCCGCGCCATCGCCGAATATGTGGATCTCGACACCCTCTACGCCCGCTCCGACGTGGTCGTGCTCCACTGCCCGCTCTTCCCGTCGACCGCCGGCATGATCAACAGGGACAGCATCGCGAAGATGAAGGACGGCGTCATCCTCATCAACAACAGCCGCGGCGGCCTCGTGGTCGAGCAGGACCTGGCGGACGCCCTCAATTCCGGCAAGGTCATGGCCGCCGGGCTGGACGTAGTCTCCACGGAGCCGATCCGGGGCGCCAACCCCCTGCTCACGGCGAAAAACTGCTTCATCACCCCGCACATCAGCTGGGCGCCCAAGGAGGCGCGCGTGCGCATCATGGAGATCACGGCGGAGAACATCCGCGCCTTCCTCGCCGGAGAGCCCATCAACGTCGTCAACCGCTGACCCTTCCAAAGGAACGGGACCCCCCAGAGAAGAAAAGGAAGATGCCGCAGCAAGCTGCGGCATCTCTTTTTTCCCGTCTTCCCCCGGTCCCGGCGCCCTTCATTTTCGGTTGTTTTTCACCTTGCTGATCCAGAGATAGATCAGCGCGGCGCATGCGGCTGCGATGGAGACAAAGCGTGCGATCCCGTTCGAGCCCTCCCCCGACAGGAGCCTGTCCAGCCAGTTCATAGCGGCAGCTTCAGGTCCGTCTTCTCCCAGGGGAACTCCATGGCGTTGCTGCCGAAGTGCCCGTAGCAGGAGAGCGGGGTGAAGACCGGAAGGTCCAGATCGAAGCGCCGGAGGATCGCGGCGGGCCGGGCGTCCACCGCCTCGCACAGGGCCCTGCAGATCGCCTCATCCGCCATGCGTCCGGTCCCGAAGGTATCCACGCGCACGGAGATCGGCTCGGCAAGTCCGATCGCGTAGCTCAGCTGCACCTCGCACTGCCCGGCCAGGCCCTGGGCCACGACGTTTTTCGCCATATACCGGGCCAGATACGCGCCGCTGCGGTCCACCTTGGTGGCGTCCTTTCCGGAGATGGCGCCGCCGCCGTGCCGGGCATATCCGCCGTAGGTGTCCACAAGCAGCTTGCGCCCGGTGAGCCCCGCGTCCGCCGCGGGCCCTCCCGTCACGAAGCGCCCGGTGGGGTTGATGAAGAACTGGGTTTTTTCGCTCAGCAGCCTGCCGGGCAGGGTCGGCAGGATCACATGGGAGAGGATGCTGTCGCGCAGCTCCTGCGTATCCACGTCGGCCTCATGCTGCGCGGAGACGACGACCGCGGAGATCTGCGTCGGGATCCCGTCCTCGTACTCCACCGTGACCTGGGATTTCCCGTCCGGCAGCAGGAAGGGCAGCTCCCCCATGCGGCGCACGCGCTCCAGCCGCTTGGTCAGGGCGTGCGCCAGCTCGATCGGCAGAGGCATCAGCGCCCAGGTCTGCCGGCAGGCATAGCCGAACATCATGCCCTGGTCGCCCGCGCCGGAGCTCAGCCGGTCCTCCTCCGGCCCGCGGCGGAGGATGCCCCGCGCGACGTCCGGAGACTGCGCGTGCAGGTCCGTCGTCACCCGGCAGTTCTCCGCATCGAAGCCCTGCCCCGGCCGGGTATAGCCGGTCCTTGCGATCACCTCGCGGGCGATCTGCTCGTAATCGACCTGTGCGTCCGTGCTGATCTCGCCGAAGATGTGCACCAGGTCCGTGCACGCCGTCACCTCGCAGGCGACGCGGCTCTCCGGGTCCTGCTTCAGGATCTCGTCCAGCACCCGGTCGGCGATCTGGTCGCAGAGCTTGTCCGACTGCCCTCTCGTAACGGATTCGGAAGTAAAACAAGTCTTGGCCATGATCTCAGCTCCTTTTTGCCGTCCCGCTCAGGACTTCCGCTCGCTCAGCCGCTCCCGGCGCTCCGCCCAGAGCTCCTCGGCCTTCGGCGCCCAGCAGGCGGCATAGCTGTCGCACTTGGCGCAGAGATGCTCCGCCGTCTCGGGAGAGAGCATGTCGGTCGACTTCGCGCCGGTCTCCGCCACGATCGCGCGCAGTCTCTCCGGATTTTCCAGCATGGGGCAGGGCCGCAGCATGTTGTCGTTGAAGGGCTGGGCGTCGTGATAGGCCATGAAGAGCGGAGAGCGCATGATCTCCAGCAGGCTCTTGTCCCGGATGTTGGAGTCGGAATAGTGGATGAAGACGCAGGGGTCCGCGTCGCCGTTGGCGTTGATGTGGAAGTAGCGCCGTCCGCCGGCGATGCAGCCGGACACGAATTCCGCGTCGTTCTGGAAGTCCATGGCGAACAGGGGCTTGCGGCTGCGGTAGCTGCGGATGCGCCGGTAGACCTGCTCGCGCTGCTCGGGCGTGGGCAGCAGCTCGGGAGAGGCGTCGTTGCCCACGGGCATGTAGTGGAAGAACCAGACAAAGTACGCGCCGCTGTCGATCATCATGTCCCAGTATTCCTCCGAGGTGATGGAATCCCAGTTGGCGCTGGTGTAGCAGCAGGAGACGCCGTAGAGCAGCTTCTTCCTGTGGAGAAGCTCCATGGCCTTGAGCACCTTTTCGTAGACGCCCTCGCCGCGGCGGCTGTCGGTCGCCTCCCCGAAGCCCTCGAGAGAGAGCGCGGGGACAAAGTTCTTCACCCGCAGCATCTCGTCGGCAAAGGCCTCGTCGATGAGCGTGCCGTTGGTAAAGCAGAGAAAGACGCAGTCGTCATGCTTTTCACACAGGCGGATGATGTCCTTTTTGCGCACCAGGGGCTCGCCTCCGGTATAGATGTAAAAGTACACCCCCATCTCCTTGCCCTGGCGGATGATGTCGTCGATTTCCTCAAAGCTCAGGTTCAGTTTGTTGCCGTACTCGGCGGCCCAGCAGCCGACGCAGTGCAGGTTGCAGGCCGAGGTGGGGTCCAGCAGGATGACCCAGGGGATGTTGCAGCCGTACTTTTTGCGCAGCTCCTCCTGTCTCTGCCAGCCGACCAGGTTGCCGTTGATGAAGAAGTTCACCGCCACGCTGGTCAGCACCTCGGGATCAAGGTCGCTGAGCATATGGCGTATGAAGGGATAATACGCGTTTTCCGGGTCCTCGATGGCGGCGCGGACCGCCGCGCGCTGGGCGGGAAACTGACCGCTTCTGTCAAACTTGTCCGCCCAGTCGATGAGCTTGACGAGATTGGACTCCGGGTCCCTGTACAGATAGGCAAAGGCTTTCGTCAGACCGAATTTTGCGATGGTTTTGGATACTGCCATGACAGCTCCCCCCTTCTTTCTTTGTTGCTTTTATTGTAGCGGAGGCGCAGGGAAAGAGCCATGGACAAAACGGCCGGTTTCCCCAAAAACAGGAGAAACCGGCAAGATTATACGGTTTTCGACAGATCGGGCCGATTGCCCAAATCCCGGCGGAGGCGGGCCGGAAGGGCGGCTTCCGGCGTCAGGGCCGCTCCATCTCATAGAGCACGAAGTTGGAGAGCGTGCCGTAGATCACCGCGGCCAGCTCCCCGGCGTCGTCCTCCATGTCGTTCCACAGAAACTCCAGAAAGAAGCCGAGGAAGGAGTATCGGCAAAACGCCGACAGGGTCTTCAGCCGCTCCCCGGACAACTCCTTTCCCTTCGTGTGCTGGCGGATGTAGGGAAGAATGAACCAGTCCGAGCGGGCGAAGGTGTAGCGCTCCAGCTGATCGCGGGACAGGCTGTCGAAGATATGATAGACGATCCGCTTGTGCTCCTTGCATTTGTTCAAAAAGGCGCGCAGGGCCGCCTCGCCGCCCGCCTGCTCCGCAAGGGAGAAGGGACCGCCCAGTTTTTCCTCGAGCCAGGCGTCCAAAAGCTCGTAAATGTCGTGATAATGGTAGTAGAAGGTGTTATGGCTGATCTCGCATGTTTTTGTCAGTGCGGTCACCGTAATCCTGTCAAAGGGCGTCGTTTCCAGCATTTCCGTAAAGGTCTGCAGGATGCGCTTTTTCGTGATGTTCGCCATGAAATCACCCCCGGATAGCGTATCACTCCCATCTGCACCAAATCCGAATCCTCAGTTTGCTCCGCTTTTCTCTCCAAATCCAGTATACCAGAGAACCGTCATAAACTCAACCGGATCCCTCGCCGCGGCCGCGCTCCCAGTCCTCTCTCGTGAGCAGGCTCACATAGCCCCGCCGCTTCTCGTGCATGCGCGGGACGTCCACCTCCTCGCTCGTCCACTGATACCGGAAGCCGAGCTTCTCCTGAACGCGCCTGGATTTGCCGTTCCCCTCATAATAGCCGCACCAGACCTTCCGCATGCCGAGCTCCTCAAAGGCGTGCCGGAGCAGCTCCTCCGCCGCCTCCGGCACCAGGCCCCGCCCCCAGAAGGGCTTTCCGATCCAGTAGCCCAGCTCGCATTCGTCGTCTCCCCAGGCCAGGTCCGCATGGCTGTTCAGCTTCAGCTCGATCGCCCCGATCGGGCTGCCCTCCGGCTTGAGGCAGAGGGCGTAGGCCTCCGCGCCGCACAGGACGTTTCGGATGGCCTCGCGGCTCTCCCCGACGCTCCGAAGCGGCGGCCAGCCGGCGCTCGGGCCCACGGCGGGGTCGCTCGCGTATCTGTACAGCTCCTCCGCGTCGCTCTCTTCCCAGCGGCGCAGGATCAGTCTTTCGGTCTCCATCCTCATGTGCCCCTCCCCGGGCAAAAGATGCGCGGCCTCCGGCGGCTCTGTCCCGGGCGGGAAACGCCGCCTTTGGAAAAAGCGGCGCCGCGCTCCTTTTGCCGATCTGCATTGTATTACAAGGATATTTTACCACAAAGCCGCCGCGGATGCCAGCCCCGCCGCGCACATTCGAGCGGGGCCAAAAGCCCTGCACAGGGGGAGCCGCAACATTGTCCTTGACAAGTGACCTTTCGTTCCCTATAATAGGTGAACGAAAGGTCACTTTTTATCTGCCGGAGGTTCTCATGGCGAAGGATACCAAAGAAAGAATCCTGGCGGCGGCCCTGGAACTGTTTTCGCAAAACGGCTATGCCGGCACGAACATCCGGGAGCTGACCGCCTCTCTCGGGCTGGTCAAGTCCTCGATGTACAAGCATTTTGCAAGCAAGGAGGAGATCTGGAATTCCCTGCTTGACGAATGGATCGCCTATTACGATGCGCGTTTTGGTTCGGCCGAGCATCTGCCGCCGGTGCCGGATTCTCTGGAGGGGCTGGTGGCGATGACGATGCGGATGGTGGATTTCACCGTACACGATGAAAACATCGTAAAAACGCGCAAAGTCCTCACGATTGAGCAATTCCGGGACGATCGGGCACGGGAGCTGGCGACAAAGCACTTTCTCACCGGCCTCACAGAGATGTTCACACACATCTTCGCCGCGATGATGGACAAGGGACTGCTCCGGCGGGACGATCCCGGGATGCTCGCCTTTGCCTACACCGCGCCGATCTCGGCCCTTATTCACCTGTGCGACCGGGAGCCGGAGAAAACAGACGGGGCCATCGCGCAGGTTGAGGCGTTCAGCCGCCATTTCATCAAAATATACGGAGAGGGACAAAATGTTCCATGAAGGAGGATCGCTATGAAAGACTTTATCGCTTACTGCGGACTGGACTGCGAGAGCTGCGAAGCCCGGCTGGCAACGGTCCATAACGACGACGCGCTGCGCCAGAAGGTCGCCGGGCTCTGGTCGGAGCTCAACGGCGTTGAAATCACGCCGGACATGATCCGCTGCACCGGCTGCCGGATCGACGGGGTCAAGACGCCCTACTGCGATTCGCTGTGTCCGATCCGCCGGTGTGCGATGAGCCGCGGCATGGCGACCTGCGGAAGCTGCGGAGAGATGAACACGTGTGAAAAGCTGGGCGCGATCACGGGAAACAACGCCGACGCTTTGAAAAACCTGAAATCGTAAGGCCGCGGGGTAAGGAACCATGCGTAAAGCGGCTCTTGTCGTCCTCGACACTCAAAACGATATTACTAAGCACTGCCGGGAATGTACATCCGCAAGTGAGTCTATGACAGCAGCGGGGCGGACCGCTTCGGAGGAATTATGATTGAGACAGAACGGTTGAGACTGCACCCGGCTCCGGTATCTGATGGTCTGCGGCTGCGGCTTCCCCAACAGCCGGCACAATTTCGAGCCCGCGGTGGCCCAGTTCAAGCTTCTCTTCCCCCAGGGCCACACCATTCTGACCGTGCCGGAAAGCCCGATGTTCCATGCGCCGGAGGCCGCGGTGGTGACGGAGCCCCGTCTGGCGCTGGTGCGGCAGGCCGGACGGCAGTACGCCGAGACCGGCGGCATTGACGAGGCTCTGACGGAGCAGATCGGCTCCCCCATGATCCCGGAGGAGCAGTACGCCGCGATCGTCAACGCCGGAGTATAGCCCTTCCCCGTAGGGAAACGGCGCGAACGGCATTTTTTGCCGATTCCTTTTTGAATGGAAGTTTTTGCGCGCATGGACGCGGGAGAGCTCTCCGTCCGCAAAGCGCCCTTCGGCGCGCTGTGTTTTCCTGCATAAGAAAAATCCTCCTGCAAATACTATCCGTGACAACAGATAGAAATACAGGAGGATTTTTGCATATGAAAGCTACCGGCATCGTGCGGCGCATCGACGACCTGGGCCGCGTCGTCATCCCCAAGGAGATCCGCAGGACCATGCACATCCGCGAGGGTGACCCGCTGGAGATATTCACGGAAAAGGACGGCGAGCTGATCTTCAAAAAGTATTCCCCCATCGGCGAGCTGTCGGACTTCGCCGCGCAGATCTGCGACAGCCTGCGCAAATCCACCGACGGCATCGCCGCCATCTGCGACCGGGATTCCATCATCGCCGTCAGCGGCGGGGCCCGCCGGGAGCTGATGGACAAGCCCGTCAGCCAGCAGCTGAGCGAGATCATGGAAAGCCGCAGCTCTTTTCGCCACGGCAGCGGCGGCAGCAGCGTGCCCGTCTCCCCTGCGGACGACAAATACTGTCTGTCCGTAGCCTCGCCCGTGATCGCCGAGGGCGACGTGATGGGCTGCGTGCTCTTTCTCTCTCCGCGCGGGAGCGCCCCGGGCGGAGAGGTGGAGCAGAAGCTCGCCCAGACCATCGCGCTCTTTCTGGGCAAACAGATGGAGAGCTGAAAGCACGGGGAAGGGAAGCAGAAAAGGCGCGGCGCCACACCTCCCACGATGGAAAAACTCGAAAAAAGCTCCCGACAACGGAACCGCGGGGGAGCGCGAGGGGGCAAGGCCCGCCTCGCGTTACAATCACCGCCAGCAAAAAGCCTGTGCAACAGGCGTTTGCCGAGCGGAGCGAGATTTTTCGTGATATCACTCTTTCACGAAAAATATGGCGGAAAAGCGCAGCAGACAAAGTCCGTTGGACTTTGTCTGCAAGCTGGGAAGGGCCGCAGCGCTGGCTGCGGCCCTTCCCGGTTTTTCTGCCGGATATAAAACCCGATTACTTGATGCCGTACTTCCGGTTGAACTTGTCCACGCGGCCGCTGGTGTCGACCAGCTTCTGCTTGCCCGTGAAGAAGGGGTGGCACTTGGAGCAGATTTCCACGGTGATGTTCTGCTTGGTGGACCCGGTCTCGATCACGTTGCCGCAGGCGCAGCGGATGGTGGTCGGCTGGTAATTGGGATGGATCCCTGCTTTCATTTTGATAATCTCCTCATCTCAGGCTGCCATGATTTGCCCGCCGAGGCGGCATAGTTACATGGCGCAAGCAGGATTGTACCACAGCGGAAAGCCGATTGCAAGTGGTTTTTCCCCTTTTTTCCGCTTTTCGGCGCCGCTCTTCACCAGCCCATGGTGCCGGAGACGGATTCCGCCACCTCGCTCATGGCCTTGAGGGCCTTGCCCATCGAGCTTTTCATTTTCCGTTTTTTCCGGGGCCGAAAGATCATGGCGCCCAGACCGCAGGCCGCCATGCCCATGCCCATACCCATATAAAAATTTCTTCTGTCCATATGCATACCTCCATAGTGTCCCGGAGTCGGGCGCGCCGCTCCAGCCAGTTGCTTCTATTATGTCCAGAATTTGCGTGAATTGCATTGCCTGTTCGATGAAAAATGTGGTAGAATAACATGATATAAAATCCATCCTCCCGGAGGAAGGCACATGAGTGTAAAGATCCTGGCCGTGGGCGACGTATGCGGCGAGCCCGGCCTGAGCTTTCTGGACAAGAGCCTGCGCAATTTCCGCAAGGAGAACGACATAGACTTCGTGGTGGTCAACGGGGAAAACGCGAACGTCGTGGGCATCACGCCCCGGCAGGCGGACGCCATCTTCCGCGCCGGCGCGGACGTGATCACCCTGGGCAACCACACCTGGACCCGGACGGAGCTGCGCCCCTATCTGGACGAGCGGCGCAAGATCCTGCGCCCGGCGAACTACGCCCCCCAGTGTCCGGGCCGCGGCATCGGCGTGTACTCCACGCCCTTCGGCGACGTGTGCGTGCTCAACCTCATCGGCCGCTTCACGCTCGACAACAACACCGACAACCCCTTCGTCATTGCCGACGGCTATATGGAGGAGATCCGCGAGAAGATTGTCCTGGTGGATTTTCACGCCGAGGGCACGAGCGAGAAGCGGGCCATGGGCTTTCTGCTCGACGGCAGGGCCAGCGCGGTCTGGGGCACGCACACCCACGTGCAGACCTCGGACGCCTGCGTCCTCCCCAAGGGCACCGGCTACATCACGGACCTCGGGATGACGGGCGCCGTGCAGTCGGTGCTGGGGATCGACCCGGAGCAGAGCATCGGGAAATTTCTGGGGGACCCGCCCCGGCGCTATGAGGCGGCCGCGGGTCAGAGCAAGCTGGAGGGCTGTCTGTTCGAGATCGACCCGGAGACCGGGAAATGCCTGAGCGCGGAAGGGATTCGACTGACATGAGCAAGATCAAGATCTTACACGCGGCGGACCTGCATCTGGACTCGCCCTTTGAGGGTCTGGGCGCGGGCAAGGCCGCCATCCGCCGGCAGGAGCAGCGCGCGCTGCTCTCCGCGCTTGCGGAGCTGGCGGGAGAGGAGCAGGTCGACCTGGTGCTGCTCAGCGGCGACCTGCTGGACAGCGCCAACACCTACTACGAGACCGGAAGCGAGCTGATCCGGAGCCTGCAGAGCATCGCGGCTCCCGTGTTCATCGCGCCCGGCAACCACGACTACTACTCCGCCAAGTCCCCTTACGCGCGGCTGGAGCTGCCGGAAAACGTCCACATCTTCACGGACAGCCGCGTCAGCTTCGTCTCCCTGCCCGACATCGGCGCGCGCGTGTACGGCGCAGCCTTCACAGAGGACCACAGCGGCCCGCTGCTGCACGGCTTTCACGCCGAGCGGAAGGAGGGCGTGCTGAACCTTCTGTGCATGCACGGCGAGGTGGGCGTGCGAAGCTCCCTCTACAACCCCGTCAGCGAGGAGGACCTGGCCCAGAGCGGCATGCACTACGCGGCCCTGGGGCACATCCACAAGGCCAGCGGCCTGCAGAAGGCCGGGAGCGTCTGGTACTCCTGGCCGGGCTGCCCGGAGGGGCGCGGCTTTGACGAGACGGGCGAGAAGACCGTGAACCTCGTGGAGCTGAGCGAGCTCGGCTGCGAACTGCGCACCGCGTGCATCTCCACGCACCGCTATGAGATCCTGAAGGTGGACGTGACGGGGGCCGATCCCCTGCTCGCCATCCACACGCAGCTGCCGGACGACACCGTGCGCGACGTCTACCGCATCCTGCTGACGGGTGAGACGGAGAGTCCGCCGGATCTGCGCAGGCTCTACGCCAACCTCTCGGAGATGTTCTTTGAGCTGCAGCTGCGCGACGAGACCCGTCTGCGCCGCAGCGTCTGGGAGAGCGCCGGGGAGGACACGCTGCGCGGCCTGTTTCTGACGCGGCTCAAGGCGCGCTTCGACGCGGCGGCGGACGAGGCGGACAGGATCCGCATCGAGCAGGCGGCCCGCTGGGGCCTGGCCGCCATGGACAACGCCGAGGAGGTGGTACGCCATGAAGATCCGTAAGCTGACCGCCACCTTCGGAAAGCTCGAGAACGCGACGCTGGAGCTGCACGAGGGTCTGAACGTGATCTACGCCCCCAACGAGAGCGGCAAATCCACCTGGTGCGCCTTCATCCGCACCATGCTCTACGGGGTGGACAGCTCCGAGCGCAGCCGGACGGGCTATCTGCCGGACAAGCTGCGCTACGCGCCCTGGTCGGGCGCGCCCATGGAGGGCAGCATGGAGCTGACCGCGGACCGCTGCGACATCACCATCACCCGCACAACCAAGGCCAAGAACGCCCCCATGCGGGAGTTTCGCGCCACCTATACCGGCAGCAACGTGCCCGTGGAGGGCATGAACGGCTCCAACGCCGGAGAGCTGCTCACGGGGGTATCCAAGGACGTGTTCCGCCGCAGCGCCTTCATCGAGCAGGGCACCGTCGCCGTCACCGGCAGCCCGGAGCTGGAAAAGCGCATCAGCGCCATCGTCTCCACCGGGGAGGAGCTGAGCTCCTTCAGCGAGGCGGACGAGCGCCTGCGCGCCTGGCAGCGCAAGCGCCGCTACAACCGGCGCGGCATGCTGCCGGAGCTGGAGGGCCGGATGTACGAGACGCAGCGCCGGCTCGACGACATGGGCACCTCCGTGGAGGACGTGCAGAAGCTGGAGGCCCAACTCGAGAACACCCGGCAGGAATGCGCGCGGCTCGAGACGCAGGTGACCGAGTGCCGCAGGCAGCAGCGCCGGGACGCGCTCGATCGGCTCAACGCCGGGCGCGCCGCCCTCAAGCAGTGCAGCGACGAGCACGACGCCGCCATGGCGGAGCTGACGCGGCTGCGGCAGGAGGTGCGCGAGACCCGCTTCGGCGACCGGCCCCGCGAGCTGGTGGAGGAGCAGGTCCGCGAGGACCTGGACGAATACGAGGCGCTCGCCGCGGAGCGCGGAAGCAGCCGCGCCCTGCTGCCGGCCATCCTCTGCTTTGTGCTGGCGCTCGCCGCGGCGATCGTCTACAGCTCCACGCAGCTGCTGCCGCTGATCTTCCTGGCGGCCCTGCTCGGCGCTGCGGCGATCGTGCTGATGCTCCGCTATACCAGGGTGCGGCAGGCCGCCGACCGCGCGCAGGAGCTGCAGCGGCAGATCCTGAAAAAATACCGGGCCGCGGACCCGGAGGGCATTCTGGAGGCGCTGGAGGACTACCGGACGCGCTGCGGCGCGGCGGAGCGGGCCGAGAGCGCCGAGAACGCCAGCCGCCAGCGCTTCGAGCAGCTCCGCGCGCAGCAGAGCAAGCTCGAGGAGAGCGCCATCGCCGAGCTGGACTTCACCGGCGGCAGCTCCGAGGCCGCGCGGCTGAGCCGCAGGCTCGCCGCCCTGCGCGCGGACGCCGAGCGCATCTCCGCCCAGATCGCCAACCTCAACGGCCGTCTCTCTGCCATGGGCGACCCGCTGGTGCTCTCGAGCAGCCTCGGCTGCATGCGCGAGCAGCACGAGCAGCTCCAGGCCGAATATGACGCCATCAGCGTCGCCGTGGACACCCTGCGCGAGGCGGACGCGGAGATCCAGAGCCGCTTCTCGCCGGAGCTCGGGCGCGTCGCCGCGGGCTACATGTCCATGGTCACCGGCGGGCGCTATGAGGACGTGCTCATCAACCGCGATTTCAGCGCGCGCACCCGCACGAAGGATGACACGGTGGCCCGCGACGCGGAGTATCTGAGCGCCGGCACCCTCGACCTGATGTATCTGGCGGTGCGCCTGGCGGTGTGCGAGCTGGCCCTCCCGGACGGGGAGCCCTGCCCGCTCATCCTCGACGACGCGCTGGTGAACCTCGACGAGACGCGCTTTGCGCAGGCGATGGAGCTGTTGAAGAAGATCGCGCGCGAGCGGCAGGTCATCCTCTTCACCTGCCGGCAGTGAGCGCGCCCAAAAAAGCCCCTCTGCCTTTCGACAAGCTGGCCGGGGGAGGCTTCCGCACAGACGGAAGCCTCCCCCGGTTTTTTCACCTGCAGGGATGCCTGCCTGATTCGCCGGAGCCGTTCCGCGGATCAGTCCGACATCTTTTGGGTGCGCTTGAGCCACAGCACGGTATCGTGAATGCTGCTCTGCAGGGACCTCGGCGCGTAGCCGAAGGCCGCCGCTGCGGCCCTGCGGCTGAAAAGGCCGTTGGATTCGAGCACCGCCACGGCGTACGGGGTAAAATAGAGCGGCCGCCGTTTCCGGATGCTCTGCTTTTCGTAGAAGGGCGCGACGGCCTTCGCAAGGCAGGTCGGCAGATAGGACACGACCCGTCCGGTACGGGCCGACTTGCGCACCGCGTCCAGGATGTCGCGGATGGAGGCATACTGCCCGGAGAGGATGTAGCCCCGGCCGGGCAGACCGTGCTCCGCGCAGGCGGAGATGCCGTAGGCCACGTCGCGCACGTCCACAAAATCATATCCCCCCTTCACGGCCAGAGGGAGCTTCCCGGAGAGGAAGGACAGCAGCATGCTCGTGATGCTGCCCTTTCCGCTGTCGCCGGGGCCGATGACGCCGGAGGGGAAAACCACGCTGGCGTTCAGGCCGCGCTCCGCCGCCTCGAAAACCAGGGCGGTCGCTATGGCTTTGCTTTTCGCGTAGTCGCCCCGCACGAGATCCGGCGAAAACACGGCGTCCTCCGTCATCTCCGTCCCCTTCGGCTGCTCCGGGATCGCGTGGACGGAGCTGACATAGACAAGCTTGCCGACGCGGCAGCGTTCACAGTGCCGCAGGATGTTGCTTGTCCCGCCGACATTCACCCGGTAGAGCCTGTCCCCCGGGTGGGACGCCACCGAGACGATGCCTGCGCAGTGAATGACGCAGCTTTGCCCGTCGGCGCCGGAAAAGAAGCGGCTCAGCGCAGCCTCGTCGCAGACGTCCCCGACCACGACGCGGACCTCCGGCGGAAGCTCGCACGCCAGAGGGTCGTTTTCCAGCACCAGGGCGCGGATCTCCGAGCCCCTTCCGCTGAGCTCCTTCAGCACGGCGCGCCCGAGAAAGCCCGTTGCGCCCGTCACAAGATATTTCTGAAACATCGGACGGCCTCCTTTTCAAAAAGACAGATGTTGATTATCTTTCACAAGTACAGTATACTTGAGCTGTCGGAGCCGAACAACCGACAATGTGCCGCGGCCAGAAAGAAAAGCAACACAAGCGGACGCCGTGTTGTGAAAAAATGTGAACTTTTTGTGAGGGGAGCCGCCATGAAAAGAACCGACGCAAGGGTGCGCTACACGCAGCGCGTTTTGAAGGAGTCCTTTTTGACCCTGCTGCGGGAAAAGCCGGTCAACCGGATCACCGTCAAGGAGGTCTGCGAGCTGGCCGAGCTGAACCGCGCGACCTTCTATGCGCATTACAGCGACTGCTTTGCGCTGCTGGAGAGCATCGAGGAGGAGCTGCTGGAGGCCTTCCGGCAGTCCCTGCACCTGGCGGACTCCTTCGATGTGAGCGCGCTGATCGCCGCGATCTACGCCATGGTCGAGCAGCATGAGAACGCCTGCCGGGTGCTGATCTTCCACGGCGCGAGCGCCTCGGTGCTCGGCCGGATGATCGATCTTGCCCGCGAGACGAGCATCGCCTATTGGAAGCAGCATCTGCACCGCGCCTCCGACGAAGAGCTCGAAATGCTCTACACCCATCTGTCCAACGGCCTGATGAACGTCGTCGTCGGGGGCTATGACAAATACGAGCGGGAGGACGTCATCCGCTTTGTCAACCGGATCGTACAGAGCAGCCTGTCCCTGTTCCGCTGATTACCGGATGCGCGCAAAAGGAAGCGGCACGGCCGTCCGGGCCGTGCCGTTTCTCTCTGCAAATTGTTCTCAATACAGCGTCTCTCACAGCATGAAGATGCTGTCGTCGTTCTCGATCCAGTCGCTGACCAGGATGGTGCGGTACTCGGTCTCGTTGGTGCGGATGATGACCTTTTCGATCCCGGCGTTGATGATCTGGCGCTTGCACATGGAGCAGGACATGGCGTCCGGGAGCAGGGCGTTGGTCTTGGCGTCGCGGCCCACGAGGTAGATGGTGGCGCCGATCATGTCCCGGCGCGGGGCGGAGATGATGGCGTTGGCCTCGGCGTGGACGCTGCGGCAGAGCTCGTAACGCTCCCCGGGGGGGATGTGCAGGCTCTCGCGCATGCAGTAGCCCAGGTCGGAGCAGTTGCGCCGGCCGCGGGGCGCGCCGTTATAGCCGGTGGAGATGATCTCGTCGTTGCGCACGATGATGGCGCCGTACTTGCGGCGCAGGCAGGTGGAGCGCTCCAGAACGGAGTCTGCGATGTCCAGGTAATAGTTCTGCTTGCTGGTGCGGTTGTCCATGGTTCTTCCCCTTTTTCGTTTCTTGTATCAATATATACCGCCATTCGAGGCGCGTCAAGAAGTTGTGGCTTTTTTCCATCTTCTGTGTTATACTGGATTTATGAACCGGAGAAATTACCAGAAAGAACTGGATCGCATCCTTCAAAAGCGGGGCAAAACACTGCCTCGCGTCTTGCTGCACAGCTGCTGCGGCCCCTGCTCGAGCGCGGTGCTGGAGTACCTGACGCAGTATTTTGACGTCAGCGTTTTGTGGTACAACCCCAACCTCTTTCCCCAGGAGGAGTTCGAGAGGCGTTTTCAGACCCTGTCGGAGCTGATCGAAAAGATGGGCCTTGCCGGCCGGGTGGAGATCCTGGCCGAGCCCTGGCGGCACGAGGAGTACGACCGGCGTGTCCGGGGGCTGGAGGACGAGCCGGAGGGCGGCGCGCGATGCACGGAGTGCTTCCGCCTGCGTCTGCAGGAGACGGCGCGTCTGGCGAAGCACTACGGCTTCGACTACTTCTGCACCACGCTCACGCTCTCCCGCCACAAGGACGCCGATCGGATCAACCGCCTCGGTGAGGAGATCGGCCGCGCCGCCGGGGTGCGCTGGCTGCCCTCGGACTTCAAGAAGCAGGGGCGCGAGATGCGCGCCTCGGAGCTCGCCGAGCAGTACGCTCTCTACCGCCAGCTCTACTGCGGCTGCGCCTTCTCCCTGCACCGGCGGGAGGAGCACACGCCGGAGACTCCCGGGCAATAACAATATAAAATAAATACAGCGGCAGGTTTCCACACCCTGCCGGGCCGTATGGGGCCGGACAAAAAATGGGTGCTCTTCATGCGCGCTTCCGCCTCCATACGCAAACAAAAAATGGAGGTTTCCCCAATGAACGAGCAGAGCTCCCGCATCCGCCGCATTGCCGCCGGCGCCGTCATCGGCGCGGCCTACGCCGCCCTGACCATGGCCCTGGCGCCCATCAGCTACGGCGCCGTACAGTTTCGGATCTCCGAGGCGCTGTGCATCCTGCCCTTCTTCCTCCCCTTCACCGCCTGGGGCCTCTTTGCCGGCTGCGCCGTGGCAAACATCCTCACCGGCAACATCTTCGACATCCTCTTCGGCTCCCTGGCCACGCTTTTCGCCGCTCTGCTCACCGCGCGGCTCGGCCGCGGGGCGCACACCGTCCCCCGGCAGCTGCTGGCCTGCTTCATGCCCGTGATCTTCAACGCCGTGATCGTGGGCGCGGTCATCACCGCCGCCTACGAGGGCCAGAACATCTTCCGCCACTTCGGCCTCTACCTGCTCAACGCCGGCAGCGTGGGTCTGGGCGAGGCGGCGGTGCTCTATCTCATCGGCTTCCCGCTCATGCGCACGCTCCCGGGAATGAAATTTTTCCGGGACTGGCTCGACAGGTTTTCGCAGGAATAATCTTTCCGGACAGAAAGGAGCGTTTCCCATGCGCGTCAGAAAGGCGATCATTCCCGCCGCGGGTCTCGGGACCCGGCTGCTGCCCAACACCAAGAGCATCCCCAAGGAGATGCTGCCGCTGGTGGACAGGCCCGTGCTCCAGTACATCGTGGAGGAGGCCGTCGCCGCCGGCGTCGAGCAGATCCTCATCATCACCAACCGCGGCAAGTCCCCCATCGAGGACTACTTTGACTATGCGCCCGATCTCGAGGCGCGGCTGCTGCAGGACGGCAAGGCGGAGGAGGCGCGGACCGTGCGCCGGGTCGCGGACATGGCGGACGTGTACTTCGTGCGCCAGAAAGAGACCAAGGGCCTGGGGCACGCCGTGTGGCGCGCCAAGAGCTTCGTGGGCGACGAGCCCTTCGCGGTGCTCCTCGGCGACGACGTCATGCTCAGTGAAAAGCCCGTGCTCCAGCAGCTGGTGGAGGCCGCGGAGGCGAACTGCTGCAGCGCCGTCGCGGTGCACGCGGTCCCCGACGAGCTCATCGTGAAATATTCCTCCGTCAAGCTCGAAGAGCAGCTGGGCGAGCGGGTCTACCGCATCGGCGACATGAACGAAAAGCCCACGCTCGAGGAGAAGTTCTCCAACTTCGCCATTCTCGGCCGCTATGTGCTCACCCCCGCCATCTTTGACATCCTTGAGCGCACGCCCCCCGGCCGCAACAACGAGATCCAGCTGACCGACGGCATGAAGGAGCTGGTCCGGCACGAGCCCATGTGCGCCGTGGATTTCGAGGGTCGCCGCTACGACACCGGCAACCTCAAGGGCTATCTGGAGGCCATCATCGACTTTGCGCTCAGAAACGAGGAGGCGGGCGAGTGGCTCCGGCAGTTCATCCTCGAGAAGGCGGAGCTGCTGCGCTGAGGGCCGCCCGAAACGCGCGCGTTTTTTGCAAAATCCGGGGCGCGGCATCTTGACTTTTGCCGCGCCCCGTACTACAATGGTCTTGCAATTGAAGAGAGGGGAGCTGGGTTGTGTCCCGGCTGAGACGGGTCCAATGGAGGGTCCGAACCCTGGAACCTGATCCGGATAATGCCGGCGTAGGAAACAGCATTGCGCGAAACCGCAGGTTCTTATCAGACCTGTGGTTTTTTGCATCTGCTTCCGAAAAAAAGTTTCTGGAGGTAGAAACATGAAAAACAAACTCACCCTGCGCGCGCTGACCGAAGGCGCGATCTTTGTGGCCCTGGCCTGGCTGATCGGCTATCTCAAGCTCTTTGAGCTGCCCCAGGGCGGCTCCGTCAACCTGGCTATGCTGCCCATCTTTCTCTACTGCTCCCGCTGGGGCTTCAAAAACGGCATGCTGGCAAGCTTTGTGTACAGCCTGCTGAAGCTGATGCTGGACGGCGCCTATGCCTGGGGCTGGCAGTCCATGCTGGGCGACTACATCGTCGCCTTTACCGTGCTGGGCCTCGCCGGACTCTTCCGCAGGCAGTACTACGGCTTCTTCACCGGCACCGTGGCGGGCAGTCTCGCCCGCTTCCTGGTCCACTACCTGGTGGGCGTGTGGGTCTGGGGCGAGTACATGCCGGAGAACTTTTTCGGCATGACCATGACCACGCCCTGGTTCTACTCCTTCCTGTACAACGGCAGCTTCATGGCGATCGACATGCTGCTCTGCCTCCTGATCGGCGCCCTTCTGTGGAAGCCCCTCGGCAGGTACATCCGCGGCGAGGACCTGCCCCGTGCCTGAAAAGGGCCGCAAACAGGCCCGGCAGCCAAGTTTTTGTTGACAGCGCCGCACTTTATACGGTATAATATCCACTCGACAGCGCTCGCTGTCGAGTGGTTTCTTTGTCAACTGCTTCGAGCCGCTTTCGCGGTTCGATGTTGAGTATTAACCTGGAAAGGAGTGCATCACATGCTTCGCACCTATCAGCCCAAGAAACGTCAGCGCAAGAAGGAGCACGGTTTTCGCAAGAGAATGAAGACCGCCAACGGACGCAAGGTCCTCGCCCGCCGCAGAGCCAAGGGCAGAGCCAGTCTCAGCGCCTGATCCCGTCCGTGAGCAGGGCACAAAGGCAGCATTTTTTCAGGGCGGAGAGATCCGCCCTTTCGGCGCTTGTACGAAGCGCGGGAGGCGTTTTCGCGTGAACGTGCGCAACACCCTCAAAAAGAACAGCGATTTCCGGCGGCTCTACAGCCGCGGCAAATGCTCGGTCAACTCCTACATGGCGGTCTACTGCCGGCGCAACGGCGTCGGTGTCAACCGGCTGGGCTACACCGTGTCCACAAAGCTCGGTCACGCGGTGCTGCGCAACCGCATCCGCCGCCGCCTGCGGGAGATCGTACGCCTCCGCACGCCGGAGCTCAAGTCCGGCTGGGACATCGTGATCGTGGCGCGCAGGCGCTGCGTGAACGCCGATTACCACAAGATGGACGCCGCCTTTCTCCGCGCCTGCGGAGAGCTGGGCCTGCTGAAGGAGGCGCAGACATGAAGCACATCCTCATCGCCCTCATCCGCTTTTACCAGAGGAACGTCTCTCCGTCGCGCCCTCCCTGCTGCCGCTTCACCCCCACCTGCTCACACTATGCGATCCAGGCCATCGGAAAATACGGCGCCCTGCGGGGCGGCTGGATGGCGCTGCGGCGCATCGGCTGCTGCCATCCTTTTTATAAAGGAAGGCGCGGCCTCTACGACCCTGTGCCCTGAGGCACAGCGGATCACAACAGATAATCGAGGAGAACTCTATGTGGGCAACAATCACCAAACCCTTTG
>Ga0079305_1001776_pt1 | contig 24515 bp, 13 predicted proteins | sample LMS_cellobiose_e_FD_79183 | JGI IMG/M metagenome (GOLD analysis project Ga0079305, IMG submission 79183) | Rumen-fistulated moose microbial communities from Alaska, USA - LMS_cellobiose_enrichment | ecosystem: Host-associated > Mammals > Digestive system > Stomach > Rumen fluid ... | reverse complement strand
GCTTGGTATTCGGGAGATTGGGTTGCCTTACGCGAGTGATCCGGCGATCAGCCGTCATCTGGCGAGATTTTTAACCGTTCATCGGGACGCGGGACTTGCTGCCGGTCATTCGGTCGCGGAAAAGTTGAATTCGTCGGTCCCTGATTCAGAATCAACGACTGGCGAAACCGGAGGAACGGTCGGCGGAACAGCAGGAGCGACCGGCACTCCAAATACTGTTGGATCGGCGGTTCCAGAGGCGTCGCCGCTCCAGTCGTCACGGCCGGATCTGATTCTGTTCAACGGTGGGGTTTTCGCTTCTCCGGAAATTCAGAAACGGGTTCTCGATCTTTTTGTCGATTGGTTTCATTGCCCGCCGCCTGTCGTTTTACAGAATACCGATTTACATCTTGCCGTTTCGCGGGGAGCGGCCTATTACGGAATGGTCCGCCGCGGGTTGGGCGAACGGATCAGCGCGTCTTTGGCCCGGACTTATTATGTCGGCGTTACCGATTTGCGGAATTCAGAGGCGGAGCGAAAAACCGGCAAAATTTCTATGGATTTACCGGAAAATCCTTTTAATGATTCGGACAGTGAAGGGACGGTAATTTCCGACAATGATGACTTTGGCGGCGGAATAAACAGCGAAACATCGGAGGATTCCGGTCTGAAAATGCTTTGCCTGATTCCGGCGCGGCTGGAACCGGATGAGGAAGTCGTTCTCGCGGATCGGACGTTTAGTTTAACCGTTGACCGACCGGTTTCGTTTCCGATTTTTGTTTCCAGTACCCGGCTGACGGACGAACCGGGGGAAATTGTCCGGTTGAATCCGGAGGAGACGATTCCGCTTCCGCCGATTCAGACGGTTCTCAGGACACGAAACCGGGCCGGACAGGAGTCCGGGGTTGTCGTTGAACTGTGTGGCCGTTTGAGCCAGTTGGGAACGATTGAGATGTTTCTCCGGAAAGTTCGGCAGGAAGGGGACCGGGGACGGTTGCCGAGCTGGAAACTTCAGTTTGATGTCCGCGCCGCAACGGAAACGGATCGGGAAAAAGAAAGGACGACCGGAGAAGAAGAAGGAATTTTGGATGAAACACTGATCGAATCGGTTCAGCAGACCTTGCGTCAGGTTTTTGTCGATACTGAAAATTCATTGAAACCGTCGCAGCTTATGCGGCAGCTTTCGGCGGTTACGGAGCTTCCGAAAAATCTGTTTCCGACGGTTCTGTTACGTCGGATAAGCGAAATGCTGCTGGATATGGAATCCGGCCGTAAACGGAGCGAATCCCATGAATCACGTTGGCTGAATCTGCTTGGCTTTGCTCTTCGTCCGGGATTTGGGGTCGCGATGGACGATTGGCGGGTTGATCGGGTCTGGAAGAGGAATATCGGGAATCTGACATACCGAACGCCTGGCAACCGTTTGCAGCTTTGGATTCTCTGGCGGAGAATTGCCGCCGGGCTTTCCGAAGGTCAGCAGCAGATGATCATTGAGCCGCTGTTGAGTAATGTCCGCGATTTACACCGTCAACTGACAGAAAATCGAGGTCGGGGGGCCGATCTTGATCTCGCATCTCAGGAAGGAATTGAGATCTGGCGTCTGATAGGGTCCCTGGAACTTATCGCCCCGGAAGTCAAGGAGGAACTGGGGAACCTGATTTTGGATATTGTCGACAAAAAACGAATGAAGCCGGCAACCAGCGCGATGTTCTGGACGTTAGGACGTTTAGGGAGCCGCGTTCCGTTCCATGCGCCGATCAATCAGGTTCCGGATCGAAATATCGCGGAAAACTGGGCGGACCGTCTGATTCGGGAACATCGGACCGACCCGAACGAGCTGTTTGCGCTGATGCTGCTGACCCGTCGAACTGACGATCGCGTTCTGGATGTCAGTGATCAAACCCGTCAGAGGGTTATTGGGTTTATGCAGCGTTTTGGAGCTTCTGAACACTGGATTGAACTTGTCCGGCAAAAGACCGAACTGATCGGGCAGGAAGAACAGACTGTGTTCGGTGACTCCCTCCCGCTGGGCCTTTCGCTGATCGACACCTGATTTTTTTCCTGAAAATGCGGCGGTAATGGCTGGAACGTTCAATCAGTCCGCGCGTATCGCTTCCCGGTTTTGCCTTTAAAATCCTTTGGGGGGATAAATTGCCGGTTTGATAGGGATACGGTTTTTCCGAAGGACCGGATTGTCGTTTCGGTTGTTTTTTCGGTCCGTTTTTTATTGTTTTTCTTTGTTTTCCTGTTCGGTTTTTTCGATAAGCAGACGAAGCTGCCGGATCAGTTGCTCGATGATTTCATCATAACCCCAGGATCCGAGGGGGACGCCCCTTTGTTTCAGATTGACATGACCGGGCCCACACCAGAGGCCGAGATCGGCGTCGTCGGTTTCGCCGGGACCGTTGACACGGCAGCCCATGACAGCGATTTTAAAAGGATAATCACGGGCAAACCCGGTTGCCTGCCGGACCTGTTCGGCGAGCTCAACAAACGCGGAATTCTGGACCCGGGAACAGCTTGGACAACTGACAATATTAAGTCGGGGGAGCCGGACGCTTTTCGGATCGATAATATTGCCTTGCCGCACATTTTCGATAATCGCCTGACCCGCCTCTATTTCTTCCGTTTTCCGATCGTTGGGAACCGTCAGTGAAACACGGAGTGTGTCTCCGATTCCTTCTGCCAGCAGCGGTTCCAGCGCGAGTCGGGATTTTTGAATTCCCCAGGGGGGCATTCCGGCTTCTGTGACGCCAAGATGAAGCGGAATTGCGGGACGGAGTTCCGCGAAACGACGATTGGCCATTAAGACCGTTTGCGGGTCAGAATCTTTAATGGAGACGCAAAAACGGGTGAAACCGAGCGACTCCAGATAGTCCGCGTGTTCCAGGGCGCTGCTTAACATTGGGTCAAACGGATTTTCCTGTCGTTTCTGACCGGATTCCCGGCGGAAACGGGCAAGTTTTTCCGGATCAATACTTCCACAGTTGATTCCGATTCTCAGGGCGCAATCGTTATCTTCCGCGACCCGAACCAGATAACGAACCTTTTCCTGCCAGGGAACGTTCGTTTCGTGATGGTGGAGATGTCCGGGGTTGTATCGGATTTTGTCGACATTCGGGGCGACCTGTTGAGCGAGCCGGTAATTTTCCTGAAGATCAACGGACAGATTGGCGGTTGTCCGTTTCCGGATTTCCGCAAGAGCTTCCGCATCTTTCGGAGTATCGACCGCGATCCGGATCAGTCCGCCGCCGGCATCGGCGAGTCTTTGAGCTGTCCGGGCGGTTGCCTCGACATCCGTCGTTTTTGTGGCACACATACTTTGAATCAAAACAGGAGCGTCACCGCCGACAGACACGCTACCGATTTTGATGTTGCGGGTTGAACGTCGCTGAATTGTCATAGTAAAAATCCTTTTTTAATGAATATTACTTTTGTGCCTTGCCGGTTCCTGTTTTTATCCGACACCGGTTTCGTTTTGGTTGATCATTTATGTTGATTCCGGTTACGGGGCTTTCCGCTTAAACTGTCAGGATGATGCCCTCAGGCTGAAACGGTTTGATCGGCCAGGGGGTTTTGTCACGTTCTGTTATCGGAACAGCGAACGAAAATAAGCGAGAGCGGCCGGGAAGAACCGGATCAGGTCCGTTGCGGTAATCGATTCCATGGGAAGAACGGAGGCGGCGCAATCTCCGGCAAGCCCATGAAGGGCGACAGCAAGTCGCACCGCGGTCATGGGAGCGAGCTTTTGCGCTAACAGCGCGGTTAAAATACCGGTTAAAACGTCGCCGCTTCCGGCGGTTCCCATTCCGGGGTTGCCGGTTTTATTGACGAACAGTTCCCGACCGTCGGTAATGATCGTTTCATGACCTTTGAGAACCAGAAAAAGCGGAGGAACGGAACAGGAACCGCTGCCGGGAAACAGCGTTTGATATTTCAGGATAAACTGACGGGCGGCGGTTTGGCGTCCTGCGGTATCGACGGGCGGTTTGATACCGGTCATCCTCGCGAATTCGCCGGGATGAGGAGTCAAAACGCGGATTCCTTTGGGCCGTCGTTCCTGAGCGTTGGGTGGACTGTCTGAAGCCTGCTGAAACAGGGTTGCGGACAAGGCGTTAAGCGCGTCGGCATCCAGGACCATGGGCGCTGCGGTCTCAAAAAACAGTTCCGGGACAAGAACATTCAGTTCCGGGGAACGGCCAAGTCCCGGGCCAAGACCGACGGCGGACGCGGTTAAAAGTTCCGTCTCGATTTCTTCTCTGGCCTGAAATGAAATTTTGCCGGCATCGTCATTGAGAAGGGGAATCATGGTGTATTCCGGCGTAAGAGCGGCGACAGTTTCAAGGATCCGGTCCGGAATCAGAAGTCGGACGAGCCCGGAACCGGCAACCAGGGCGGCGCGGCCTGCCAGAGAAATGGAGCCGCTCATTCCCCGGGAACCGCCGATCAGAACGGATGTGCCATAGGTCCCCTTGTGACCAAACGGACTGCGAATCGGAAATTCCGGCAATGAACGCAGAAAATCAAGATCGGGATCTGTCGGGGATACCCCCTGAATGAAAGGTGTCATTCCGTTACCTGTTCCTTTTCTCATTTTGTATGTTTTGGTTGGAATTTTTAAATTTGCAATCGTCCGGCAAAAGAAGTATAATAGTCCCCGTTGTTAATCTTCCCGCAAGTTTATTGCCGTTAAGGGCAAAACCCATCGAAAATCAGTATAACCGGAACCAACAGGGTTACAACCCCGGGTTTGGGGACGCTGTCACGAAAATATTACAATTTGGATAACTGCCGCGGATGAAGGAGGTCTCTTCCTGATAGAGACCGCGTCCCGTTTCACCCCCGTTTAACTCCGTTTCGATCAGGTTTCTGACGGTTTCAGAAGTTTCAGGACGGGGGCAGAAATCTGAATGGACAGGGGCAATTTTTCAGACAAAAAACAACACAGCGTGTTTAATAAAACAAGATAAAAAATGAGGTGGAAAGGATCTGTGATGAAATTCCAAAAGAGTTTATTCCCGAACTGGAAAACAGGAGGAGCCGTCCTGTTGTGTTTTCTGGTGAGTCTGGGTATTCTGACGAGGGTACTTTGCGCGGTGGAAGTCAGAATGTTGAATCCGGAACATCCGGAGCGTCTTCCGGATAAAATCGACGGTCGACAGGTTCTTCATGATGTAGGCTGTTTCTGGGGGGTTAACGGACTGTCACCGGAAGAAACCCATGCCTTTCCGGATCAGGTTATGCCGACCGGAGCCTTTGACAGTCTGCTGTTGACGGTTCGTAGTCATGAAAGCATTGTCGACAACAAGGAACTGCATGACGCGACCAGGGAGGCGGTTGAGTACGCTAAAGAAAAGTATGGGACGGATGCATTACTTGATATTGATGTCCGAATCGCGAGAAAGGATATAGCCAAAACCCGTCCGGATCTGCTTCAGGAACGGCTCTTCCTTCAGGAACGGGATGGGGCTTCAGCTCTTCCGCTTGATTTTGAGACCGGTAATCTGACTGATCATTATACCGGAAACTATCCTTACACTCCGGAACGGAACCGGTTGGTCCGTGTCTGGAAGTATCAGAAAAACGATCAGGGCGAGATTATACCGGAAACGATTTCCGATGTGACCGCGACCGCGACATTTACTTCGGTATCGGCAGGGAAATGCAGTGTTTCCGTTGACGCGGAGCCGGGAACGTTTGTCTGTGCCGCTGTCGCGTTCGCTCTTTTGTATCCGGATATTTTTGCCCCGGAAACGCTGGCTTTGGAGCGACAGATTTATGAATATTATCGGGACGTTCCGGCCGCTGGCGTCGGTAAGGATGAATGGGGACTTCCCCCCTGGTTCGGAGATAAAGATGGTCTGAACGATTACTGGTATTCCGGTTCCATGGAAACCCGGTACACGGAAATGACGACCCGTTCTCTGGTGGAGGATTTTTTCCTGATGTTCCGGCCTCAGGCAGGCAGATCGGATTTGCGGCTTCAGTGCTTTGATGATTTCCGCCGTTTTTGTCTGAAAGGGGTCCTTGAATATCAGACGCAAAACTATTATCTGAGTAAGGAATTCTGGGGGAAAGAGACGTTTATCGGCGTTCATGGGACCTGGTTCCCCTGGCCCAATATTAAGGAATTCCGTAAAAACGGTCTGATGTGGTGGCAGATTCCCTGTGATTACGCGCAAACGGATGAATACGCGCCGTTCTGCTGCCGGAACGGAATGGCCAAAGCGGTCAACGTAACCTGGGTCAATATGTTTTACGCGACAACGGTTCCTCCGTATATTTATGAGCACTGGACGGCCGCGCTTTCCGGGGGACGGGTTCATATTCACGGAATTTATCCGGTGACCGATCAGTCGCCAACCCATCCGGTTGAGCGTCGCATTCTGCCGATCACGGAAGCGGGTGTCGATCGGATTCGATCCAGAATCCGGCTTCTCAACCTTGTGACGAATTCGCCGCTGGATTCAGCGGTTGCGGTTGTTTTTGGGCATTTCGGCGTCATGAATCCGCTGCGGCCGGAATACACGAAAGTTGGGGTTGATCTTTGTGACTGGTTCGCCCTTCGGGGATACCCGGCTGACCTGATTCCAAGTGATGAGGTCAATACGAAAGGGGTTGATGGGAAACTCCGCTGGAGCCTGAACGCCGGAGGATATTTGCAATACGGGGCGCAGGCGTATCGTTTTGTTCTGTTTTATGGCGTCAACGATTCCGATCGGGCGGACTTTGCGGCGTTAAAAGCGCTTGCCGGCGAAAATTGCAAAACGAAAATTATTGAAATCCCGGTCAACGACAGCGCGGCTTTTGAACAGGCGGGGAATGTTGTTCTTGATTCGCTGAAATCCGCCGGTATTCCGGGACAGACTCCCTGGACACAGGATAAATACCGGTTTATGTCGGGAAGCGATGAGGTCTCAACCCGTCCGGCGTTAAACGGTTATGCCCGGCTGATCGACGGGACCTGGATCCGGACGGCGGCCGAAAATAACGTGACCGGCGATGAACTCATTCTTGACAATGAACCGATTCTTGCCGCGGACGGCGCAACACTCGGCGAAGTTTCCGTTAAGTGTGTCGGTTTGTTCGCCTGCCGGTTTGACGATTCCGGCAAGCTGGTTATGATGACCGCGACGGATCTGAAATCGTTCCGGGGTGGGGATCTGGAAATCAATCTGGGCGAAGACTCGACGGTTGACGTTGTTCTGCGGCGGGCGGAAGACGGAAGCTGGAAAGGAATCCTTCAGGCGGAAATCAATGATTTGCCGGAACCGCTGAAAGCCGTGACGGACGACTGGTCGTTCCTGAAGCGGATCCAGTTTAAAAAGTAAGCGGAAATTTTGCTTTTTATTTCCGCGTCCCCTTGACGCAAAATGAATTTTTGCTAAACTGACTGATGTGAATTAAATAGGCTCTTGAAGGCCGTTTCAGACGGTTGCGGGCGAGTCTCGGAAGAGCTTTTAATTTCATCATCAGTTCTGCGGGAATGGCGGAACTGGCAGACGCGCCAGGTTGAGGGCCTGGTGGGAGTTGATCCCGTGGAGGTTCGAGTCCTCTTTCCCGCATTAAAACCTGTTTCCTGAAAAGAAGGGAAACAGGTTTTTTTGTGCGCCCGCAGAAAACGGTTTACAAAAAATGATGAACGGGGAAAACGTCTTGACAACAGAGTGATTCGTAAACGTCGAACGGATTCAAATCGGGACAACTTATCCGGACCTCCCGTTTAAAAGAGACTCCAGTATCGGCGGTACCCGATAAAACGGCGTCCTGTGCCGGAGTGACGCAGGACGCCTGACGGGATTTTGTGTTTATGACCGTTTCGCGAGCTTGCGGAATGCCTCGATGCCGCGTTCGATGGTCTCGTCGCTGGCGGCATAGGAGATTCGGAAGTTAGTGTCCCGCTGACTGAAAACGTTGCCGGGAATGATGAGCATCGAATATTCCGTAATGGCTTTTTCGACGAATTCGGAGGCGGTTCCCCAGGGGGCCTTCGGGAACATGTAGAACGCCCCTTCCGGTTTCGAGATTTCATACAGGTCGCCGATGCCATCCAGAATCATGTCCCGTTTGCGGCGGTAATGGGCAATTTCGCCGCTCATGTCCGCGTCGATTCCGGCGAGTACCGCCCATTGCGCCACCTGGGGTGTGCAGACAAACGTGTACTGCTGGAATTTCAACATCGTGTCGATAAGCGGGGCCGGACCGTAAGCGAAACCGATTCGCCAGCCGGGCATGCCGTGTGATTTGCTGTATCCGCCCAAAACCAGCGTGTTTGGATTGAATTCGGCAGGCGACGTGAATTCCGTGTGACAGAATTTCTCATAAATTTCATCGCTGACCAGGAGAATATCCTTTTCGTAAGCGAGTTTCGCGATTTCCTCCGTTTCCTGACGGGAGGCGACATAACCGGTCGGATTGGCGGGCGAGTTGAACAGGATCATCTTCGTTTTCGGCGTAATGGCATCTGCGACCTTCTGAACGTCGTACTTGAAATCCGGATAAGTGTCAATGAAGACCGGGACGCAACCGACCATTTTCATCAGGGATTCATACATAACGAAATAGGGGTCGAACAGAATAACCTCGTCACCCGGATTGACGAAAGCCAGCGCGGAAAGGAGTAGGCCGCCGCTGGTTCCGCTGGTCATAAAGACTTTGTTCTCTTTCCGATGGTATTTTTTGTCGAAATCGCTTTGCAGGCGTTGAATCAACGGGGCGAGGCCCTGAGTGGGGGTGTATCCGCTTTTTCCGGAGTTGATGGCGTCGATTGCCCCTGTCCGCGCCTCCATCGGCATATCAAAATCAGGCTGGCCGATGGAAAGATTGATCGGGTTGCTTAATTTGGCGCCAAGGTCGAAAACTTTACGTATTCCGGAGGACTCAAACGATTTGGAACGATCGGATAACCAGTGACTGAACATGAGAAAACTCCTTTTATTTGGCAACTTGAAGGTTTATTTTGTCAGGAAGGAAACCGGCAAAAACAACGCAGGGAATGTGTGTGAATTCAACGATATTTTCAGGTTGTTTATGGAAATTTGCCGTTTCGCCCTGAAAGACGGAAAGAAACTTTCCTGCTTTTCATTATATCGATTCAATATCAAGTGTCGATAAGGGGGAATTTTCCGAAAAGAACAAAAAATTTTAATTATTTTGAAAAAATACTCTTTTTTTCTTGCAATTTGTTTTTCAAATTGTTATAGTGTTTTCTTATTATCAGTGAAATATTCAGGAAAACGGAAATTGTCTGTTTTCGATTTGGTATCTTTGAAATTTTCCGCTCAGGCAGGTTTTCATTTTGTGCCCGGGTATTTCTTCTGAAGACAATGACCATGAAATTTTCAGTAGTTGGAAATTTTTTGATTGTCTATAATTTCCCCTTTATTTCCAAGGAGTAACAATAATATGAAACGACGTGATTTTCTTAAAACGACCGGCGTTCTGGCTGGTACCGGCCTTGTTGGTCTGGATGTTGCCCGTGGCGCTCATGCGGCAGGGGACGACCTGATTAAAGTGGCTCTGGTTGGCTGCGGTGGTCGTGGCCGGGGAGCTCTTCAGGACAGACTTACCGCGGGCGATAACATGAAACTGGTTGCCATCGCCGACGTTTTTGAAGAAAACGCCAGAAGCGCCGCGGAAGCGTTCAACGCAATGGGTGAGGATGAAGCCAATAAAGGTAAAATTGATTTTGGCGACAACGTGTTCTCTGGTTTCGACGCATACAAAAAAGCGATTGATCTCTGCGATCAGGCGTTGATTGTTACAACACCGGCCTTCCGTCCGATTCACTACGCTTATGCGGTTGAAAAGGGCAAGCATGTTTTCATGGAAAAACCGTGCTGCGTTGATGCCCGCGGGTATCGGATGGCGATGGAAGCGAACAAAAAAGCGGATGAAAAAGGTCTGGTTGTCGTTGTCGGTTTCCAGCGTCATTATGAACTGCCGTACATGCAGTGGGTCGACAAGATCAAGGAGGGTTTGATTGGCGACGTTATGTATTCCCGTGTTTACTGGAATGGCGACGGCATCTGGGAACGTCCGCGTCAGAATGGCGATACGGAAATGAAGTATCAGATGCGTAACTGGTATCATTTCGTCTGGCTTTGCGGTGACGGCATTTGTGAACAGCACTGCCACAATATCGATGTTGCCAACTGGATTCACAGCAAGGGCGATCCGAAGGGGCCGAATGCTCACCCGGTTAAAGTCAACGCCATGGGCGGTCGTCAGGTTCGCGCGTTCCCGCGTTTCAAGGATTCCGGTTATCGTTATGACCATTACACGGCGGAATACACATTCGCCGACGGTTCTCAGATGTTCAGTCAGTGCCGGCATCAGGCCAATACCTGGAGCCCGGTTACGGAATTCGTTTACGGAACCAAGGGAATGGGGAGTCGCGGCTGGTTGAATGACCGTGCCGGTAACAGTGTCTGGAAGTTTGACGACGCTGAAAAATTCACGGGTCCTTATCAGTATGAACATCATTGTCAGGTGAAGTATATTCGTGAAGGTATCGCTCATAATGACGGCTGGTTTGCCGCCAATTCCTCCTTTACCTCCGCCTTTGCCCGGATGGCCGCGATGTCCGGTAAAGAACTGACCTGGGATGAGGCTGTTGCCAAGGGACATGATGAATTCCCGTATGATCAGGTTCTCTCCTGGGAAACCGATCCGCCGGTAATGCCCGATACCGTGATGCCGGCTCAGCCGAAAGAAGGCGAATTCATTTACGAGAATTCCGTTCCGCTTCCGGGTATTTGGACGTGGGATTGAGTTTTCCAATATTCCGGCGGAATCGTCTGCTGATTTCCGCGTCACCTGAACTTCACTGAAAACGGAGAGAAGGCAAAACTCAATAAAAAAAGCGATTGACTTTGCGGTCGATCGCTTTTTTTGTTTGAATGATGACGTTTTCACAAGACGGTTTTAAAGCAGCCGGAATATTTCCCCCCTCCCGGCCTGCGGACGAAAAACGGAGAAACGGGAAGGGGGACCGGGTCGCTTCAATATCGATCACGAACACATACGGATTACGTCAATGGGGCGTTTTCGAGATTGTCCCATTCAATCCCGACGCGGCGGAGGACGTAACCGAGTTCCTTCGTGAAGTCACCGTAACAGAACATCCAATGGAAACCGATCATCCGTTCGGCAAGGACAAGATCCGGAACATTGTATTGGAAGTCAAATTGACAACGGCAGATTGGTCGGAAAGGATTGTCAACCACTTTCCCGGTGCAGCCCGCCCAACGCACGGAATGGAAATCCGGTATAATGGCGGTACCGGTCTGATTCAGAGCGAACTCAATTTTGGGAGCCGCGCCGAAGTCGGATTCATAGTGCGTGACGACCTGAGTCGGGGCAAGCGTTTCGCCATTGAGTTTTCGCGGAGCGGTACAATGCGCCAGTGTTATGATGTGATCGTGGGGATACGTCGGGTCGTTCAGGAAAACCGGTTTGCCGGTAATATTGGCAAGGAGGATTCCGGACGGAATGACCGCAAAATCAGATTCGCAGAATGCGAGATATCCGGCGTCGTTCAACAGACTCAACGTAAGACAGGCGGTTGTTTTAGCCTGAGGGATAATCGTTGTCATGCAGCCGAGAACGGTAATCGCCTTGCAGTCCGCTTCTTTCATGAGCTTACAGAAAATGTATTCCAGGATAAAGCAGTTGGCGATGGATTCCATTGTGACATCTTTATCGACGGTTGTATTGGGGATCCGGATGTATTCTTCCGCTTTTTCCCGGGACCATTGAACGACTTTTTCATCCGCCTGGGCCCCGGCAAGAAGTTCGCCAAGCTGGTCGTAAGGGATCGACTGAATGTCCAGATTCCACTGTTTTTTCAGGTTGTCGAAAAGGATTTTCTGCGATTCCGCGCCCTGAGCCCAGGCGTCGGGGGCCCCGATACAGAGAATACGGCTGTTTTTCGTGTTTTTGAGTCCGCAAAGAGCCCGCAGCCGCCAGTTCAGTTCATCGAGGCTGTCCGTCACAATGTCATCATAACGGATGTTGTCCAATGCGAGCCGGTCGGTATGCTGACGCAGAAGACGGGGACTGACAATTTCATATTGGAGATAAACAGGGCCACTCTTCCAGCGTTGGAAAATAATGACGTCCTTTCCGAAATTCTGAATTCCGTTGACCGCGCCACCGGCTCCGTAAACAACCAGGACGTCCGCTTTGGCGATCGACGGATGTTCTTTGGCCTGATTGACATCGTTGACCGTGATAACCGGCTCAAACTCAACCGGATAATCGGCGTCCTTCCGGATTTTTTCAAGTTCGTCACCAATGGCGAGAACCTCTTTTTCCGCGTCTTCCGGCGTCGTAACGCCCCCCCAGCCCCGCCAGGAGGTCATTTCCTGACGGATGTAATGGTCATAGGCGAGAATCGGACAGACGGTAAGCGGCTTGCGGGCCGGCGGGACGGGAATCTCGATTTCCTCACTTGTCGCGGCGAGAGCGCTCCAGCCCAGATGACTCAGCAAAGCTCCGCCGGCGGCCATCGCTCCCAAAAACATCCGGCGGCTCAGATCCCAGCTCTGACGGTCCTTTTGGGAATCCGATACCTGCGGGCAACAATGACAATGCTGTGAATGATGATGTGACATTTTTTTCTCCTGTTAGGGGTCTTTACAGTGTTACAGGTGGGTAACATAATTCAGGAAGGGACGTCGGACAAACCTTTCTGATTTATTCCTCAACGCAGATAACGCGGAAACCGACATCATAAATGTTGTAGTCAGCCGGGAAGTTTCGCTCCTGACCGGCTCCGGCGCGATGAATGGGCGTGTACCAGGAACCGCCGCAAACGATTTTTCGGATTTCCGGTTCCTGGGAAACAAGGTTGCCCTGTTTATCCCTCACATTTTTGGTCAGCAGGATCTCGGAGTCGGTCCATTCGGAAACGTTTCCCTGCATGTCGAACAGTCCGAAGCCGTTCGGCTGATAACATCCAACCGGGGCGGATACCCTGCTGCGGTCGTTGCGGTTCAAATCCGAGGGACGCCAGGCGGGAAGGGTGTCGACACGGCCAACCCAGCCAAACGGATCAATCGCCGACAGGGAAGAATCGCCCAGATTTTCCAGCCGGGAATAATCGGTTTCAACCGTTCCGAACCAATAAGGCGTTGACGATCCGGCAAGCGCCGCGAACTGCCATTGTTCCGCGGTCGGGAGCTGGAATTTTTTCCCGGTTTTCCTGGACAGCCATTCACAAAACGCGGCCGCCTCCGACCAACTGACCCGGACGACCGGCTGTTTGTCACGGGAAAGAAGCCAGCCTTTTTCGCCGGGACTGAACTGGATGAAATCGCCGTATTCAATTCCGCTGTCATGGGTCGGATCAAAGACGTGATATTGCTGGTTGGTGATTTCACATTCGCCAAAACTGAGATTGGTGCCGGGAATCGGAATCATTTTGAGCTCAATTCCGTCGGAAAGTGAAACGGTGTAAGGCTTCCGTTCCCCGACAGGCTGATTTTTCCAGGAAGCGGCTGCGCTGTCGCCGTTGTCCGGTTTTTCAACCGCGACAAAGTCAACCGTTGGCTGATCCGTGTCGACCGGTTGAGCGTTTCGGGTGATGGTCGGGTCATCGTCCAGATAAATATCATGCCCGGTGTAGAGCTTTCGCAATTCCTCGCGGCGGGACCACTGTTGTTCGACCTGCCCGGGGATTTCGCTGTTGCGTATATCTCCCCAGTTCCCGTGATACGGGGCATTCAGATCAATCCAGGTGAGCAGCTTGCTCCAGGACCGTTGATCCAGAGTAACGCCAAAGTGCCCCTTTTCAAGTAGCTGGACCAGATAGTCGGTATCCGCGTGAAATTCGTAAGGTCGATGGACCGGCATCTGGCTTTCCTTGGTGGGCGTTCGGACATAACGCCGAAGCTGATAATAACTGTTGGAAAACCGGGAGCCCTGATTGATGTAACTGTCCGTGTCCAGCAGTGGTTTGGGGGGGGTGTGCCGGAAATCGGGGATCGGCGCGGTGGAACGTCCGGTCGCGTTGAGCTCCGATTCCGAAACCGGAACGACGACGCCGTCCGCGACCAACTTTTGAACGGTGTCACTGTCCGGCTGATGACAGTCGACACAGTAATGGTCAAGAATCGGTTGGATTTCACGTTCAAAACTGAAACCGCGATTGGCTCCGGGCTCCGGGGTCATGTCTATGGGAATCATCTGCGACGCGATCGACCGGGCGACCGTTGGCGACGTTGAATTCTGTTTTTCATGACAGCCGATACAGGAAACCGATTCGCCGGGCATTGCCGTTATCCAGCTCCGCATGATCTGAATGGCTTTTCCGTCCTTGTCGAGCGGCTGAAGCGAAATTGGCGTGTAAGCCGGGATTTTGAACGCGGCGGAACCGTCCTCGTTGACCGGAACGGTTCCCAAAACACGCTTGGGATCCCAGGGGCCGTCCAGCCCGACGCTGTATGGTTCCGCGCCCATTCCCTGATAGCCGAACTGATAACTCAAAATCCGAATCGACCTGACGGTTCCCGGGGGAACGCCGACAAGTCCCTGACCTTCGTAAATATTGGCGATAAAAACGTCGGCGTTTGGGTCCTCCGGCCGGATCCGATCAGGAATGACCGGCTGGCGTTCCGTTTCGCGGATCGGGATCGGTTCCAAAAACGCGAAACCGGGCTCCCGGGCAAGTGTCACAATGTTGTCAAACGTGTCGACCAGACAAATTTCCCAGGGGGAACCGGCGGAACGCTGACAGGAAACAAGGAAGCAGTTTTCAGAAAGCGGGTAGGGGTGAAGGAATTTTGGCCAGGTCTGCCCGATGGGAAGATCAATCATTGCCGGTTCGACCTTTTTGCCGTAGCCGGGAATACGTTGAATAGCCCCTTCCGCCTCCGTGCGACCGAGCGCCGGATCAAAAATAACGAGATCCCCCCGGCGTTCCTGCTCATGATGTCCGCCGATGACGGCGACAAATTTGGTCGGATGATCCGGAATCGGTCGGGCGTAAAACATTGTGTTGGGCCAGTAAGAACCGCTGCCGTACAGTTCCGATTGGTTGGTTCCGTCTGGGTTCATATGGAACAGAATGCGTGAAAAAGCGTGCGGCAGGTCGGTGTATTCCCATCGCAGGTACATAATCCGGCCGTTGTTCAGAACGGTGGGGCACCAGTCGTGATCCTGTTCCAGGGTCAACTGACGAATGGAGCCGTCCTTTTCTTTCAGATACAGATTACAGACATGCCCGGAACCGTTGATGCAGGGAACTCCGGTCTGACAGGCGGTCGAGCAGAAAACGATTCGATCGTCCGGGAGGTAACAGGCGTCGTAATTGTCGATGTCCGGATCGTTGATAAGCGGCAGTAATTCCGGCTGTTCCGGAGAGTTCAGGGAGAGTTCCCAAAGTCGCCAACGGTAATCGTTCCGGCTGTCCGGCATGGAGAACATCAGTTTGTCCGCGTCATAATGCAGTTCAAGATCCCCAATGAACTCGTCATTTGCCGGCTTGTAAAGGGTGGTCGTTTCGCCGGTTCGGAAATTGAGGCGGCATAACTCGTTTTGATAACCGGTCGGACTGAGAACGGAATTACTGTTGTAATTCTGCGGAAGTCCGAGCTTGTCGGGATTACGGCGGATAAAAAGAATTTCGTCGAAATCGAGCATCGGATTCGCGAGCAGCGATTCTTTTTGCAGGAGAGCGAATTCGGCGGCAAGTTCGGACGCTTCCTCCGCTGTCTGAACCGTCCGGGATTTTTCGCGGAGAGCGTTTAAGTTCTGTAAAAAGGTTTCCCCGTCAGGATATTCCTCCTGGGAGCAGTTTTCCATCAAGGAGTCAATACCGCGCTGCAGGGCGTCAAAGTCCGGCAGTTGGAACGGGGGCGGAATAAAATCGTCCACCGCGATAAATTTCCCCGTCTGGTTCAAAAGGTTGGTCAGAAGCGTTATGAAATTTGTCCGGAAAAATTCCGCGGCGTGATCAAAAAGAGGGGAAATCCGCCAGCCGAAAGCGATGATTTTGACCCGTTCCGCGCCGTTTTCAGAAACGGTTCCGGCAAGTAACGGGTTGGTGAGACCGCGGGCGTCCTGGGCAAGCGGGCGGACGTTGGGGGATTCGACGCTGAAATTTTCAAAAGCGGGAAATGCCGCGTTAGTGATCCAAAGTGTCCCGCGATCTTCCTGAACGCCGTTAAAAACTGCGGCGGCAGGTTGAATCGGAATCAGTCCGCTTTGTTCGCGATCCTCGCCAAAGGTGACCGGGGCTGTCTGAACCGGACCGAAGCCAAGTGAATCCAACAGAGCGACGGCTCCTCCGCTGAGCAGGACGCCGTGTTCCGGGGCGTCATTGAGAAACTGACGCAGTTCCGTCTGAACGGCTTCCGAAAAAAGAGGACTGTCCTGAACAATCGCGTCGTCCTGATGAATCCAGAGCTGATCAAAACCGTCGAGCGAAACCGGGGAACCGTCCCGGGCGACAATACCGTTTTCGGTCGGATTCAACAGGGTAATTGTCAGGGAATCGTTTTGGCGGTCGATCTGCTGGGCGAGTTCCGCGATCCTGTCTGACTGCGGGAACATAACAACCTGGGGCGGCTGATCAATCAGAAATCCAACATTCTGGGATTGGGCAAGGCAGGCGGATGACTGCGCCAGTCCGTAAACACAGAGAAAAAAAAGGATGGAGCGTAAAATCTGTTTTGTCATGGTTAATGGATTCCCCGACAGGAATAATCTTTTAAGGAAGAAAAAAACGGCTCTGAATGAACGGTCGATTACGGAAACGGTAACACCGTGATATCGGAAACCAATAAAACCGGGAATAATAAAAACAGAATCCTGTTTTGTCAGTCCGGCCGGTGTGTAATGGACACGATGAATTTTTCGAGGGAAAGTCCCCTCTGTTTTTATTTATTGTATTTAATAACAATTTGAAATACAAGAGTTTGGGAACCGTAATTTTCGATAATCATTCGACCGATTCAACGAAGGGAGATCATCGGCTGTTCCGGATGGATGTCATTGTATCGGCCAGAGTTGCCGGAGCTGAAGAAATACGGGGATGGGTCGGGGAACGGCTGGACTTTCTGAAGGAGGTGTGATAAACTGATAGGAGTTTTTAAGAGACATTCCGGGATTGTGTGATCAAAATGAGCTTGTAACGGGGGCTTGTTGGACAATATATCATCTGAATATCATCTGATGAAATACTATCCCGATAGATAATAATGATAATCCGTCTGCCTGGAGTATCCGGGTTGACGGTTATTGATTTTCCTGAAGAGGACGACAGAAAACCGTGAGAAAAGAAAATATTCAGGTTGAGTTAAACGAGCGAAGTTATTCTATTACCATTGGAGCCGGTGTTCTGTCCGGGATTGGCTCCCGTATCCGATCCCTGGAGAACGTTTCCAAAATTTTTCTTATTACCGATGAGAATGTGGAGCCCCATTATCTGGTTAAAGTCGCGGAAAGTCTCTGCGCGGTCGATTTTGAACCGGAAGTGGCGATTCTTCCGCCGGGCGAGGAAACGAAATGTCTTGAATATGCGGGAGGTCTTTGGGAAACCCTGCTCGATATTGGCGCTGATCGGAAATCGGTGGTCATCGCGCTTGGCGGCGGGGTCATTGGCGATTTGTCGGGGTTTGTTGCCGCGACATATACCCGGGGAATCCGCTTTTTCCAGATACCGACGACTTTGCTGGCGCAGGTTGACAGTTCGGTTGGCGGCAAAGTCGCGATTGATTTGCCGGAAGCCAAAAACATGGTCGGCGCGTTTCATCAGCCGGTTGGCGTTCTGATTGATCCGGAAACCTTAAAGACCTTGCCCGAGGCGGAATACCGTGCCGGACTGGGCGAGGTTGTCAAGTATGGCGTTTCTCTGGACGCGGGATTCTTTGAGTTTCTGGAACAAAATGTCGATGCGATCAATGAACGCCAGGACGATGTTCTGACCGGTTTGATTGCTCAGTGCTGCCGGATTAAAGCCGGAATCGTTTCCCAGGACGAAAAAGAGACCCTGGGGATTCGCGAATACCTGAATTATGGGCACACTTTTGGACACGCGATTGAGTCCGCCGCCGGATTCGGGACAATTCTGCACGGGGAAGCGGTGTCGCTCGGTATGCTTTATTCGGCCCGGCTTGCTCAACGACTGGCGGAAAATGGAATCGCGGTGTTCCGGAAAATTGATGAGGATTTTTATCAAAGGCAAAAGCTGTTAATGAAGCGTCTCCGTCTGTTTACGGAAAAAGCCGATGTCCTGAAGCGGAATCCGGATTTCAGTCTGGCACGGCTGGCGGGAGAACGGTTAATTCCGCTGATGAAGCACGATAAAAAAATGGCTCATGGCGTCTATCGGTTTGTTTTGCCGACGGAGCTTGGAAAATGTCGGGCGTATGAACTGGACAGTATGACGGTTCTGGAGTCTGTTCTGCTGGGTGAATTGTGATAATCCGCCCATGTTCCGTTTCCTTTTGGAAGGAACGGAGGAGACGCCGTTGCGGAATGTCTGGCATTTGAAAGCTTCCGTACAGGGCTTCTGCGGAATGTTTGACACCACAGCGGCGGTTTCGAATACAGGAGCTCCGTGACAGGGAGATATGGAACAATAAATCAGCAAAACACGGGACAGGGATTCCCTGGGGATTTTAATCAAGAGGAGTTTGTATGAAGGCGGATGGAAAAAGGTTGATGGTAATTTGTTTTTGTATGATACTGATGATCCCGGGGGGAATAGCGATTAAATCGGCCTGGCTGGCGAATCCGTTTGCCGGTGTTGTCCGGGCCGGTGATCTTCGGGACGATTCATCGCTTCAGGCTCCGGAGGTTATTCGGGGAATTCCGGAGCGATACGCCGATAATGTCCGGCAGTTTCAGGGGATCGCGAGTCTGGAGGTCTGTTCCCGTGACCGGCTTTGGGCCTGTTGGTACGCGGGTGGTAACGGTGAAGAGTATGAGAACTATGTGATCGTTTCGACCAGCGGCGATGCCGGCAAAACCTGGACGATTGCCCTGACGATTGACCCGGACGGTCCCGGACCGGTCCGCGCTTATGACTCAACGCTCTGGCAGGATTCCAAGGGCGTTCTGCATATTTACTGGACACAGTCAAATCATTATTTTGATGGACGCTGCGGCGTCTGGACGATGCAGACGGAAAATCCGGAGGATGGTGAGAATGCTCTCTGGTCAGCCCCGCGGCGGTTATGCGACGGAATCATGATGGACAAACCGACCGTTGATTCCAAAGGACGTATTCTCTATCCGGTCTCGCTTTGGCGAAATGAGCCGACCGACGCTTTTCCGGAAATCCCGAAAGGAACCTTTGTCTATTTGTCCCAGGACGACGGCCGAACCGTTTCTTTGCTGGGCAAGACATTTTTGCCGCTTGAGAATTCGCTGTACGATGAGCATTCCATTATAGAGAAAAAAGACGGGACGTTCCGGATGTTTATCCGGACAAAGACCGGAATGGCGGAAGCGACCTCGCGTGACGGAGTAACCTGGTCCGATGCGGTCCCCTCCAAAATTCAAAATACGTCGGCTCGTTTTTTTGTTCGTCGGCTGATGTCCGGGGCGCTTCTGCTGGTCAAGAATGGACCGATTGACAAAGATGTTTCCCGGACGCGGTTGACCGCTTATATTTCCGATGATGACGGTGACACCTGGACCGGCGGCCTGCTGCTCGACGAACGGGGGGAAATATCTTATCCTGACGGCGGACAGAGTGACGACGGCATCATCACGATTGTCTATGATTATAATCGGTTCAGCGACCGTGAAATCCTTTGTGCCCGTTTTACGGAAGAGGATGTTCGGAACGGAAAACCTGTTTCACCGCAATGTGAGTTGCGAATCCTGATCAATAAGGCGACGGGAAAAATGCCGTAGAACAAAATATGTTACCTGACGGGGATTTTTCCAGTGTTGCCGGTGTTTGACCGGGGCTGTCGGGCAACGTTTCTTTTTGGCGTTTGAGGGGACTTGCTTTGTTTGTCTCCGACGCCGTTCCTGACGCGGGTTGTCTTCCTGATAAACATCCGTTTACCGCCGGAACACATCCGATTGTATCGGATGTGTTTCAGCCGCTGCCGGTTGGTCAGATTGAAGAGCGGTTCAGGAGAATCGAATCCCCGGAGACCGTTTACCGTCAGTTGAGCGGTTTCGTCCAGGGACGCAGGGTAACGCGGCGGAAGAAGATTTCCGCTCCTTCAGACTGCAACTGAATTTTTCCATGTGTCTGGTTCAGGTCGTAAACCCGATTGACAAATTTACCGTTGACGTAAACTTCCATAACATTCCCGACGGCATAAACGACCATCTCGTTCCAGGCGTTCGGTCGATCCGCATCGCAAGGGCCGCGGAATCCCTTGATATTTTTATAATTTGGTGAACGTCCCCGCCAACCGAAACAACCGTCACTGTTTTTTGTTATTCTGACCGGTTTTCCGTTGATCGGGTCGAAAATACGGATCCCGTTGACCTCAACGACATCACAGGTCCCGGCGACATTATCATCGGGGCCGCCGACAATCCAGAAATCGCCGATCCCTCCCTCCAGAAGATTTGCTTCGACAGAACGGGCCCAAACGCCGCCGAAATCTTTCATGGAACCAAACGAGTGAATCAGAACCCCGGAATCGCGGGCCGTGTTCTCGTGGTTGCCCCAGGTTTTTTCGCCCCATTTGAACTCAACGGTCAGACGGTAATTGGAGTAATCGCCGGTTGTCATTATGCCGCCGTACTCCTCCCCGCTTACATGAATCATACCGTCATGAACGCTGAAAACATTTTTAACGTCCTCATCACGATTTAAAATATTGACGGTCCAGCCGTCCAGATTCTGTCCATTAAAAAGCTCCATTTCATGGGTCGCGTCGTCAATCACCCGAAGCGCGATCGGAATATAACCGGCATCAAAAAGCTGCTGATAGGAATATTCCTGATCCAACCGCCAGGTTGAATGGCCGTCGCGGCTTTTCGGCTGATCGTTGGCCAGTCCGGTCTGATCCGCAATGAAAAGCCGTTCATTGTCCGGGTCATTTTTCAGGACAAGCATGACATGCCCGTCGTAATTGACATGTAACAGGACGGCGTCGGCAGGCTTCAGGCAGGCATAGGCTTTTTTCATGACGTCGAATCCGTTTTCCTTCAGGATATCCGGAGTCGAGTCGTAAAAATTGAGAACATAATCGCCAACAGGGACCGTTTCCTTCGGGCGGTCCGGAATCATTCGCCGGGTCAGAAGCGCCGGAAAATCAGGATCAGCCTGACGCCAGGCATTCGAGATCGACGCGGAACAGTCGGATCCCAGATAAGTCAGCCGGTCTGTCGGGCCAACATAACAGCGAACACCGTCCCGTGTTTCAATTTGTGTTTCAAAGATCGCAAGACTGGTGTTTCGCATTCCCTGCGTGTAGGGGAGCCCATAATAAGTTTCGCCTTTTTTAAAAACGAAACGGGAATCGGGGTCATAATACGGAATGTCTTCCTGAGGCGTCCATTCGACCGTTGCGGCGGCCCGCATGTATTCGACCACTTTGGTTCGCAGGGCGGCCTCTTTCGGCTTACAGGCTTCGTCGCCAGCCTGGGCGGAACGGACTGTCAAAATTAAAATTAACGTAAAAATGAGGACAAAATGTTTTTTCACGGCATTCCTTTCCGGAGGCGGCCGGATATCTTCCAAGCCGAAATAAAACGGAATAAAATAACAGTAAGGTAAACGGTCGTTTTGATATTACAATTTTGGGACAAGCCTGCCTGGAGCGAGTTTTTGGTAGTCCTCTTCTTTAATCAGGTAGAACCAGGGAGCGGTTCGGGTTGCCTGAACACGTGCTTTTTCCTGACCTTCACTCAGTAAAACATCGTATTCCGCCGGGGAAACCAACGATTCTTTGGCGGGCAAGGTTGTTTCGTCAAATACCGCGGTAATCCAGAGAGAACGAATTCCGGAATCGGCTTTGCCAAAAACAAGGGAAAATGTGACGCCATCGTCCATTGTCAAGCGAAGTTCCCCCCCGTCGCCGGCCAGAACCGGTTCCGTTTGATCCGGATGAAGAACATCGTAATCGGCGAGATGAAAACCGTATTTTTCAAAGGATTCCGTTTGTCCGGACAGTTCCCGAAGCGATCGGCCGTTTTGAAGGAGTTGTGTCAGAAAATCCGGTTTGCGCAGCACGCTTTCAATCTGTAAATGGCCCAGCAGATCCGCGGCATCATTTAAAATGGCGTTGTCCGCGTTTTCCGGATCGACTTCCCGGGATTCATATTTCCGACCGTTTGCCGTTCTGAACTCCTGAAGCGACCAGACCCGGCTCAGGGAATTGGTCCGATCCTGTTTATATCGACAAAAGATATCCGGTATCAGCCGGGGGGAATCCGTGGCGGCTGTTGCTGTTTCCGCCGTTGATTCATCAGATTCTGCTGTTGACGTTTCACTCCGCCAGGCATATTGATGAACCGCGAGTTCCCGAATATTCCAGCGACTGATCCGAAGCAGGTCCCGATTTACCCAGTCAAGCGGCCTGACTGACAGCCGTTCCGGCATCGTCTGGTTGTCATGAACCGATGCTTCCTCCTGGGATTTCATTGAAAAATCAACCGTGTAAACCGTGTTCTGTTCCGGAATCCGGACATATCGGACATCGCGGACCGCCGAGCTTTCCTCAACACGGTTGCCAACAATCATATGGACAGGAACGGTTCCATCGTCGGAGACAATACGAACGGCGATCCCAACCGATTTCCCGGAATCATTCTCCGTGACCGGGTCCAGGACTCCGCAATCCGAAAGAAAGGTTTGGATCTCTTTTTCGTTGGTCAGGTCGGACATTTCGTCCGCAACTTCCAGAACGGTCAGGTGAAGAAGCGGGGACACGACACTGGCCATTTGCTCCGCGTTTTCCGCCGGATAGTTCCAGAAAGACGGAATCAGCCAGATGCCATTCTGTTTGACCAGCCTTAAAGTTTCAGGTTCCCCGTTTTCGTTACAACGGGTAATGCTCAGTTCCTGCATGACAGAAGGATCGGTAAAATTCTCGAACAAGTCATGTCCCACTTTCATTTTGGGATTGATTTCCGGGCGTTTCGGTTGTAAGGTCAGCCAGAGCGCCAGACAAATCAGAGCAGTCAGACCAATGATCAATGATTTTATATTCTCTTTTTTCATTTTTTACGTTGCCCGATTTCAGAAGGAGAAGAACCCAAGAACCTTATCCGGTAATCGTACCACAATATTTCCGGCTTCACAAGACCTTTTTCAGGTTTTCCCTGACCCGTACCAATGGCCGGGAACCCGGTTTCGCGGGAAAAAGAGGGACGGCGGACGGCGGAAAAATGTGAAAACGGCTTGAATCCGGGATAAAAAACCGATACAATAAAAATCCAGTTCCGAGCCCCGCCGGTTTCGGCGATCGGGTTTTCTCAACAACCATCTTGTTTCTCAGGAGCGTATAAAAATGGCAATTAACGTGATATGTCCCGGTTGTATGACCCGTTTTCAGGTGGGGGACCAGTTTGCCGGCAGAAAGGGCAACTGTCCAAAATGTGGTCATCTTATTGAAATACCCAAGGAAAAACTTGTTATTCATGCCCCGGACAGTATTACCGCGGACGGGAAAACATATCATGGCGGAGATTCGACCCGTCCCATTGCCGAAGTCCGTTACAAATTTTCCCGGAAAGCGGTACTGCTAAGTATTACAGGCGTAATCGTCGTTACTCTGGCCGCCTGGCTGATCGGATTACTTGGTGTGACAGTCCTGAGCCGGATTTTAGGGATTGTGGGTGTTTTCCTGGTTGGGTTCCCGCTGGTTGAGTTCGGGTTTATGATGGTTCGTGACAACAACGACCTTGAAATTCTGCTCGGTAACGAACGGCATAAGCGGTCACTTTACGTGACCCTTGGTTTCGCGGTTATCTGGTTTGTTTTTGAGGGACTCATGCTCTACATGGGGCAGAGCATGTTCATGCTGATTTATCTCGTTCCGGTTCTTTTGCTCGGCGCCGCGGTTGCGGTCGTCATTTTTGATATTGATTATGGAAAGGGGACGCTTGTTTTTTTGGTTTTCCTGTTCTCCATGATTTTCCTTCGGGGCCTGGTGTTTGCGCAACCGTACGGCTGGATCTGGATTCCTGACAAGGTGCAGGGGGTCGCTGTTGAAAGAAAGGCGGTTTCCCCGACTGCTGATTCCTTGAAAACAGAATCCGGATCCCCGGAAGCAGTTGACCCGACGTCTGAAGCCGCGGACGGTGACCTTGAATCGCTCCCGTCAAAAGCGAAACCGGCTAAAAAGACGCCCCCCCGTGCAGCCCCTGACCCCAAAAAGTCTCTCAAACGCTGATACTGCTGTTCCCGGCGGGGGTACCAGGAACAGGGGGGGACGGAATCGCTGTAAATACCCGCGAATATCAGGTGAACAGTCCTGCTGACAATGTCGGTAAAGCCTGTTGCGTTTCTGTTTCTCCCGATGGTTCCGGTCGGATCCTGAAACGAACCGTAACAGAGAAATTGTTCGAAAAATCGTGCCAGCGTGTTTCCCGGATAACAAAATCCCTGG
>Ga0079305_1001774_pt1 | contig 24581 bp, 19 predicted proteins | sample LMS_cellobiose_e_FD_79183 | JGI IMG/M metagenome (GOLD analysis project Ga0079305, IMG submission 79183) | Rumen-fistulated moose microbial communities from Alaska, USA - LMS_cellobiose_enrichment | ecosystem: Host-associated > Mammals > Digestive system > Stomach > Rumen fluid ... | reverse complement strand
CCCCCAGTGGTACAGCCGCGCCTATTTTGAGCCCATGACGAAGCTGAACCATCCGGGGGTGGTGAACCTGCTGCGCTCCGGCTGGGCGGGCAGCCAGAAGTACGGCAACGTCCTGTGGTCGGGCGACGTGCCCTCCACCTGGGAGAGCCTGCGGGATCAGGTGGCCGCGGGGCTGAACATCGGCCTGGCGGGCATTCCCTGGTGGAACACCGATATCGGCGGGTTCATGGAGGGCAACGTGTTCGACCCTGATTTCAGGGAGCTGCTGATCCGCTGGTATGAATGGGCGGTGTTCCAGCCCGTCATGCGCCTGCATGGCGATCGCGAGCCCTTCACCATCCCCGCCCTGGACGGCCGGGACTGGGGCGGCGGATATCTGCACACCGGCCAGGACAATGAAATGTGGAGCTACGGCGAAGAAAACTTCGCCATTATGAAGAAGCACTATGAACTGCGCAAATCCCTGCTGCCGTATCTGAAGCAGATTTTCCGGGAGGCCCATGAAAACGGATCTCCCCTTCTGCGCGCCATGTTCTACGAATTCCCGGAGGACGCGGCCTGCTGGGAATTGAAGGACCAGTACATGTTCGGCCCGGATTATCTGGTGGCCCCGGTGCTCACCCCCCGCACCTTCAGCCGGCAGGTATACCTGCCCGCCGGCACGTGGCAGGATATCCGCACCGGGGAAACGGTGGCCGGCGGCCGGGTGATCGACGCCGACGCGCCCATCAGCTCCATTCCCGTATTCAAGCGGCTGTGACGACAGGCGCCGCGGAGGAGAATGCGCATGCCTGATTTTTCCCTGAATGATTACGCCCCGGACCCGGCCTTTCCCTGTCACATCGAGGAAATGACCTGCACCGGGGACGTTCCGCTGCACGGGCACCGGGATTTCACCGAGATCGTCTTTGTGCGGGGCGGCAGCGCCCTGCACCGGAGCGGCGTGGAGGAATACCTGCTGCGCCGCGGCGATGTCCTGGTGGCTGATGAAGGCGCCGTGCACGGCTTCTTTCAGCCCCGGGATTTCAGGCTGTGTTTCCTGCGCTTCCGCCTGGACGCGCTGATCCCCCCGCAGGCGGACCTGCTTTTGTCCCCCGGGTTCCGCGCGCTGTTCCTGCCGCAGGGCAGGGGCGCCGACGCGCCCCGGCGCCTGCTGCACCCGGAGAGCGCCGCGTGGCATCGCCTGGAAACGGCGCTGGACGCCGCCCTGGAGGAATACCGCCGCCAACAGCCGGGATACAGGACCTGCCTGCAGGGGCAATTGACCGCCATGCTGGTCCATTTGGCCCGGCTGTTTGAGGCCCAGGGCCCTGCCCAAGCGGCGTCAGGCGGCGCGGAAAGGGCCCTGGCTTACCTGGAGGATCACTTTACCGAGGAAATCGCCCTTTCGGAACTGGCCCGCATCGCCGGCATATCGCCCCGGCATCTGGACAGGGTGTTTTCAGAAACATACCGCCTGACGCCCCGGGCCTACATGACCCGCCTGCGCATGGCCCGGGCCAAGACCATGCTGGGCACGGACCGGCCCATCACCGAAATCGCCTTTGACTGCGGCTACGCCGACAGCAACTATTTTTCCCAGGTCTTCCGCCGGTACACCGGCATGACGCCCCAGCAGTACCGCCGTGGAGCGAAGGGAAAATGACGCTCCGCCCGGCGCTTTTTCCCCCGGCGGCCCGGGGGCTTTTTTTTGCGTCAGTATTCGATATGCCACACCGCCGCGTCGTGGGCGGGCAGGAGCGCGGAAAGGCCCCGCGTCCGCCTGCCTGTCCACAGTTCCGTGGCCCTCCGGAAGGGCCTCTCCATTTCCGGTACGGTCAGGCGGCGTCTTTTGTCCGACAGGTTGAATGCCGCGGCGTAGCAGCCCGCGCCGTCCTTCCGCGGGGCGGCCCAGAGGGCTTCCTCCTCCGTCCGCCGCAGCGGATGGGCGCGCCAGCTTTCCTTCCCGATGGCCAGGAGCGGGGCGTTGGTGAGCAGCGAAAGGGTGAACGCATCGTTTTTCGTCATATCCCCGCCCATCATCAGGGGGGAGCGCATCATGCACCACAGCGTCATCATGGTGCGCTGCTCGGCGGGGGTGAAACGGGTCCATTTGCCGTCCGTGCCCGCATAGCAAAGCCGCAGCGCGCCCAGGGGCAGCATATCCGCGTCCGGCCAGTGCCCCGGCCCTGCGTGGACGCACCATTTTTCGGCCCGCTCGAACATCCCCTTGAGCAAGCGCCAGTCATCCCAGAAATCATCGGTGATGCGCCACAAGTTGGCGTATTTTTTCAGATGCTCCGCTTTTTCCAGCGGCGCGGGGCCGGGCGACAGGCTCAGCACCATATCCCGTCCGCTGCCCCGGCAGGCTTCGGAAATGATTTCAATTTCCCTTTGGCATTGGGGATACTCCCGGGCGATATCGTCGCACTTGACGTAATCCACGCCCCAGTCCGCGTACAGGCGGAAAATGCTGTCGTAATACGCTTTCGCCGCGGGCAGATCCGCCTTCAGGCCGTACATGTCCGGATTCCACAGGCAGATGGAATGGGGATCCGCCGCCTGAGCGCAGGTATATTCACTGCCGAAGATGGGCAGCTTCCGGTGCGCCGCCGTCCGGGGCAGGCCCCGCATGATGTGGATGCCGAATTTGAGCCCCAGTGCATGCACGTAATCCGCCAGCGGGCCAAAGCCCCGGCCGCCCGCCGCGGAGGGAAAGCGGTTTTCCGCGGGCAAAAGCCGGCCGAAATCATCCATCGTCAGCTCGGAAAACGGCTCGTAGGCGTGGGAAGCGGCGGTAGGCTGATACCACTGGATGTCCACCACCACGTATTCCCAGCCATAGGGTTTCAGATGCGCCGCCATGTATTCCGCGTTCAGGCGCACCGTATCCTCCGTCACCGCGGCGCCCCAGCAGTCCCAGCTGTTCCACCCCATGGGCGGGCAGGAAGCAATCATTTTTCCGTTTCTCCTTTCCTTTTGCCCGTCCGGATGAACGCTATCAGTTCTTCAACATCGTCAAAATCGTCGTAATCCCCCATAATGCCCTCCCGATGATAAACGATGCCCGCCTGCTCGTTCCTTTCCAGGCAGTCCAACAGCGTTTCCAACCCGTACCTGCGGGCAAACGCCGTAAAGCCCCGGGCTTTGATCTTTTCCGCAAAAAGCCCCTTCCTGCAGGCCTCTTCCCCGCATGCCCAGCATGCCGGCAGGCCCTTTTCCAGCACGCATTTCCTGTTTTCACACCATTCCGCGTTCTCACACCAGTCCAATTCCAAAAAACCATCCCTCCGGCAGCCTCTGCATTTCACGTTTTCGGAACAAAGGCAGCACGCCAGCCCGCACCGGGCGATCCCCAGTTCCCTTTTCAAAGTCCATCCCTCTTTCGCATGTATTCCCCTGAAAGAAACAAGGGGGGATCGCCCTTTGCCTGTCAAAGAACGGTCCCCCCGCAAGAAACGGTTGTTACATCACCACCGTGATCTGATCCCCGTCGGCGATCATGCCGTCCGTCAAAACATCCTGGTCCACCGCATTGCCGTTCACAAGCAGCCGCCGCACGCCCCCCTCATGGTGGGCGCTGTTGTCCACAGTGATGTGGAGGCGCTTGCCGCGGAAGGTCTTGTCCATGGTGAAGCCGTCCCACGCGGCGGGGATGGCGGGCGAAATGCGCAGTCCATCCGGCGTGGGGCGCAGCCCCAGGATGCCCTCCACCATGCCCACCATGACGGTGGAGGCGGTGCCGGTGAGCCAATGCACGTGGGCCCGGCCGGGCTGGGGCGTTTCATGGCCTTCAATGAACTGGGAATGCACGTAGGGCTCCACCTCGCGCACCTCCGCCCGGTCGTTATACGCGGCGGGGCAGGATTCCTTGAAGTATTCAAAGGCGCGCCCGCCATGGCCCAGCAGGGCCTCCGCCAGGATGGCCCAGCCCTGGGGCTGACAGAAGATGCCGCCGTTTTCCTTGGTGGTGGGGTTAAACAGCTTCATGGCCGCGCCGTTGAAATAATGCTTCTTATAGCAGGGGGCCATGAGCTCGATGCCGTTGGGGGTGTTCAGGAGCCTGTGGACGGATTCCATGCTCTTTTCCGCCTGCTGAGGGGTGGCGCCCCGGGAAATGACGCCCCAGGCCTGGGGGTTCAGCCACATGGACGCTTCGGAATCGTTCTTTGAGCCGATCACCGCGCCGTCCTGGGTATAGCCCCGGAGGAAGCGGTCCTCCTCCCAGAAAAAGGCATTGATCTTCTTCAACTGATCCGCCGCATTCTCGGTGAGCCAGCGGCTGTATTCGGCGTATTCTTCGGTCTTGGGCAGCATCTCGTTCAATTGGTTCATGGCCAGATAGAACTGGAAGGCCACGAAGCTGCTCTCCCCCTGGGCGCCAAGCTGCAGACAGTCGTTCCAGTCGGCGTGGAGGCCGGCGGGCATGCCGTGGGCGCCCAGATGGTGCATGGTGAAGTCGATGGCGCGCCTGAGATGCTCAATGACGGTGCCCTGGTCGTAATCCGCGAAGGGGATCACCTCGCTGAGGAAATCCCGGTCGCCGGTTTCGGCCACGTACTTATACACCGTGGGGAACAGCCACATGGCGTCGTCCGCCCGGTAGTGGGGATGGCCGGTGGATTTTACGTAGCTGTCCTGCTCCGGGGTGTCCTCATGGCCGGCGTTGTGGGTGAATTTGACCAGCGGCAGCCCGGCCCCGTGATGCACCTGGGCGGAGAGCATGAAGTGGATGCGCTCCTTGGCCATTTCGGGGTCCAGGTGGATGATGCCCTGGATGTCCTGCACCGTATCGCGATAGCCGTAGCCGTTGCGCTCACCGCAGTAGGTGAGGCTGGCGGCGCGGCTCCAGACGAAGGTGGTGAAGCACTGAAAGGCGTTCCAGGTGTTCACCATGGTGTTCAGGTCCTCATCCGGGGTCTGCACGTTCAGGTTGTTCAGTTTTCCGTGCCAATAGGAAATCAGCGCGTCCCATTCGGCATTCACGGCCTTTTCCGTGTCGGCGTAGCGGTCAAGCAGCTTCCGGGCCTCCCTTTCGCCCTTCTGGGCCAGAAGGAAGGCCACCGTCTTGCTTTCGCCGGGCATAATCTCCAGCACGGCATGCAGCGCGCCGCAGGGATTGCCGTTGAAATTCAGGGAATCGTCCAGCTTCCCATACACAACACCCTTGGGGGCGTTGAACCGGCTGGTGCCCAGGAACCGCTCCCGGCGGCCCGTATAGCTGCTGACGGGCGCTCCCGCCAGGCCGAAAAACCGCTCCTGCCCGTTTTCCCCATCCTCGTTCACGTTGCAGAACTGATTGATGCGCTGCAGGATATGGTCCTTATGGAACTCGGTGACGGTAATGAACTGGGTGTACTGCATGTTCACCAAATCCTGGGTATAGAAGGATTCAGTGGTCAATTCACAATAGCCGAACACGCCGATCTTTCGTGGCTTATCGCCGGTATTCTTCACTTCCAGCCGCCATACCTCGTGGGTGGCATCCAGGGGCACGTAATACAGAGTCTTGCTTTCGATGCCGTTATAGCTGGATTCGATCTGGGTATAGGAGGTGCCGTGGCGGGTGACGGTTTTGAATTCGGAAAGGGGCTTTTCCACCGGCCGCCAGGAGGCGGACCAGAAATCACCCGTGCCCTCATCCCGCAGATAAATATACCTTCCCGGCTCGTCAAACTGGTTGAACATGTACCGCAGGATGCGGCCCGCCGCGCCGGATTTGACGAAGCTGTAGCCGCCGGCGTTCTGGGTGACGATGGCGCCGTATTCCGGGGAGCCCAGGTAATTGGCCCAGGGCATGGGCGTGCGGGGATCGGTGATCACGTATTCGCGCCTGGCGTTGTCAAAATATCCGAATTGCATGGAAGATTCCTCCTTGGTAGTTTTTCCGGTTCTGCCTCTGCTTCTATATTCGGCGCGGTTGTTTATTGTCCTGTCGGCCCCAAAATTATGGCGGACATTTTTGCCCGCCAGGGCGGGCGAGAAGCGCGCCTTCCTTTTTCTCCGCTTCGCATACCATGTTTCTCCCGATACAAAAACCGGCCCGGGGCGGTCCTCCGCCCCAGGCCATGCCTGCCGTGCAGTTATTTTGCCAGCACTTCCCCGGCGGCCTTCACCACGTTTTCCACCGTGAAGCCGAATTCGCGGAACAGCGTGGCGGCAGGAGCGGAAGCGCCGAAACGGTCGATGCCCAGGGCTTTGCCGTCCAGGCCCACGAAGCGATACCAGGGCATGGTGACGCCGGCCTCCATGCTGACCCGGGCACGCACGGCGGGCGGGATGACGCTGTCCTGATACGCCCGGTCCTGCCGGAGGAACAATTCCATGCAGGGCATGGAAATCACCCGGGCGTCGACGCCCACTTTCCTGAGTTCGTCCTTGGCGCCCATCACCTGCTCCACTTCGCTGCCGGAAGCCATCAAAAGCACATCCGGCGTTTCCTTTTCGGAATCGGAGAGGATATAGCCGCCCTTCATCGCTTCGCACCCGCTGCTCTCATACTGGGGCAGGTTCTGCCGAGTCAAAACCAGGCAGGTGGGCAGGCCGCTGGTGAGGGCAGTGAGCCAGGCCGCGGTGGTTTCTTTGCCGTCGGCGGGGCGGAATACCAGCAGGTCCGGAACGGCGCGCAGCCCAGCCAGCTGCTCGATGGGCTCATGGGTGGCGCCGTCCTCGCCCACGCCGATGGAATCATGGGTGAGCACGAAGGTAACGGGCAGCTTCATAATGGCCGCCATGCGGATGGCGTGCTTCATGTAATCGCTGAAGACGAAGAACGTGCCGCAGAACACCCGCAGCCCGCCGTGAAGGGCGATGGCGTTGCAGATGGCCGCCATGGCATGTTCGCGCACGCCGAAATGCAGGTTGCGGCCGGCGCGGTTCTCGGCGGAATAATCGCCGCCGTCCTTGATATAGGTCTTGTTGGAGGGGGCCAGGTCGGCGCTGCCGCCCACCAGATTGGGAAGCAGCCTGGCCAGGCGGTTGATCATTTCGCCGGAGGTGGCGCGGGTGGCGATCTTGCCGTCCCACTGCCAGAGGGCGTCGTTCAGCATGACGTCGTCCGGCAGCTGGGGATTGTGCCACTGCTCCCACTCCGCCGCCAGGTCGGGATACTCTTTGCAGTAAGCGGCGAACAGCGCATTCCAGGCTTTTTCGGCCTGGGCGTTCTTTGCCATTTCCGCTTCCACATGGGCGTACACCTCAGGCAGCACGCAGAAGCTGTCCTCCGGCATGCCCAGGTTGCGCTTGGTTTCCAGCACGTTATCGGCGCCCAGGGGCTCGCCGTGCGCGGCGGATTTCCCTTCCTTGGCGGGGCAGCCAAAGCCGATCTTGGTGGGGCAGATGATGAGGGTGGGGCGCGCGTCCCGCTTGCCCTCCTCAATGGCGGCGCACACGGCGTCCACATCGTTGCCGTCCCGGAGGCGGATCACCTGCCAGCCATAGGCCTCAAACCGCTTGCCCACATCTTCCTTAAAGGCGATATCGGTGTTCCCCTCAATGGAAATTTCATTATCGTCGTACAGCAGGGTCAGCTTGCCAAGCTGCAGCGTACCGGCCAGGGAGGCGGCCTCGCTGGCAATGCCCTCCATCATGCAGCCGTCGCCGCAGAAGGCGTACACCCGATGGTCCACCACGGGATAGCCGGGCCGGTTGAAATGGGCGGCCATCATGGTTTCGGCAATGGCGAAGCCCACGGCATTGGCCACGCCCTGGCCCAGGGGGCCGGTGGTGGTTTCCACGCCCGCGGTGTGGCGGTATTCGGGATGGCCGGGGGTCTTGCTGCCCCACTGGCGGAACTGCTTGAGGTCATCCATTTCCAGGCCGTAGCCGGTCAGGTGCAGCATGGTATAAATCAGGGCGCTGGCATGTCCGGAGGAAAGGACGAAGCGATCCCGATCCTTCCAGGAGGGGTTTTTAGGATTGTGCTTCATTTCCTTGACCCACACGGCGTAGGCCATGGGCGCCATGCCCATGGGCGCGCCGGGATGGCCGCTGTTGGCCTTCTGCACGGTATCCGCCGCCAGGGTGCGGATGTTGTTGATGGTCTTTTGCCGAATGTCCATAGTCGTTTCCTCCCTGTGGTATATTTTCTTGCATTGGTTACTGGTTCACGAATCGCGCCAATTTGCTCAGGTCGATCCCCTCCGCGCTGGACAAAACCGCCAGCAGCGCGGCGGCCATTTCCCGGACGCCGCCCTCCACGTCGCTTTCGATGTTCAGGGGCAGCACGGGATCATGCACGCTGAGCCGCAGCAGGAACCAGCCGTTGCTGGTTCCCCCCTGCAAGTCAAAGCTGATGCGCACGCCCTCCCGGTTATCCGTGGCGATGTGCCAGCCCGGGGCAAAGGCGGCATGGTCCATCACCTTTTCGATGGCCGCCCGGCCCGCGGCGCGGAAATCCTCCGCGTCGATGGTGAGGCGCATCTCCACGCTCTCCTTGGGCTCCTTCAGGTCCGCGATCAGGTCGGGCAGCTCCCGCCCTTCCTGCTTGAGGCGCATGGCCTCGCAGATCAGCACCGTCACCAGGTACATCCCATCGTCCAGGAAATGGTTTTCCCGCAGGGCGGCATGGCCGCTGGTTTCGATGGCCAGGGGGCAGTCGATGCCCGCTTCGTTCAGGCGGATGGCCTCGTTGATGACGTTGCGGTAGCCCCGCTTGTAGCGGTAATGCTCGCCGCCCCACTCCATGATAAACTGGTTGAGGCCGGAGGAAGTGACGGAATCCGTCACAATGGTGAGGCCCGGCTTTTTATCCAGCAGGATGGCGGAAACCAGCGCGATGAGCCGGTTGCGGTTGATTTCCCTGCCGGTGCGGTCCACGATGGCGACGCGGTCGCAGTCGGTATCGAAAATCACCCCCAGGTCAGCCCCCGCTTTCACCACCGCGGCGCTGACCGACGCCATGGCCTGTTCATTTTCGGGATTGGGGATGTGGTTTGGGAACATGCCGTCCGGCTCCAGGAACTGGCTGCCCTCCACCCAGGCGCCCAGGTCCTCCAGCAAATGGGCATAGAAGCCGCCGGCGCCGTTGCCGGCGTCCACCACCACGTGGAGGCCCAGCAGGGGCTTTTGAATATCGGTGTCCAGCCCCCTGCGCACCCGGTCCTTGAGCTGCTCACAGTACACGGGCAGGAAATCCCGCCGGACGATGGGGCCCGCGTCCCCCAGCAGGGGCGCGTCAGAGCAGGCGATATCCAGGATTTCATCCAGATCGCCGCTTTCAATGCCGCCTGCCCGGGTAAAGAATTTCATCCCGTTGCAGTCGTAGGGGTGGTGGCTGGCGGTAATCATCACGCTGCCGTCGCAGGCAAACCCCTCGGTAATCAGGCTCATATACATGGCCGGGGTGGTGCACAGGCCGTAGCATTCCACCTGGGCGCCCGCCTGATGGCACCCTTCCGCGCAGGCATCCAGCAGCATTTCCCCGGTGATGCGGGAATCCCGGCCGATGGCCACCCGGGGATGATCAACGCCCTTCCCCTGCAGCCATTTGACGAAGGCCGCGCCGATCCGGGCAGCCGCCTCCTGGGTCAGGGGCGCATCCTCTCCCACTGCCCGTCCCCGCACATCCGTGCCGCTTTTGAGCTTGCGCAAATCCGTAATCATATCTTCCCTCCCTGCTCGTCCATTTGGTTCATGGCCTCCTCCACGCAGCCCCGGAAAATCCAGTACAGCGGGGAAAGCGCCCGAAAATCATCCATCACCCGGGATACGATGTCCGGCGAATGAATCCAGGCCAGCGGCGCCCCCAGGCGCTCGGCATACACCTGCTTTTTGAGATACCAGGGAATCAATTCCTGCGGCAGCCCTTCCGGCGGCTTCATTTTTTTCCATTCCTGGCCGGACAGGGCGAAATTCCGCTTTTTCAAAATGGGCAGCATCCGGCGGAAATCGTCGGGGTGGGCGGCCATGCGCCTGCGCATGGCATCCATGATCTCCCGTCCCTCTCCCCAAATGCCCACGCCCCAGTTCACATGCTCCGGGCTCACCTCGAACCAGTAAAAGGGCGTGCCATCGTTGGCCATGCCGCTCTGGCGGAAGGAGATCCACAGATGGTCCCGGTACGGGGATTTGTCTTTGGAAAACCGGGTGTCCCGGTTGATGCGGCTCAGGCACTTATTGGGCCGCACCTCCATATCCTCGCAGATTTCCTGCATGCCGGGGGCCATGGCGCCGATAAAATCATAAAACGGCTGGCGCACCTCGCGGTAATAGCGTTCCCGGTTTTGGTCCATGAAGGACCTGTCGTTATGAAACCTTAAATCCAGAAAGAAAGCTATCGTTTCCCTGCCAAAACCCTGAAACACGCTTTTGCCTCCCACGCAGACTTTCACATATACATTATAAATGATTTTCCGCATTTATTCAACCGCTTTCCTGCGCAAAAACATCCCAAAAACCAACAAAAAGAGCCGCCGCGGATGCACGGCGGCCCGGGAAAGGAAAAACCTCCCGGCACAGTTTTTTCTCATTCACCGGCGGTTTCCGCATCCGCCGGCGTCAGCAGACGCCTGGCTTCCCGCGCGTCCCGTTCCACCTGCGCCTCCACTTCCCGCAGCGACCCCATTTTTCGGGTGGGGCGGAGGAAATGATACAGCCGCAGGGTGATTTCCTGGCCGTAAAGATCCCCGCTGTAATCCAGGAGCAGCGTTTCCACCGTGGGGATTTCATCCCTTGTCAGCGTCGGGCGCAGGCCCACGTTGGTGACGCCCAGATAGGTTTTCCCCGCCGCCGTCACCCGGGCGGCATACACCCCGAAGGGCGGCAGCGCCGCTCCCGCCGGGCAGGCCAGATTGGCCGTGGGCATCCCCACGGTGCGGCCATTGGCCCGGCCATGGATCACCGTGCCGGAAAGGGTATACAGCGGGCGTTCTTCGCGCATGGGGGCCTCCCTTTTCAGATCGTTCCGTTCAGCACCAGCACCAGTACCACGCAGGTCACCAGCAGCGCCGCCCCCAGCAGCATGACGCCCGGGCGGAACACGGCGGCGGCCTTCTGCGGCTGGTCCGTCCCGCCCAGGATATGGGCCTTGCGCAGCGCGGTGATGAGGGGCTTATAGATCAGCAGCGTCAGCCCCGTGTTCAGCCCGCCTTTGAGCAGATTGAAGGGCAGGAAGGTGGGCAGCAGCATGCCGGCCACCACCTCCCGGGGGGTGCCCATATAAATCGGGGTAATCAGGTAATTCCACAGCACCATCACCACCGCCATGGCCGCCGTGCCGCAAAGCAGGCCCCCCACGGCGCCGCCGATGGTGTGCCTTTTCTTATAGATCGCCGCCGCCGTGCATGCGTAGGAGCAGCTTGCCAGCACGTTCATCAGCAGCCCCCACAGGCCCGTATCGCTGATGGTGAGCATCTCAATGACGGATGAGATGACCGCAATGGCCGCCGCGGCGAAGGGGCCCATCATCAGGCCCCCCAGCACGATGATGACGTCCTTGGGCTCGTACTTGAGGAAGAGCACCACCGGGATGCGGATGAGCGCCACCGCCAGCACGGCCAGGGCGCAGAGCATGCCGATGAGCGTGATCCTCTTGGTTTGGTTTTTCATGCGTTTTTCCTCCATTCTGCGATAAAAAATCCCCTGAAAGCACGCGTTGATCTTTCAGGGGATCAGAGAATGTCGGAGCATGGCCCATTTGGGTTCTCTGTCCATCTTCTTTCATCCAGACTTGCCCGGCGCCTGCGCGCCGCGGCTTACTGTCGGTGCCGGAATGCTCACCGGCTCTGCTTCCCACCCGCAAAACGGAAAAGGAGGCTCGCGGACTGTACCGCCGATCGGGATTTCCACCCTGCCCTGAAGATGCGCTGTTCATTCAGTTGTCGGTTGCTATTATAATACGGTTCCGCCCCGCCGTCAAGGGGCGGTGATGTCCGCATTCGGCAAAAAATCCCCGGGCAGGTAAATGCTGCCCGCCAGGCTTTCCGGCTGCTCCCCCTGCACGAAGAAGGCGGCCTTCTTGACCCCCTGCAGTTCGCACAGGGTATTCACCAGGGCGTAAATCATCCGCTTTTCCGCCGCCGCGTCCATGCCCTGGCACAGGGCGGGCCATTGGGAGGAGAAATTAAGAAGCAGCGTCTGGTCCGCATAGGCCACGCCCAGCAGATCGGCCAAGCGCAGGCCCTGGGGCAGCGCGGGCGCCAGGCCCGTTACGCTGTCGAAGGGCTGGGGGCCCAGCAGCAATTGCTGCACCAGCGCCCGGGCGCTGCCCGCCTCATAGAAGGGCACGGGCCGCAGCACCCGGGTCAGCGTGCCTTCGCCATTGGGAAAATACAGGGCGCATTCCGACAGAAGGAAGCCGGAAAAATCCCGCCGCCGCATGAGCCCGTCGGGGAAATTGATCTGCTCGCCCGCGCCGTTGTAAGTGCCCGAAGGGGTCAGGGATGTGACCCGCTCACTGCCGATCGTCACCTCGATACCGTCGATGCCCGGCAGGAAGGTGGTGAAGGTATAGGTCATGGCCGCCATCATCACGGACCGGGTGATCCCCGCGCTGATCAGCGCCCCGTTCAATTCCTCGCTGAAGCGCAGCGCCAGCCGCCGGGCGCCGCCCGTTTCCTGCAGGGAGGGGCTGCCGATCAGCAGGCTGCGCAGCTGGGGGCACGCGGGCACGCCGGGCAATTGGTCGGCCCCCGCGCCCATGGCTTCCATGAGTGTCAGGGCCATGCCGGGGATATCCTGGGTCGAAAAGGCCAGGCTGCGCGCTTCGCACAGGATGCCCTTGCCGGAAGGGGCGGGGAAATACAGCGCCGCGGTAAAAGAACGCCGGCCCGCCGTGAAGGGCGCGCTGGCCCGGGCCCACAGGGTGGACAGATCCTCCCGCGTGTTGGGCTGAAAGGCCCCGGCGGGAAGGGTGGCGGCCACGTTCAGCCCCGGCTGCACCCCGGAAATGAGCACGTTCACGTATTGCAAATCGCCAAACTGGCACAGGGTATTGGCGATGGCCTGGCCCGCCATATACATCTGTTCGTGGGACAATCGCAGCGCCGATGCCGCCAGGCTCACCGTGGCCACCTGGCCCGACACCTCCACCGCGTCCGTGCCCGCCAGGGACAGCCCCACCTCCCCGCCCACCGGCTGGGTGGCGGCCCCGCCCGGCTGGGCCAGGAGCATTTCGCACAGCGTTTGGGCGCTGTGTCGGGAGGCGGACAGCTGCGCCGTCACGGGAACGGCCAGCAGCTGGGTGCCCTCCAGGGAGGGCAGATACATCAGCACGCTCTGCTCATATCCCTGGCTGATATCGTTTTCAGGGGCCTGATAGCGCATTTCCGCCGGCGGCAGCGTCAGCTGCGCCCCCGGCGCGGCCTCCTTTCCGGCACAGCCGGACAAAAGCAGCGATACGCCCAGCAGGCACCCCATGGCTTTCAAACGGCGTTTCCTCAATGCTGCGCACCTCAGTCCTGATTCATCATGCGGATCAAATCCTCAAAGCCGATCTTCCACAGCCCGTCCTCCCGCTGCAGCCGCAGGGGATAGCCCGCGATTTCCCCATCCTCCGCTTCTCCCAGCAGCGTCATATCCACGCTCACCACGGCGGCCTTTCCGTCCAGGGAAACGCTGCCGGGGCTGAGGGAATAGCGGATGAGGGTGCGCCCCTCGGCATAGGCGTCATAGGCGCTCTGCTCCCGCGGCCGCGCGCTGCCGCCGCCCCGGGCGGTAAAATCATACAGCCCGGCCCAGTCCTGGTTCATCCAGGCGTTCATCAGCAGCGCCGCGGTATTGTGAGGGGTCAGCAGGCTGTCCTCCCGCCGCGTCAGGGGTGCAAGCAGGCTTTCATCCCCGCTTTGGTCCAGAAAGCCCGCGGGCAGGCGCATGGAATTGCCCTGGCTGGCGCCCCGGTAGACCAGCACCTGCACCCTGGCGCACAGCCCCGCTTCCGTGAGGGTGGCGCTCAGGGCGTCCAGGCACAGCCGCCTGCGCAGGGCGGCCTCCTCCCGGGCGGAAGGGGCCAGGTCCACGGCACTCTCGTCGGCGTAGCGCCCCATCAGGGCCTCGTTGAAGGTGATAAACAGGGTATCCCCCTGGCTCAGGGTGGCCAGCACCTCGGTGCCGGGAGGGAACAGGGCGTTGAGAAAGCCCGCCGCCCCGGAGGGGCCGTCCAGCAGCGCCTGCACAATGGCGCGTTCCGGCGTTTCATCCCGCTGCACGTCGATCTGCCGCACCTGGGGGGCCAGGTAGGGCGTGGCGGCATAGCGGAAATACAGCGCGGCGGACAGGGCGGCGGGGGCCAGCCCCTCGGTATCGGCGCTTATCAGCGTCTGCCCTTCGCCGCCGCGGACGTCGCCCGCAGGCTGCTGGGCGGCGCAGCCGGAAAGCAGCGCGGCGCACAGGATCAACAGCGCCCAGCGGCGCGCGCGCTTCATTGGGGCCAGGGCTCCTCGCCCAGGCACCAGCCCCTTAGCTTATTAACCGTTCTTTCCAGGGACCCCCTGCTGTCGCCCCAGGGCTTATCTGCGTTGCGGTAATCAAATTTCAAGGTGAAGCCCTCCAAATCGCCCTCCAGCTTATTCAGGCACCGCTCCTGGGCGTCGCACAGATCGGCGATAAAGGCGCGCAGCGCATCGCCGCTCAATTCCTCCCGGGCCATTTCCATCAAAAGCGCCATGTCCGGCAGGCACACGCCCTTGCTCTGGGCAAAGGCGCTGCGGAAGGCGGCGTCGGTTTTGTACAGGTGCAGAAGGGTATAGGCATAGCGGCGGGTATTTTCCTCAATAGACTGGCACAGGATGCACGTTCCCGTCATTTCCCGGATTTTCCGGGCGGCGGAAAGCAGGGCGTCCGTTTTTTCCCCGCCCCGGCGGAGAAAGGAAGCGCGCTTCCCTTCCCCGTTCCTGGCCTCGTCCAGCATGGGGCGCAGGCCCTTCATCGTTTCCTTCAGGTGAGTATGCATCATCAGCGCGTGGCCCAGGCGGTTCTGCCGGGCGTAAAGCAAGCCCTGATGCCGGGGGCAGAAGCCCAGGGCGTTCACCCGGATGCGCACGTCCGGCTCCATCACCGACGCGCCCAGGAACCGCTCCACATCCACCAGCTCATTGCGGCGCCGCAGGGCGCACAGGGGGCATTCCCCCTCCAGCTTCACCGCGTCCCACACCGGGATGGTATCCAGATGATATCGCATACGTCCTCCTTGGTATGTTTTGCCCAGCAGGCGCATATCCTTGCCCGAAAGGGGGCGGCGCTATGCGGGCGGGACGATTGAAAACACGGCGGTACCGCATCCGGAAAAGCCGCCGCCGGGCCGCACTGGTCCTTTTGCTGCTGGGCGCCGGGCTTTTTTTCGCCCTGCGGGACGGCCTTGTTTCCCTGCCGGACCGGGGGCTTTTCTCCCTGCGCCCCGCCGCCTCACCTTTGCCCGAGGAAGCGCGCCAGGCCGAGCGCCTGCTGACGCTGCCGGGCGGGCGATGGTACGCCCTGGAGGTGGGCGCCTTTGACGACCTCTCCGCCGCCCGGCAGGCAGCAGAAAGCTTCCGTGCCCGGGGCGCGGGCGGCTATGTGCTCACGGACAGCCGCTATCAGGTGCTGGCCGCGGCCTATGCCTCCCGGGCGGACGCCCAGAAGGTGCAGCAGCAGCTGCGGGAAAACCACGGTGTGGACACCGTGCAGGCGGAAATCGCATGGCCGGAAATCCAGCTGCGGGTGCGGGGCCGGGAGGCGCAATTGAACGCCATGGAGGATGCCTGCGCCGGCCTGGCGCAGCTTCCCAATCAGCTGGCCGCCTTATCCGCGGGCCTGGATCAGGACACCCTGGACTTTGACGGCGCCCGAAGCGCCCTGGCCTCTTACCGGGACACTCTTCTCGCCCTGAGCGGGCAGATAAACGCCCGCTTTGACTCCACTGCCCCGGAGGCCGTGGGGCTGCTGGCCGCGCATCTGTCCTTTCTTGCCAACGCCCTGGACGACGCTCGGGCCTCCACGGGCAGCACGCGGCTGGGCGGGCAGGTGAAATACTGCCAACTGGCGGCGCTGTGCCTCCTTAGGGATTTTTCCGCCCGGCTGTCCCCCTGAAGGGTTACTGGCCCACGGCGGGACGCTCCGGCGGGTTGCAGTTGGGGCAGCGCACCAGCGCCTTGAATTCCTGGCTGTTGATGAGGTCAAAGGAGAAGCCCGTCAGAGGCCAGTACTTTTCATCCACCCAGGAGCAATTGGGGATGGCGTGATAATACTTTCCGCCGTCCTGGTTGTAATATACGGTGATGCCGCTGCCGCCGTTGGGGCTGGGCGTGGAAGTGGGGGCGATGGTGGAGGCGGGCATGGTAGCCGAAGGCCCGCCGCTCTCCTCCGATTCGTCGACCACCACGCCGCCCAGGCTTTGGGGCCCCACGTACCAGACGTCGTTCACCCGGAACATGAGCACCTGCATCCGCTTCCACACCTGATTGCCGCTGTTTTCGGTGAACAGGGCCTTCACCGTGATGGTGCGGGTGGAATCGCCGTCGCTGCCCTCCACCTTTTCCACGATCACCTGCGCGGGGCGGCTGCCCTGCACCATCTGGTACAGGGTGGTCTCCGGGGAGGTCTGGGAATTGACCCAGGCGGGCTGGCAGTATTTTACCATCTCATCCACCCGGAACAGCGCCCATTGCTCAAAGAACGCCTCCAGCTGCTGCTGCGCGGCGGATTTGTTGGCTTCGGGGCTTTCTTCCTCCTCCGGTTCGTCGGTGGGCGCCGAGGCCAGCAGGGCGTTCACCCCGGCGGCGGGCATGCCCGCGCTCTGGTCGGCGTTCTGGGCGGTCCTGCCCGCGGACACGCTGCGGCTCTCGGGGGACTGGGAATTCATAAACAGCGCCAGGCCGATGACCACCGCCAGCGCCCCATACACCACCGTCAGGGTGTTTCGGGCGCTTTTGACGAACGCGCGAAGCGCCCACATCACCAGGATGGACACCGCCGCCGCGCCCAGGAAAAACCAGCGCAGCGTGTTGCTGGGGATCAGCAAAGACAAAAGGAACAGCGCAGGCAGCACCGCCGACAGCACCACCGACAGCACCTTGAACCTTTTGCCGGCAGGCTTGGGCGCCTGGCCGCCAGCGGGCTTTTCCTCCTGCTGGCGCCGCCTGTTTTTCATATTATACAGCGGCGCGGAATTATACTGACCGCGGTTTGAATTCATGGCTTGCTCCTTTCTGCCCGGCGCAGAGGCACCTGCGGAAAACAAATGAAGATTTCACGGATACAACGGGCGGCCGCCGGGGTTTATTCCCGGCACACCACCGGATAGGCCCGCCCCGGCAGGAAGCCCAGCTTCCGGGCCAGGCGGGCGCTTTGCGGCGTCATGGCGTCCCAGTGCGGCCGCAGACCCCGCTCCCGGCAGAGCAGCAAAAACCGCGCGGCGCAGGCCAGGGCCAATCCCCTGCGGCGGAAGGCAGGATCGGTGTCGATTTCGATTTCCACCGCGTCCTTTGTGCGGGCGTACGCCCCGCAGCCGGATACCAATTGGCCATCCCGGTACGCCCCGGCCATGAGCCCATCGGCGGCGAAGGCGGAAGCGTCCGGGTAAAAGGAGCAAAGGTCCTCGCTCCAAGGGCGCGACAGGCATTGGGCATAGTCGTTTTCCCCGCCCAGGCGCATTTCAAAGCCCGCCGGCAGCGCGGAAAGGGCACTGAGGTGCGCTTCATCAAAGGCCGGCGGATTCGCCATATCGCGGCGGGTCATCCGGGTGCGTGCGCCCCAGCGGAAGATGATCTGTCTCCAGGCAGGCGTGCCGGAAAAGGTGAGAAAGCCAGGGGGCAGCTCCTTCGCCGCTTCCCGGAAAAAGCCCTCCCGTGCCTGTCCCGCCGGGAAAACGAAGCCCCGGGACACCGTAAGCACCGACGCGCCGTCGCCGCTGATAAAGCAGCGGCCGCACCTGCCCTCCAGGGCGGCGTTCAGCAGCACGTCCGCCCCGCCCCGGTAAAAGGCCCGCAGCGCCTTTCGTTCCCCGGCGGTTTTGCATTCATTCATCAATCTGCACCTTATCCCTGCCGAACATGTCAATGAGCCCGGAGAGGTTCCCTTCATCCTTCTTTTCCGGCTCCGGGGGCGCTTCCTGGGGCACGGCCTCAAAACGCGCGTCCCCGCCGCCGCTTTCCTTCAGGGCGCTTTCCACCCGCGCCCTTCGCTCCGGAGCGGTCAGCATGGACATGAAGATTTCCTCCCCCGGGGCGAACAGCACCCGGTAAACCCCGTCCCGGCAGCCGCCGTATTTGCCCCGGCTCAGAGGGCCGAAAATGGCCGGGTCCGATTTTTTGAGGATTTTGAGGGCATCGTTCCACACGTCCTTGGGCAGCTTGCCCGCATCCGGGGCATCCGCCGCCGCGGAGGGCGGGATGAGGGAGGGCGCCGGCTGGCTTTCCCTGGATGCCGGTGCGGCGGCAGGCCGCGCAGGCGCGGAGGCGGGCTTCACGCCCCTTTTTTCCAGTTCGTTCAGCCGGCTTTCCAATTCGCCGATGCGCTCCAGCAGGGCGCTCACGTCCTGATCCTCGGGGGGATCGCAGGCCCGCAGGGCGAAAATCTCCAGCACGGACCGCCCGGAGGAGGCCCAGCGGGTGTCCGCCTCGGCGCGCATGCAGCCCTCCAGGATGCGCAGCAGCCGCTCCTGGGAAAAGCCCTCCGCCTGGGCGGCATACCGCCTGGCATTTTCGCCGCTGGCGCCGGGCAGGCCCTCCCCGGGGCCGCAGAGCTTGGCCGCCATGAGCAGCCGCAGATGCGCGGACAGATCCTTCAAAAACACCTGCACGTCCCGGCCGCCCCGCATCAGTTCGTCAATGAGCCGCAGGGCCTCGCTCCCCTCCCGGCGGGCCAGGGCGTCCGCAAAGGAGAAGAGGAATGCCCGGTCCGCCGTGCCCAGGGCAGCGCGGACGTGCGCTTCCGTAATCACGTCCCCCGCGCCCATGCACATATCCAGGATGGAAAGGGCGTCCCGCATGCCCCCCTCCGCCGCCCGGGCGATGAGGGAAAGGGCCTCCTTTTCCGCCCGCACGCCGCTTTTTTCCGCCACCTTTTCCAAATGAAGGGCGATCTGGTCCTCGGAATACCGCCCGAAATCATACCGCTGGCAGCGGGAAAGAATAGTGGCGGGCAGCTTCTGGGGCTCGGTGGTGGCCAGGATGAAAACCATGTATTCCGGCGGCTCCTCCAATGTCTTGAGCAGGGCATTGAAGGCCGCGTTGGAGAGCATGTGCACTTCGTCGATGATATACACCTTATATTTTCCGAACTGGGGCGGGTAATCCACCTTTTCCAGCAGGTCCCTGATTTCTTCCACCCGGCTGTTGCTGGCGGCGTCCATTTCGTACACGTCAAAGGAAGCGCCGCTTTCAATGGTCCTGCAGGAGGCGCATTCCCCGCAGGGATCGCCGTTTTGCGGGTTTTCGCAGTTGATGGCCCGGGTGAGGATGCGGGCGGCGCTGGTTTTGCCAGTGCCCCGGCTGCCGCAGAAAAGATAGGCATGGGCAATGCGCCCGGAGGTCACCTGGCTGCGCAGGGTGCGCACGATGGCCTCCTGGCCCACCATTTCCGAAAATGTCTTGGGCCTGAAAACCCGGTAAAGCGCCTGGTACACGCGTGATTCCTCCTTGCGTTTTCCTCAGTCGTCCTTCATGCGCACGTAGCCGCCTCCGCCCTCCCGCATGGTGATGGAAATACAAAGGGGCAACGGCGCGGCGAGCGCCTTTTCTTCCTCCGTGATGCAGCTGTCCGCCAGGATGGCCAGCATGTCCCGCCAGTCAAAATGAAGTCCGCAGCGTTCCTTTTCGTCAATCACCAGCACTACCGTGGGATGCGACCATATCCGCTCCCTGTCCTCTGCCGCGGCCGCCTCGGCCCGCCAAGTATGATGCGTGCCATCGCCCACCGTGCCGTCCGCATGAAAATCCCAGATTTCCTCATATCCGCCGCCGGCATACAGCATCCAGCGGCCCGGGAGGATCCGCTTCATCAGCCAAACCGCCGGCGATTCGCCGGACAAAAGAATCGCGGCAGCCATCAGGATCGCCAGGGTTTTCTTGGCGGAAAGCATGGTTTATTTCAGCTCCTTCATCCGCCGCTCCAGCACGTCCGGCGCGGCCACGGAAAAGCCGAAAAAGCCCAGCGTGCCGCCCAGGGCGTAATATACGCCGTGGTTATAGGCCGTCAGGCGCATTTTCCCAAAGTCGATGCGGCCCGTATCGTCCAGCATATCCTGCCTGACGCCCACTTTTTCAATGGTGCCCAGGAACAGGTCGTGGCTGCCCAATTCCTGCACGGATTGGACGCGGCATGCCAGATACAGGGGGCATTCCCCAACGGCGGGTGCCGTGAAGCCCTCGATGGCCACGGGTGTCAGGCCGCAGGCGGCGAATTTATCCACGTCCCGGCCCGATTTCACGCCGCAATAGTCCGTGGCGCGCAATTGATCCTCTCCCACCAGATTGATGACAAATTCGCCGGAATCCCGGATGATATCGTGGGAACAGCGTTCCTTCCGCACGGAGATGGCGCACATGGGCGGCTCGGAATTCACCGTGCCCACCCAGGCCAATGTGATGATGTTGGGCCGGATGCCGGGCAGCGCGCAGGAAACCATCACGGCGGGCACCGGGGCCAGCAGCGTGCCGGGCTTCAAATCCACGAACGCGTCTTTCATTTCATATCCTCCTTTGACAGCGCGGCGGGGGCGGCGGCCGTCCCTGCCGCATGCGCCCCGGCCATGAGACCGGAAGCGAAGGCGAACTGCAGATTGAATCCCCCGCAGTCCCCGTCCACGTCCAGCATTTCTCCGGCGGCGTACAGGCCGGGCATCCGCAGGGATTGCAGGGTATCCGGGGCAAACTCCTCGGTGCGGATGCCGCCGAAGGTGACCTGGGCGGCCTCCATGCCCCGCACGCCGGTGATAGGCACGGGATAGGCGGAAAGGCTCCGTGCCCATTGCTCCACGCCCTGCCCCCGCAGCTTTTCCCGGAGCAGCCGGGGCGCGAGGCCCAGGAGCAGCGCCTCCTGAGGCAGCATATGCCGCCGGGCGGAAAGCAATTCCTTCACCCGTTCGGTATTCCGGAAGGGCGGCGCCGGGGCCAATCGCTGATACAGCCGGGGGGCAAGCCCCAGCATGGGCGAAAAATCCAGATACAGGACGGGCTTTTCTCCCGCCCGCAGCATGGCGTCCGCCGTGCGGCTCAATTGCATGGCGCACACGCCGCTGACGCCGTAATCGGTGAACAGCACTTCGCCCTGGGCCGCCTCCACCGGCGCATCGCCCCGGCACAGCGTGAGGATGGCGGGCAGGCGCAGGCCGGAAAGGCCCTTCACCGCCGCCTTTTCCGCCGTCAGCGGGCACAGGGCGGGCCGGGGCGGCGTCAGGGTGTGGCCAAGATCGGTCAGCAGGCGGTAGGCGCTGCCGTCATGCCCCAGGGCGCCCCCCGCCATGCCGCCGCAGGCGGCCACCGCCGTTCGGCATTCGAATGGCCCGCCGGGGGTATGGAGGATAAAGCCTTCTCTGGTTTTATTGATGCGGGTGACAGGCGCGCCGCAGATCACCCGCACGCCCTGCCTTTCCAGGGCGGCGCGAAGCACGTCCAGCACGGCGGCGGCCTGGCCGCAGCCGGGATACACCCGCCCGCCGCCCTCCTCCGCGGTGGCAAGGCCCAGGCCATGGAAGAAGGCCAGCACCCGTTCCACCGGGCAGTTTTCCAAAACGCGCCGGGCCGTTTCGGCCCCGCCGGGATACGCCGCGGGGCCCGTGTTGGCCAGGTTGCACCGGCCGTTGCCGCTGGCCAGGATCTTCCGGCCCACCCGGGGCGCCGCCTCCAGCACCGTGACCCGGGCGCCCTGTGCCGAAGCGGAAAGCGCGGCGGTCAAACCCGCCGCGCCCCCGCCGATGATGCATACATCGCTTTTCATCTGATTATTTGGTGCCGCTCTTGGAGTGCGTGTAGGCATACTGGATGGCGCTCACCGCACCGAAGTAGCCGTTGTAATCCGCATCCGTGTCCACGTGGGCCCCCAGGCCGTTGGAGCCGTGGGTCTTGCTGTTGGTGAAGTGGACGCAGAACTGGCCGTTGTAGTTATTGTCCGGGATACGGTCGCCCTTGAAGTTGTGGGGGATGCCGTACATGGAGGCGCAGAAGGTGCGCCCGCCGATGGTGACCCACAGGGGCCGGCGGCGCCAGGACTGCAGTTCACTCTCCCGATCGGAAATCTCCTGGGCGTTGCTGACGCCGTAAATCTGGCAGACAGCGGCGGTATCGGCGGTGGTCAGCGGTTCGCAGTCGGCATGGTTATCGCCGTAGAGCCGTTGGGCCCTGAAGGAAATGCCGGTATACACGTCGGTGATGATCGCCACGGTGCCCACGCCCCAGATGTTCTGGATGCCGCCGGTGTACCAGTCGATCTTCTCCACCGGGTAGAGGGTGACCTCCACGCTGCTGCCGTCATAGGTGCCGGTGGGCACGGTGCCAAACAGGGCGTGCTGGGTCTTTTCCCCGGCGATGCCGTCCACCGTGAGGCCGCTGGCCTTCTGGAAGGCGATCACCGCGTTTTCGGTGCTGGTCAGGTAGGTGCCGCTGACCTGATCGGCGGCCAGGTAGCCCTTCTCCACCAGCTTGCGCTGCAGCGCCGTCACGTCATCGCCGGTATCGTTCTTGGAAAGCGTCCGATAGGTGGCTTCCTTAGGCGCGTTGGGATCGTTGGTCAGCTCGTAGAGCCGCTTTTCTTCCGCGGTCAGCACCCGCACCAGATCGCCCCGCATCCAGCCGGAAATGTTGCCGTAGCGGATGTTGTACCAATAGTAGGGGTTGCTGGCGGTGGGGGCAGTGTATTTGCCCAGGTAGGTCAGCTTGGTGCCCGCCTTGCTCACGGTGGTCAGTTCACGCCCCTGCATGGAGCCGCTCTGGCGGATGATGACCTTGTCCGATATGGTCAGGGCCACGTCGCTGAAATCGGCGGGATTGGGCGCGGTGGCGGCGGGCGCCAGGGTGACAACCGGGGCGGGGGTGGCCGTGCCTTTGAGGGTATCGTATTCCGCGTTGCTCAGCACCCGGGCGAAGCCGCCGTGGATGTAAGCGGTCTTTCCGTTATAGGTGACGCGGTACCAGGTGATTTGGCCCACGGTTTCCTTTTTGCTGTACGCCAGGACGGTGTTGCTGTTCACCTGGCCCAGGGTGCCGGCCTTGGTGCTGGCCTTTTCACGCACCCACACCTTGTCGGCGGTGATGAGGATATAGCTGCTGTCGCCGGGCCGCGGCGTGGCAGGGCCGGGGGTGGGCGTGGGCACGGCGCCCGTGGCCTTATACACCTCCACCTGCCATTCCGCAAGCTGATAGACGAAATCGCCCCGCAGGTAGGCCCGGGTGCCGTCCGCCGTGGTGACGGGATACCAGATATAGGCGCCGTTGGCCACAGGCGCGCCCGTCAGGGGCAGCACGGTGCCCTTCTTTGCCACCTGGCCGGCGGTTTCCGCGTTGGCCTCGGGCTTCAGCCGGAGCCACACGGAGGAGGCGGTGGTGGCCACATAGGTGCCGGCGGTGGTCTGGCCGGGCGCCGCGGTGGGCTGAACCACCGTGCCGCTGTTCACCAGCTCAGCCATGGAGCCCAGCACAAAGCCGTAAGCGTTGAACTGGGAAGCATACACCTGATACCACAGTTCGGAATTGTTATAATAGGTAACGCCGTAGTAGGGCAATACGGTATCCCGGGCCAGCTGGCCCAGGGAGGTCTTCCACGGGTTGCTGCGGACGTTTACGCCGCCCTTAACCAGCCTGATATAGCCCAGGGGAGCGCCGACGGTGCCGGGCACAGAGGAAGGCGCCGCAGTGGCGGTGGGCGCCGCCGTCACCACGGGGGCGGTGCTGGCGTTGCCGTTTTTGTCGCAGTACACCCAGCAGTCGGACCGCACATAGCCCGTGATGCCGTTATACGTCACCAGCACCCAATCGTAGTTATTGGCGGCCACGGGGCCGGCGCTGTAGGCCAGCACCGTATTGACGGGCATTTTATCCCGGTCCTTGGGGGTCAGCACGGTGCCGTCGGGGGTCTTGCGGATATTGACCTTGTCCTTCACCAGCTTCACATACCCCGTGCCGGCGGCCGCGGGGGCCAGGGTGGGCGCGGCGGCGGGGGCGGCGGGCAGGACATAGCTGCCCAGTTCCGCCTGGGTGAGCACCCGCAGGGCCGTGGCCGGCACATAACCGTAGGCGCCTGCGGATTCGATATAATACCAGTCGTTGGCGGTGCTGCCGGCGGGCTTGGTAATGAGGTTCACCACGGTGTTGGCCCGCAGGGCGGTCACGGGAGTGCCGCCGGGGGTCTCCCGCAGGTTGATGGCGTCCAGGGTGATCAGGCCGTAATTGCTTTCAGCGGCGGAGGCGGGGGTGGCCGCGCTCTCGATCAGCTTGAAGAAGCCGCCGTGAATATAGCCGGTATAGGTGCGCCCCGGGTTGGCGGGGATGCCGCCCCGCACCTTGTACCACACGGTATTGCCCCGGGTTTCACTGCCCAGCACCTCCAGCACCCAGCCGGCAGGCAGCCGGGCCCAGAAATCGCCGTTGACGTTCATGGTCTTGCGGAAGAAGACGTTGTCGGTCGTGACCTGGCCATAGGTGCCCCCGTCGGTAATGACTACGGAGGGAACGGCCGTGGGGGCGGAAAGCAGATTG
>Ga0079305_1001773_pt1 | contig 24600 bp, 15 predicted proteins | sample LMS_cellobiose_e_FD_79183 | JGI IMG/M metagenome (GOLD analysis project Ga0079305, IMG submission 79183) | Rumen-fistulated moose microbial communities from Alaska, USA - LMS_cellobiose_enrichment | ecosystem: Host-associated > Mammals > Digestive system > Stomach > Rumen fluid ... | reverse complement strand
CGCAAGTTCCAGTGTCCCCTGAGCCAGATTACTGAATGAGATCCGGCTTTCATTGTCGTCTGAGGTTGCGAGAAAAGTAAAGGTATAATCTGTCCATTCGTCGGTTAGTGTAATCGGGCGTTCCAGACCGAGTGACTGCCAGTCGGCGTGATTTTCACGAACACTGACGATAATTGTTCCCGGCATGGTTCCGCGAACTTTGAACGAAAGAGTATAGGGGAATTCCTTTTTCAGTCCGAGATGAATACGGGACAGTTGAGGGATCCAGCGTTCCTTACCCATTTCCTGAATATCGATTTTCAAGATTCCGGTTTCCGGGTTTTCTTTAAGAAAAGCGGAGTCCGTTTCGTCAACCGCTTGGGCGGATTCTGTGTTCTGAATTCCGGCGGAGTTAAGAATTTCCGTTGTTACCCGCGATTGACTATCCTGCTGAAGTTGCCAGAAGTCGGTCTGGTTCAATTCGGAGAAATTGATTTTTCCGTCGGGAATCAGATTATCCCCCAATGGTACTTGATGACATTTCCAGTTTTTTCGCAAGGTTTCGTCATTTCCATATTTTTTAACGAGCCAACGGTTCCAGAGTTGCTGAAAAGTATCGTAATACGGTTCGGGCAGGTCGTTCAGTTCCCCCCAGCACCAGCTCGCAACGACAGAGTTTTCGTTGTTGATTTCGATAACCGCGATACAGGGGTCTGCGGCATAGGTTTGGCCGCGGTATGGGTTGGTGTGTGTCAGTAAATCCTTGGCATACTTCTTTTGCAGTTCGATCATACGCGGTTCAAAGTTGTCCACCCCTTTGGCAAAACTTTTGATCTGATCCGAATTGGGAAAGCCGTCCCGTTCATCCAGATGTCGGGAAACATGCAGATTCAGATCGACATAAATTCCGTGATCCGCAAGTTGGGAAATCAGATAATCCAGCCGGTCGAGCTGTTCCGGATCGATTTCGGTTTTCGTTCGTTCAAGGTTTTTTCCCCAGATATTCCGCATGTCCATATGATGGAGCCGAATGACATTGATTCCGAACCGGGCAAGCGATTCTGCGAGTCGTTCCGCTTTTTCATGTGTCGGGAAATTCGCATCGAAACAGAGATTGGAACCGAGCAGGCGAACAGTACCGTCCGTGTTGATAAAATGATTGCCGTCAATTTTCAAAACACCGCCGGAACCGGCCGGTTTATCGGGAACGTTTTCCCAGCTTCGGACGTTTGTTACGTTATCGGGAAGTCCATTTTGGATCCGAAAGGGAAACCAGATTGACGTATTGTCATTGTCTGGAGCCGCCGTTTCCTGAGCCAAAAGGAGCGGGAACTTCCATTCGCTCTGAAATCCACAAGAAAACATCAGAACCAAAAACAGACTTCCGATTGTCAGAAACGTTTTTTTCATATTGGAAAGGAGTACCTTGGGAAACTTTTGACAGGAAGGATAATCAAACCGATTGATGTCGATCCTGGAAGATACCGAAAACAAAGTGTGCCGTTTCATAAAAAATCTTTCTTTAAACGGAATCAGGGAATATAAACTCAGGAAAATGCCTGCCGGGAAATTTAAACCATTACAATAAAGGGGGGAATACGGAAGTGAAGGGGAATGGAACCATGAATTTTAGGAATTCAGTTTTGATTTTAACGAGATACCGACGTTTCCGAAATCAACAGAACCTTTTCTTTTTTATTATATTGAGAATTTTATTATATCAAAAACAAATGGCGGTTTCCAGAATAAGACCAAAAGTTTTTTTAACGGATAAACAGAATTTTCTTTAAGAAGTATATCCTTTATCCGGGTAAATGATAAAATTTAAAGAGGCATTTCAGCTAACCGAACGATAAAATTACAGATAAATTAGAAAGAACGATTATGCCGTGGTTTTGTGAAGAAGGTCAATTAACTCGTGAAAAAGTGTTGGAATTAACTCATCGTGCCGCTGACGAAGCCAGGGCGAAAATCTGCCGGTCACCAAAACGGGTTTTGCTGCTTCCTCCGGACATAACCCGGGCACACAGTGGCGCCGGTTGGATTACCGAGGAACTGTATAAAATCTTTTCACCTGTGGCTGATGTTCATCTTATTCCGACTCTGGGGCAACATGTTCCTCATACTCCGGAACAGAATCGCTGGATGTTCGGCTCGGTTCCGGAAGAGAAAATCCATGCTCATGACTGGCGACACGGTTGCCGAAAAATCGGGGAAGTGCCCGCGTCTTTTGTTAAGGAAATTTCCGGAGGAAAAGCGGATTGGGCGATTCCGGTTTCTCTGAACACATTGCTTCTGGACGGTCATTGGGATTTGATTATCAACATTGGGCACATTGTTCCGCATGAAGTTCTTGGGTTTGCCAATCACAACAAAAATTACTTTATCGGACTGGGCGGCAAGGAGATGATTTGCGCTTCGCATATGATGGCGGCCTGTTGTGGCATTGAGAATAATCTTGGTAATCTTGTCACGCCGTTGCGTCACTGTTATAACAAGGCGGAAGCGGATTATCTTGGCCATCTTCCTGATATGTTCTTTGAAGTGGTGATGGCTTATGATGAAAAAGGGAAACTGGGGCACACCGGCGTTTATGTCGGCGACGATGTTGAAACATACATGGCAGCAGCGCGGACGTCCCAGAAACAGAATATTACGGTTGTGCCTCCGCTTAAAAAAGTTGTCGCGGTAATGCAGGGCGATGAATTTTACAGCACCTGGGTTGCCAATAAGGCGATTTATCGGACCCGAATGGCCATGGCCGACGGCGGCGAGCTGCTGATTATTGCGCCCGGTTTGAAACGGTTTGGCGAACAGGAGGATGTTGACGCCCTGATTCGTAAATACGGTTATTCCGGAACGGAAAAAGTCATGAAATGGTGGAAAACAGAACCGGTACTTCAGGATTTGACTCATGGAACCGCGCATCTGATTCACGGTTCGTCGGAAGGTCGTTTTCGTATTACCTACGCTCCCGGTTTTTTGACAGAGGAGGAAATAAACAGCGTTAATTTCGGTTACGCGAATCTTGAGGAATGTCTGAAACGTTACAGTCCGGCGATCATGAAAAACGGATTTAACACAATGCCGGACGGTGAGGAGGTATATTATATCAGTACACCAAGTGCCGGGCTCTGGTCGACCAGGGAAAAACTGATGAATCGCGGCTGAGGCGGTTCCATGTCATTATACACCTGTAAAAATTGCGTATAAAAGAAAACAGACACCATGATAAAAGTTGTCTGTTTTCCTTGTTTTGTTAATATCCGAATGTCTGTGAAATTACCATTCGATTACGACATTTGTCGAACCTGTTTCCGTTCGGTGACGTAAATATAATGTCCGGGTTTCCTCATCCCAGGAAGTATCGCTGCACGGCTGACCATCAACGAGAATCTGTGACGGTTTGGAAGCAAGCCGAATTCTGGAAATAAGAAACAGCTTGGCTGGTGAGGAGAGCGTGTATTCCAGACGATGTTCGGTGACATTCCAGGATTCAATTCGTCCCGATGACGCGAGCATTAACGGGGTGTTGGAGGAAATTCGGTCAAGGTCAAGGAGCCAGCCGCACTGGTTGGGCAACAGTTGGATCTCATGTTGTACTGCAAGCCGGGGATCAAAAAGATTGATATAATTTCCCGAAAGGCAAAGCGGTTCATCAGAAACGGATTCATCCATGACAGAGATCAGCAGATAGGGACCGCGGTATTTCAGAAAATAATTTTTCTCAATGAGTTGTTCATCGTAATGTGATATTGATTCGGCAACTGTTTTTCGCCATTTGTCGGAATTCTTCGGTATTCTTGCAATATTGGCAGGATGCTCACGGTCAATAACAACCCAGCCTTTGCCAAAAGGATAGACTCCCTCCTCTGGGGAACGGCCCAGATTGAACGCCTCCATCAGATGTTCCGCCGGTGTTTTGTAATCTGATTTTCCCGTGTTCCACCATTCCTCAACCTGATGAAACGGGTCTGTTTCGGCACCGACATAAATAAGTGTCCCTCCCCGGTTGACCCAATCGACAAGAGTAGAATGTAATCCCGGTTTTAACGGTTTCTGAAATTCATAAGAGAGTATCAGAACACGATAACGATCCAGATAGCCAGGAAATCGGAGCAGATGATCCAGAATCGGAACGTCAACTGGAACGCCGTGTTTTATAAGTGGTATTACCAGTCCAAAAAATCCATTCATCAGCTGAACTTCCTCCGTTGTTTGTCGGGAAGCGTCAGTTGGGGCGTTTGTCGTTCCTTCGCTTGTTGCCGGAGCGGCCCGCTGAAACATGGCGGAATCGGAAAGAAGGATGCCAATTCCTTCTGTTGCCTTGTCCCAATGGATGTCCTGTTGTTCCATATCGCGTAATTGTTGAAATGTCAGTGTTAATGTGGAAGCGTAGTCATCAGGAATTCTGCTCGCTTCCGGATCACCCGCCGGGTAAGTTCCCAAAAAAATCCGGCTCGGCCAGGGAGCAACTTCATAGTAACAAGTATCTGACTGCATCAGTGACGCGACAAGTGTCGAAAGATAGCAGGTTTTATAATCGTCCCAGTTGTGTTGCGGATCGTCCTCAACCGGATCGTTTAAAAAATAAACCCGTTTACCAGTACCTCTCATCATTTCCTGCATGACATTGTATTCGAGAAATGCGGACTCAAAAACCCGTTCTTTTCGTATTCCATTGTAGATGTTTGGGAATCTTGAAGTTCCCGTCCAGATTTGAGCGATCAAACCGTCAATTCCGGGAAGATCGATCAGGGCAGATTCCGGACTGACCATTTTAATTTGTGCGTAACTGATCAAACTGTGTGTCGCGATATAGACCCGAAGCGGCCGGTTATATTTTTTCAACGAATATTCTTTCAAACTGGAACACAATCGGTCAAGCAGACGTGTGTAGAGATATTGCTTGAGTTTGCTGCTACGGTATTGGGCATCGCAGTTTGTGTCCGGTCTGATAAATGGTGTGTTGTAAAAAATGGACCACTCACGCTGAAAAGATTCCCCGAATCCGGCGAACGCCCAGAGTTCCGGCTCCTCCAGAAAAATAGTGTCGATACCGGCATCAATGACCTTTTTTAGACGATTGTCGAGATAATCGCAAAACGCGATACTCGGGACAATATACGGAATATTCGGACTGTGCAGAACTTGATTTCCACTGGCGTTGATCTGTGCGTCATCCCAATGATTCAACCCGTCAAAATTCCCATCCAGAAAGTCATTGTACGATCCCCAGGCAACACCTGTCATGACGCTGACCCGGGCGCCGCTTTTTTCCCGCCAGAGCTCGAGTCCGTCAATAGCGGCATCGGAAACACCGTAGGCCATGACAATATCGGAACGAACGTCGTAGTCGGGATGATAATTTCCCGCCTGCTGAAACGACGTCTTTTCAGATTCTCTCCCGGACAACAGATTGGGGACATTTTGAGAATCAGGATATTCCGCGCGAATCTCTGTCGTCAAAACGGTGAGTATGGCGATAAAAATCAGGAACAGATCGAATTGAAAAACAAAATATTTAGACTTCATATTTTTTACCATTGTAGAATATTTTTCTGTAAGTCAGGTTTCTTATTGTATGTTAAAATACGTTATGTGATCAAACAATCGTAAGAACACGAGTAATATTTTACAGATGTAAAAATCAGTTTTTGGGCTCATTTTGAAATTCCCGGAGTAATCGCTGATGATATAGTTGAATGATTGTTTTATATTCCGGAAGCGGCTGGATTCCCTGAGCATCGAAATTTTTTTGCTTCATGAATTCGGGTACTTTCGTTGAAATAATACCGGGGTTATTCTGAATGGGCAATGACGACGTTTCCGTTTGAGTACCCCCATGATAGATCACTCCTTCGTTACCGCTTGAAAGGTGGTCTGGCTCATTTTGATGCGGTGTTGTCCCAACCCTATGAAATTCATTCTTCAACGGGGTTAAATCATCAGGGGGTACTGTGTTACGTTTATCCGGAAACTGTTCGAGCTCCGTGTCGTCCGATGAACGGGATATGTTTTTTACATTCGTCATATGGGGACTGCCTGATTTGGCGGAATTCATGTCCGGTAATGATTTTGTGGATGTTTCCCCGGTATTTTCCACTGTGAAAAGAGGCGTAATTGAGAGATCTGACGTCTGTTCTGCCGAAAGTCCCGGCTGTTTTAACCAGATTATGAGCTGTTCCGTTTTTGCGATTGATTTTCCAAAGTGATATTTGTCCAGACAATCTGTAATTTCATTCCCCAGTTGAGTTATTTTTGCAATTTTTTCGTCAAATGTAGAAAATGTGTTTTCAAATCCATTTGCTGTAAAAAGACGCTGACGGATTTCCAGAAGTTTGCTTTGTGAATCAGATGATAATCCGGAAATTTCGTTCAGATCAAACTGTCTGACCGATTCATACCAGAGAAAGAATTGATTTAATAAATTCAATTCCTTTTGCGATACCTGATGAACTTGGTTTTTCAAATACTGACTGGAAAGTCCGTCAGACTTATGAATCAGGGAATGACCGGCCTCCTTTTCCATCAGGTCAAGCATATCGGCGAGAATACCGTTTTCATCCTGTATCAGTTGCCGGTATTCATCGTAAAGCAGTGATATTTTATAAAAGATTGAAAAATCATTACATAACAACTCAATGTTGCTGAGTTCGTCTTTTAACAAATACCTGAGGTTCTCATTATTTAAAAACAGTGTATTGTCCCCGGTTCGCTCCTGTTCATTAAAATATTGTTGCCAGACCGGAAGATTCCTTTGTGAAAAATCGGCCTGGATTATGAAATAATGATTGAGCATGTGTTGAAATAAGGAATGAAGGGAGGGGGGCGAAAAATCCGTTTGATTCAGTATTTCACCGGATGTGAAAATAGTGGAATCCTGACTGAGCCAAAGACGGTGACATTCTTTTTGTCCGCTGGCCCAGTTATGAATGACCTCGTTGGAGATCGGTTGATTTTCCTGTTGCAGACGTTGATATCCGGTCCATTGATTTTGTTCCATTTCCAGTAACTGTTTCCATTCATTACAAAAGAGTGAAAGAATTTCGGAAGTTTTTACTGGTTGTTTATCGACAGGAGATTTCTGAAAAAATGGTGATTCAACATCAGAATCCTGTGATGCCGCGTCAAAAATATTGTTCTGGACATTGTCCGGTATCATCTTTTTTTCGGGAAAAACATGATGAACCGTATCATGGACTGGTCGGGAAGACTGCGTGAAGAGTTTGACAAAACACTGATATCCGACATGAGAAGAAATGGACAGAGTAAAAAGCAAACTTGTCGCGAAGAAAAAAATAATGTGCTTTTTGAACGGGAACACGGTTCGTAAGACAATGGAGTTTAATACCCGGAAGGAATGTCCGTCTAACCATCTGGATATTCTGACGATCACAAGAGCTTCCATCGCCGACGGAGACACATCCGTTACATTTGATGAACGAAGAAATATGTTGTTATGCCGGTTCGTGAGGTTGTATCCTGAAAAGTCCATCGCTGACGAAAACTGATTTTTCAATTCAGGAAAATGGGATTCCAGTGTTTTTACGACATAACAACTATTATACCGATGTAAGAAACGCCAATCGAGCAGCAGACGGATAACAAGCAGAAGGATTCCGCTGACAATAAGATACGTTTGTAGAAAATGTAATTGACATGCCGGGCAAAGAATCAGAATCAGCATTCCTGAGAAGAGGAGCAGAAAAAAACAGGAGCTGACAGACAAAGCGGAAAAAATTTTTTTCCAGATCAAAATACGCAACATAATCCGATTCAGAAATGTTCGGATAAAAACAATTTCTTTCGACAATGAATGTTCTGTTTCAATCACTTGTTTTACTGAAGTGTTTCGTAAACCGGATTATCAGGTTATCTTCACCGATCAAGCGTATAAGGCAGGAGCTGTTTTATCATCCCTGTTGAATTTCAGAAAAATGATAAAACAACTCTGCCGAGGACAAAATCAATTATTTTTCCGGAGAATCCTCGTATTTGATTCCCAGATCAATATACTGACCGCCCGCAGTCTGATGACAATGGACAGCTATCGTATTTTCACCGGCTTTAATGACTTTCCGGAGTTCCTCAACATTCATTCCGGCATCATAATAATCGGTGACATAACCGGAAAAACTGGCAACCAGTGTTCCGTTCCAATAAACTTCCGCGTCTTCATCGTGATAAATATTCAGGAGCAAAGACTGCGGGTCCGCGACGTTTCCGTCCAGAGTGATCGTTGTACGAAGCCAGATGTCTGAGGTATCCCATTTTGTTCGATTGGTCGTGTTTGGCGCTCCCTGACCAAATCCGGCCGCGCCTTCATCCCAGGTGGAGTCGTCAAAGTCAGCAGCAAACCAGTTATCCGCGGGTTTTTCCGTTGTGTACTTCCAGAGTTGGGTTTCACTTTGACTGCCGGGCAGTATAATATCCCGGAGCACGGGGGCCGGGCCGTGAAGTTTGAGATTGGATTCCCGCATTTTATCAACCGGGAACTTCACCACTTCACGGTCATAGGACATGAAACCGTTGACTTCAATTTCTACGTCTGTCGTTTGTGTGTAAACGGCGGCGGAGAGTCCCTGACCGATCAGCTTGTGTAACTGTCTGTTTAACTGGTTATATCGTTGAAAAAGAGCCTCCATATCATCAAAACGAACATATCCCCAGTTGCCGTCCTCTTTCCAGGAGTGACCTTTGACCGGCAGTCCGAGACCTCCGTATTCACCAAGGACGGAGGCACGGTTTTCCTCCGGGGGAAACATGCCGGGGCCGGGATATTTGTGCATATCATAAACATCGCCGCATTTACGATCCGACCAGCCGCTGGTGTTATTGACCAGACGGGTGGGGTCGAGCTGACGAACCATTTCGACAATTCGCTCCGTGTCGTATTGTCCCCAACCTTCGTTGAAGGGGACCCACATGATGATACATGGGAAAACGTCAAAGGCGTTGATTACCTCCTTGAGTTCGTGTTCATAAATGGCGGCGGATTCCGGAGTTCGTTTGGCGTCCGGATCGTCGGGGCCGATGTAACAGGCGGTATCGCCGCTGGGCATATCCTGCCAGACAAGCATACCCAGCCGGTCGCAATGATAATAGTATCGCCACGGTTCCACCTTGACATGTTTACGCAACATGTTGAAGCCCATGTTTTTCAGGGTGACAACATCAGAAGCCAGCGCTTCATCTGTTGGAGCGGTGTAGAGACCGTCCGGCCACCAGCCCTGATCAAGCGGGCCGTGCTGGAACAGAAACTCGTTGTTCAGCAGTATCCGGGTAATGCCGTCTTCTGTTTTTCCAAGAGAAATTTTGCGCATGGCAAAATAGGACTCGACGGTATCAATGACATTCCCGTTCTGTACCAGATCAACAGTGAAATTATAAAGCGTCGGTGAATCCGGCGTCCAGAGTTTCGCGTTTTTCTGATCAAGAACGATGACCGCCTTACCGTCAATGAATGGCGCTGATTGGCCGTTGATTTTCGCTTCCTGACCATCAACGGTTCCGTTGGCAAAAACGGTAATGGCGACGTTCATTTCGTCAATGTTCGGTACGGGCAGAACTTTTGTGATATAGGAATTGGGAACCGGTTCGATCCAGACCGTCTGCCAGATACCGGTAACCGGAGTGTACCAGATACCATGAGGGGTGTTGTGCTGTTTGCCGATCGGCTGAGGACCGTCGTTTGTCGGATCCCAGACCTTAACGACCAAATCCTGGTCATCATCTGTTGGATCAATGGCATCGGTAATGTCCAGCGTGAACGGAGTGTAACCGCCCTGATGAGTCCCCATGGATTTTCCGTTGACGAAAACTTCGCATACCCAGTCAACGGCGCCGAAGTTCAAAAGAATACGTTTGTTCGCCCAATTTTTCGGAAGTTCAAAATCTTCTTTATACCAAAGATTGTTCTCTTTACCAACCCGTTTCGCAACACCGGAGAGCGCCGACTCGATCGGATACGGAACAAGGATTTCACCATCTTTCTGCCCTTGGTATTTTTCGTTGACCGGGAGAATGGCGTAATCCCAGTCTCCATTGAGGTTCTTCCAGTTTTTCCGAACCATCTGGGGACGGGGGTATTCCGGAAGCGGGCTATCCGGGTTGACATCCTGAGCAAATTTTGAAAGAAGCGTATGTCCGGCCGGTGCCCAATCGTCGGCATCGACCCGCTGATTGGAAATCAGAAAGCCAAAAGCGATAAGACCGGACAGAAGCAACCAGGAAAGGTTTTTCAACTGCGATTTCATAAGCGATTCCTTAATTGTGGTTTGCCTGTTTTGTTAATTTTTTTACTGACGTAGAAAAATAAAGCACGACACCGGAATATAACCGGTACAGCGCGAATGAATTTTTATTCAGTGTAATATTAGTAATATGATCCGTTATCCCGTTTAAATTTATTCGGCATAATATTCATTGAGCAGTTCAACCGCCTTACCCATAATGGAAGCGGCATGACGTTTGCAACGTTCGCCCACGATTTTCTTTTGTTCTTCGGTCGCACCTTTCATCCAGGCCCCGCCCATCTCTTTGCAGGTGAGTCCATGAGCGACGACTTTCCGGAAGTCCGGATATTCATCTTTTTCCGGAATAAATTCTGGAAGGCTTGTCTCGGCGGCATATTGTCCGAGTTGATCGGTAAGCTTGCAGACATCCGCGAAATCTTCCACAAAACAACTGAAGAACATAACACTTCCCGCGACGGCGCCACAGAGTTGCTTCAGTTTGGCAAACCCGCTGCGTCCGGCGCGAAACGCGGTGAATGGAATAGCTTTAACCGCTGCGGCGGTTTGAGGATCGGTATCGGCAATAGTGTCCGCGTATTCCAGAAGCGCTCCTTTGAACGCACCATACATGCAACCATTATCACCAAAGGTGTCATAGACCCGTTGAGCCGCTTTTTGGGGAGAAATCCTGACATACTTCCAGCATTTTTCCTGGGGAGAAGTTTCTTCCGCGCCGGCAAGCCCGATCAGAAATCCGTTCATGGCCGCAATTCCAATTCCACTGGCCAAAACACTACGCCGTGTCATTTTTTCCATCTGTTTATCTCCTGATATAAAACAATACCTGAAAGAATGATACCTGAAAATTTAAACAGTAAAGACAGATTCGGATTTTAGAACGTTTTTTATGAAATTCGACGGCGGATATTCAGGATCTGCCGGTATCAGTATGCCTTTTATATCGAAATCGTCAACAGTGTTGTGAAGATCAGCTGGAGATCACAAAACAGATGACAGATACCAATAAAAACAGCTCTTATCCGAAATTTGGTAAAAATCACTGTTTTCCTGTTTTACACAAATAATACCGGATTATAACACTCAGAAAATCACTTCGCAACAGGTACAGGGAAAAAAACGGATGAAACGATCAAAAACCATCGATGGGGAAATTGTGTCAAAACGGAGATTTCTGGAGAAATTCAGGGATATTTGCTCCGATGGACGATTTAATGTTATCGATTTTACTGAAACTCTGAAAATCCGTTTCAGGATTGGGAAGGGGATTGGGAGATCATGCTTAAAAGTATTTGCCAGAGTGTTTGCAGTTCCGGAAAGACAGGGTTTTGGCGTAATTCCAGAACATTCAGAACCTCCTGAAGGTACCAGAGATACCCTTCTTTTCCGGTTTTAAAGCGATTAAAACAGTCGGGACCTTCCGCGCGAAACGTCCGGATGAGGCTTGCCAGGTTATCGAGTTTATCGCAGGCGGAAATCAGCAGGGCGCCTTCGGAAGCAACCTTTAAATGGTCGAGGTACCGCAATTTCCGTTCCCGCCAGGGAAGTTTTTCCTGATTTTTAGGACGGATTGAGTCGGAGCATTCAAGGACATAATTTTTAACCTGATCGCCAAACTGTCGGGCAATCAGCTCCGCGGTTGCCATTCCCCCCTGATCTTCGACGGCGTCGTGTAACAAAGCGGCAATCGTTATCTCTGTATTCCCGCCGTATTCCTGAACAAGGCCCGCGACGCGCATCAAATGAGAAATATAAGGAATTTTCGGAAGAACCGTGCCGGAGATTGTTTTTCGGAACTGTTCACGATGAAGTTTTTCCGCCAGCGAAAATGCCTGACTTAATAACGAATCAGAGGAATCGGGAAACATCATTTTTTCTTTATTGCTGAGAAATACGGGAGGTCGTTGAATAAACGCCCGTTTTATATTCTGATTGATTCTGAAAACTCTCGATAATTTTATCCTGTGTTACTTGGAATTTCAACGGCTTATGTGCTATAATTTTTTCCACTATATTTTTTTAATTAAATTTTTTGGGTGAACGTCCGGAAATTTGAATTTTAACCGGGGATTATATTGATTACTTTGACAAAGGAAAATATTTATGAGAATACTCTATGGTTTTTTTGTTTTGTTGCTGGAATGCGCGCTTTCTGTTTCGGTTCAGGGACAGACGGCGGTTTTTAACGTCCGTGATTACAATGCTTTGGGAGACGGTCAGACGAAAGATACCGTTGCGCTGCAACAAGCGATTGATTCCTGTAGCGGGAATGGAGGAGGAACGGTTGTTGTCCCTCCAGGCACTTATGTGACGGGTTCCTTGTTTCTTAAAAGTAATGTCGATTTTTATCTGATGGAAGGAGCCGTACTGCTTGGGAGTCCTGATAAAGAAGATTATAACAGGGCGGATGTCTGTCCACAGAATGAGACCAGCGCGAACGAATCTTCTTTTGGTGCTCATCTGATTCTCTGTATTGAACAGCAAAATGTAACGTTGCGCGGTCCGGGACGGATTGATGGAAATCGTGACCGGTTTCTTGTTGATGAAAACGGCGTTCCCTATCCGGGACAGGACAAAATTCCATGGCGGCCGTCGCAGATGATTTATTTTGTCGAATCAGACAATATTCGGGTTCAGGATATTGAGTTGACCGACTCGACCTACTGGACCTCGTTGTTTCACGGTTGTACTCATGTTTTTATTCGTGGTGTTCAAATCAAAAATTCCCGTTTCCCGCATACACATAATGGTGATGGAATCGATATTGACTGCTGTGAATACGTGACAATCAGTGATTGCCAGATCGATTCCGCGGACGATTGTATCACGTTGCGCGGCCATGTTGCGCCATTGAAAACACCTCGTCCCTGCCGTTATGTTACGGTTTCAAATTGCGTTCTTTCGACTCCCTGTAATTGTTTCCGCTTTGGTGTTGGTGATGGTGAAGTAAACAATATCAACATCAGTAATATTGTGATCGAGACGTCAAGAACGGCGTTTAATTTTGTATCGTGCTGGCAAGAGGGAGGAAGAGGTGTTGACATCTCCAATATCCGGATCAGTAATATTTGTGTCGACTGTGAAGTTCTGATTCACATGTACTATCAGTACGCAACGGAAACCGTTATCCGGAATATTGACATCGACGGTGTTTCCGGTGTGCTGCGTCAGGTATCTGATATGGATATTGCCCGTCGGGATGAAAGTTGTGTCTGGCTGAATGCCAAAACACCTTATATGGTTTTGATGGAGGGAAAACCGGATCGGTTTCTGCATGAGATTCGTTTGGCCAATATCAATCTGGATGTTTTTGAGGATGCTTCTTTTATTTCCAGATATGTGGAAAACTTCATGCTGGAAAATGTTATACTTAACTCTGTAAATCCGGAAAAACCGGTTCGGTATCAGTTTGAAAACGTGAGGGAAATCTGGAAAAACGGACGTTTGTTTCCTGATGTGCCCGCGGAAACGACGGTTGACAGGTAAGATTTATCCGTTGTCAATGGGAGAATTTCGACGATTGTAAAATATGGGACGCCTGGCCTGTTACGAAATTATGATATAGCGGAATGACAGAAACGGATATTATCAATTCTCTGTTGTTCCGCAATTTGCGAAAAACGGGTTTCCTTTTCATTGACTGGATATTTTCCGAGACAGTGTTTCGCTGTCTGCGAAAAAAACTTAAATGGTATAACATAAGCGGTTGCTTTTTGGAAAACGGCGAAAGCAAAATCGCCGTTATTTTTGAATCCCCGTTTTTTTATTCAGGTCGTCTGTTTGAATAAGCTCCGATTTTTTTATTCGTAATATCGCAAAAAATTTATTTCGTGAAGAGGCGTTAAAAAGGCTTTTTATAATTCGTATCCCCCAGAAAAACGGAAGCAAAACCCGATATTTTTGAAGAAGGGGATACCAGCGCGCCATTTCTTTATACTGTGGAAAAATACGGTTTATTAAGAACCTGAATCGTCCCCGGAAAGAAAAATCACCGCCAACGGAAAACTCCGTTAAATTCCTTGCCATAAAATTTTCGACACTGTGTTCCTGAAGAATTTCCGCGGTCAGCTGATCAAGAATTTCATCAGACTTCTGTCCATGAAACCAGACATCAATCAGCTGATTAACCTTTAAGATAAATTGCTCCAGTTTTAATTCGGAGAGCGTCCGGTTAATTTTTTGATCGTCAATTTTCGAACCATATTTTTCCCGAAAAATCCATAAATCAATGAACTGACGGACCTGGACATATCCAAATCGATAATGATAGGCAAGATGTGTCAGCAGGTGCAGATAAAAATCCTGAATATCCATTTGATATTCGCAGGTTGATTTAATTCGAGTGGCTCGTTCCCAAAGATTCTCCGGATTTTTCCAGGGAGAATGTAACGGGTCAAAAAGTTCGTGGTGCAACTCAATCATAACGCAGGGGGGTTTTGTGTAAACGTCATGATGGTTGATTCCCTGACTGCGCGCCACAAAATGACAGCTTTTCATGATCTGTTCCGCGATAGGCAGTGATTCGCGGTCAAGTAATATATCAACGTCGCTCATGGTTCGCATGTCGGAAGATGGATACAACGATTTGAGAACATAACCTTTGAGCGGCATATAACGAATATTCTGCTCGTTGAATTTTCGGAAGATAAGATTCAGTTCATACTGATAATATGCTTCATGACGAATCGCGACACTGTGTGACTGTTGAAACCGGGACATCACCTCCGCCGGTATGACAGATTCCAGTTTTCTACATGCGTAGTAAATCAGACTGTCGACCTTTTGCCGTTTTGCCAGATTCCAGAAATTTTTCCAGTTCAGATTTTCCGGAGGGGGGGCCGGATCAGTTTCATAAAGTACGGAGTTAAGAAGTGAAAATAAGTATCGATATTCCGGAATTATCGTCGCCAACTTTTCCGGAATCGATTCCAGGGATTGAATGTTTTCGTTTTCTTTTTGATGATGTAATTTCAACGAATGTTTCATAGAGCCGCAGATTGAAAATTATAGCAGAATCATTTTCCGTTCAACAGCCGATTCCATCGCCGCGAAAGACGCCTGAGTGACATTGATCAGCTCGTCAAGTGAAATAAGAGGTTCCCCCCCATGGGCCAGACGGTCGGTAAAGGCGCGGAATTCATGTTGATGGCCTTTGTCCATTTTTCCGGACATCCTGCTGAATCCCCGGAAACCAAATCCCCGTAAGGAGCGGAAATTGTCGAGCCTCAGAATTCTTCCTTCCGAATAAACCTCCAGTATTTCCTTGGGATACGATTTTGACCCGTTGGCAAAATAATTGACCGTTCCGACGGATCCGTCCTCAAAGGAAAGGACAATGGACATTTTATCTTCGTGAACAGCAACGCCACCCCCCATCATTGAGGACGCAACAGATGTTATTCGACAACCTGCGAGATAGGCGAGCAGATCCATATAATGACAAGCTTCGCCAATAATACGTCCGCCGCCAAGTTCAGGGTCATGTACCCATACATTTGGCGGAATCATTCCGGCATTGGCGGCAAAGTGCATGGCCAGCGGTTCGCTCCGTCCTTTTAACAGTTCTTTCATTTTCTGAATATAAGGACTGAACCGGCGATTGAATCCAACCATTAAATGCTGTGTGGGATGTTGTATTGCGGTTTCAACAATCTTATTTAACTGTTCCTGATTCATGGCCAGCGGTTTTTCGACGAAAACATTTTTTCCGAACTCCAGCCCTTTACAGACAAGAGCCGCATGAGAACTGTGTCCGGTCGCGATGAAAACGGTATTGACTTCGGGATCGTTCCAAGGTTCGTCCGGATCGCCGGTCGCAAGTTCAATTTGATATTTTTTGGCAATATCCCCGGCGGAAACAACATTACTGATGTCAGCAACATACTTCAGCCGGGCGTTGGTATGAACCAGAGCGGGGGCCATTGTCATCTTGGCAAAATTACCGGCTCCAATCATCGCGGCAACGACTTTCCGCCCTTTGGCGGCGGAGGCGGAATGAACGGCAAGGGTTTTTCCTGTATCACCCTGATCCGGGAATTCGAGAATAACGCCTAATGCCGAACGGTCATTCAGAATTTTATCGTAAGCGCTTTCCACATCCGCCAGTTTAACGCGATCGGTAATCAAGGATTCCAGTTGAAGTGACCCGGCTGAAGCAATGTCGAGAATGGCCTGGAAGTTTCGCTGTTCTGTCCAGCGAACGTAACCAACCGGATAATCCTGACCTCGCTGTTCATAGAGTTCGTCGTAGCGTCCGGCACCGTAACTGCATGATACCTGGAAAGTGAGCTCCTTTTCATAAAAATCAGCCCGTCTGAGGTTCAGGCCGATCACACCGACAAGAACAATTCGTCCGCGTTTCCGGCACATTTCAGCCGCCTGATGGATGATTTCATCCGACTTGGCGCTTGCGGTAATGATAACAGCGTCGGCACCGACACCGTTTGTCCAGGTCGTTGCCGCGGTCACCGGATCGGAAACGCCGCTGTTACACGGAACCGCGCCGAATTGCCGGGCCATTTCAAGCCGTCTGTCGTTTAAGTCAACAGCCATTACGTTACAGCCGTTTGCGCGAAGAAGCTGGACGACAACAAGTCCAATCAGGCCGGCGCCAACAACAACGATTTTTTCGCCGAGCTCCGGTTTCAGAAGCCGGATTCCCTGAAGTCCGATTGAACTTAATACGGTGAACGTTGCCGCTTCATCCGTCACATTGTCCGGGATTTTCGCGCAAAGATTTTTGGGAACGCAAACGATTTCTGCGTGGGAACCATTGGACACAACACGATCGCCCGGTCTGAATTCATGAACGCCCGGGCCGGTTTCAAGCACAACGCCTGCGTTACAGTAGCCTAACGGAAGCGGTTCGTCAAGCCGCTTGAAAACTGTTTCCAACGTCGGCATCAAACCATCGGTTTTAATTTTATCAAGGACCTGTTTGACTTTATCCGGCTGGGCCTTCGCTTTGGCAATCAATCCTCCTTTGGAGAATTCAACCAGCATTCGTTCCGTTCCCGCGGAAATAAGTGTTTTGCTTGTTTTGATTAAAACCTGTCCGCGACCGGGACTTGGGCAAGGAACTTCCTCAAGTTTTGTTTCACCGGTTTTGAGATTTTGGAGTATCTGTTTCATGAGTTTTACCGTTGATTATGTACCTGATATATTCGGATTAAATATTGATAATAAATAACGTTTGAAGGTATTTTGGGAGCACGAAGCGGAGTGTTTTCAGGTTATGTAATTTCTTCAAATGTAACATAGTTCAGTTTTTGCGGATTACAGCGGGGAACCTGTGAAGGAGGAATAAAACCATTCACTATTTCTATAAATGTCGTATTCCTTCGATGTCACAAACATTCCGGAGAATATCCTCCCAGGATTTCATGAAAATCCCTTTTCTTTTTTGTCCGCGTTCCTGTAATTGCCGGTACAGGTTTTTATCATTTTTCAATTGCAGAATTCCGTTTTTCATTGATTCCAGGGAAAAAGGGTCAACATACAGGGCGGCGTCACCGCAGATTCCGTGGGCGAAGTCGAGGTCACTGGTAATAACAGGGCTGTTGAAGTTCATCGCTTCCAGATAGGTTGCGCTGAAGGATTCCAGCAGGGTGGGAAAGAAAAGGGCGTCGCATGAGTTGTAATAGCGTTGTAACTGCTCCTGGTCCAGTCGTCCGACACTGATGATCTGATCATCCAGTTTTTTTTCATGGATCAGATCGAGTATCCGGTCAGATAATCCCGGATAGTCATCGCGGTTGATGGTCAGAATGCAAACGGTGTCCTTTAGTTCTTCACGATAGCGATCATACATTTTCACGATTCGGAGCATGTTTTTTTGGGCATAGCATTTGGCCAGACAAAACAGTTTGAAACGGTTTCCGTATTTTTCAAGTGTTGGCTCTGTTTCCACGTGATTCCGGTTTACCGCGTAGGAAATACTGTTGGGGCAGATAAAAATATTGTCTTCGGGAACGTGATAACGTTTTGCGAACCGTTCCTTCATCACATCTGTCTGACAGTAAAACCGGTTGACATTCACATAGGATTTTCTTAAAAACACCATGTATAACGAATAAGTAATACGGTGTTTCAGGAACAGCTTCCATGACGAGCCAAAGTCCACATGGTTCATCGGGTACACCCAATGGGGATTATGGATTAGAACGGATTGTCTGCAGGCGTTCCACCAGGAAAAACCAGTGTTGCCAAGGCACCAGACCCAGTCGGGATGAAAATCAGCAAGAATTTTTTTCAGGTCATGACGCGCCCAGGAAAACTCACGTTTCAGGATGGGCATTAATGGACAGGAAATGACCGTGACATGTTCATTATTTTCAAACGTTGGATAATCGCAGTTAGCCGGAACAACCATTAAATATTCATGTTCCGGCGCGATTTGCGGCAAGGTTTTAATGATATTTTTGCCAACGGACATCCCGCCTGCCACACGCAATGTATAAGCTGAAATTACGATTTTCATTTTAAAATTCCGGAATAAATACTGCCAGAAAACTGGCCTGGTAAATGTTTCTGCAAATGTCGTCAATATAATTTATCTGTTGCCTGTTGATTCACGAAAATATCGGGCTGAATGGACTCAGACCGGCTTTTGGAAATCAAACGAAACAGAGATGAGTCAGAATTTTTTGATATTCCATCGTGATATCAAATGAATGAAACAACGCGAGCGCCCCCTGTTGATAAGACTGTCGGTTGTCAAGAATCTGATTGATGTGACAGGTGATATCTTCAACAGAATCAAAGTCACAGCAGACGCCGGCGTGATAACGATCGTAATAATATCGTAACGCAGGAAGGTCTGCCACAAGCGCCGGAAAGCCGAATCCTGAATATTCCCAGATTTTATTCGGAGCGCAAAAAACATGGTTTAGACAGGAAAAATTATACTGAATAACACCAATAGCGGCATGACTTGTGACTTCCAGATGATGAGGCGGCTGTACATAACCAAGATAAAGAAGAGACGGGGAATACATCCGCAGACGGTCCACAAAATTACCATGATCCCTGCCCATTAAAACGAGTTGAACGGGAACGGATGTTCTCTGAACCGCCTGCGCCAGTGTGTCCAGGCTTCGACCGGCTTCAATATGTCCCTGATACAGGATAATCGGGGTGTCGCCCGTCTGCTCGATTTCATGACGAATTTTTTCATCCGAGATGGGCATGTTGGGCGTTTTGGGATGAAAAAAAGGTTTGTTTGGAACAATAAAAGGTGTTTTTTTCAGTTGCCACCATACGCGAAAACAAGCGGCACGCGACATTTCCGGAACAATGATTCCCGCCGCGTTTTGAGCGTAAATTTTCAGCCCGTTCCGATAACGTGGAAACATGTCATAAAGTTCGCGGATATGTAACGCATATTTATATTGAAGCAAACGTTTACCCAGCGCAAGTGTCGTATCGGCACTTCCGATCCAGAGCATGTCGTCTTTTTCATAATATTTGTTTATGGCATTCCATGCTTTTTTACGGAAATTCAGCCAGCTGCGGATTTTATGAAACGTTCTCGAACCGTGATTTAAAGAGAATGTGTGAAGAAGTTCAACAGGGACCTGATGTTCCTGCAGGTGTCTTTGAAATTCCTGATTGCATTCGTCGGTGATGACGACCAGCCTGATTTTCTGTTCCATAAAAAAACTGAGAGCCGTGACCGCAGGAATTGCCTTATCCAGATTTCCTCGAAAAAGATAAATGATTTTTTTCATGTGATAAAGTTTCTTTTTGATGGGGATCCGCTGTTTGTGATTTCGGATATTGATTGAAATGTTACTCCTGAAGTGAACGGGGGAAACCCTGTTTTCTGCGTTTAACGTATTACGTATATTTTTTCAGTGTATTGCGGAAGGATTGATATGCCTGGGCTTCCTGTTTCAGAGCGGCTTCAATTCTTTCTTTTTGCGGATTCCGAATAAAATTTTCGATTTTGGAATTGACCTTTTCCCATAACTTCGATTCGCGGAACGGAAAGCCTAGTTTTCGCACGATCCGTTGATAAAAATTCCCGGCAAGTTTTTTTTCCTCATACCAGTCCTCAAGATTACAGCGGCAGGTTAAATCCTTTATTTTAGAAATGTATTTTGCTGAATAAGGCGACATAAGGTCAACAGGGATGACAGGAACGGAGTTTTTCAAAGAAAGCAAAGTTCCGTGAAAATAATGAGTTACCGTGACGTTAAAAAACGAAAAAACACGGACCCATTCAAATGGCGAAAGGTCATAAAGGCAGATATCCGCGTAGGAATTAGGACTGTAAACGGCGACGATTTGCACACTGTTTCCAAAAAAATCCCGAATTTCCTTGCCGATGTAGTCCATCGCCATAAGACCGATAACCGGTTTGGAAAAGTCAACCCCACTGGCAATCAGTTTCATTTTCAGACTGTCGGGATTACAGGGAATCTGATCAATATCGAGTAAAACCGTTGGGTCACAGTTGTGATGAGGGGAGAGGTTCCTGTCGATACCGGTGACAAACTTTTCCGTTGACAGATCCCGTGTTCCAATGTACTCATACCCCTGAAGTGCGTTTTTCAGCCAGGCCCGTTTTGAAGAGGTTATTTTTCGGTACGACGTTCCGTGAACTGACGCGGCATAACTGAATTTAAGCCCCTTGTATTCTGAAAGATAATAGGGATTGGGTAACCCCATACTGTTCCAGTTCCAGATAGCGTCACTCCCGGTAATCACGGCGTCATAACGTTCATCAAGTTTTTTGATCAATTCAGAGTAATCATCGGAAATAATTGAAAATGGCGAGAGCGGCAAAACATGACGACATTTGTCGAAATGATTGTTACGGCAACACAGACTATCGTATATTTTCTGATTCGCGGCGTTTTTCAACTGATTTTTATAATAGTCAAGCGACCGGTTTGACGCATAATCGATGACTTCAAAAGAAACATGAGGGAAATCTTTTTTCAGTTGCGCAAGAAGGGAATAGCACTGAATAAAAGCGCCGTAATTGTAAACACGATGATAAGTTAAAATTCCGATTTTCATAATTGTGCCCGGTTGTCGGATAAACTCGAATTCCGAAATTTCAGTTTTCTTCTTAATGAGACGGTAAAGGATCCTTTTTTCTGCTGGCCCGATAAACGATGAATATTAAAATGATATAAACCAGAGAATAAGCGTAAGCGGTTATTCTTAAAAATTGTTCAATGTCCCAGGAATACCGGACGGCAAACCGGTATATTATAAAGATTTCCAGTAGAAAAAGACACTGAACGATCATTTTGACAAGCTGTTTGCCTGAAATGATCAACGCTTGAATAAACACCGTTGCCGTGAAATTGGTAAAAGCAACAGGGATCCATAACTGCATGAATTCACCAGTACGGGACCAAGAGGAACCGAATACAAAGCCACAAAGCGATGGCGCGATAAAGTAAAGTATCAGAAACAGAGGGACCGACAGGGATAATAAAAGGAAGAACGTGTATTTGAAGGTCTCATAATAATTTCCTGTCGTGTTGTATTCTTTTGAAGCGTTTCTGTAAAAAACCGAAGCGACATTGCTGCTGATCAACGAGACCGGCAGAAATACGATAAGTTGCGTTACGGAAAAATAACCGACCTCACTGAGAGAATATAATTTTTTGAGAAACAGCGGAATAATGGACATAGCGAATGTGGAAGCGAAAATTCCGGGCAGTGAGAAAAGAGGCTGCTCTTTGTTCTGAATCGCAATTTTTTTTATGTCCCGAAATTTCGTTGAAAGAACCCGTTTACGATTGGTCCATAGTGTTTGCGACTGTTTTTTTATGCCGGCGATATTTCCCAGCAGATAAGCAATAATCAAACCGGGATATCCAAATTTAAAAATACCGCCGATAATTTTGAACGAGTTGGAAACAATGGAACGATACAGCGAAACCTTTGCGATGATTTTATATTGTTCATAACGGGTATTGTAGTTTAATACAATCTGAGCCAGCCCGCTGAGAAAAAAGGATAAAATGGCAACATAAAACCAGCCGCCCAGCTCCTGATGCACCGTTGGATCATGATAATTATAAATCAGCAAACCAATGGTATAAAGGATTGTTGTGATACACGCAAACCACAAACAGAGCGAGGTGACGTGATCGGCTTCCTGATCGGTTTTGACGGTTACAATAATTCTATGGTACTGTAATGAAACCAGAGGAAGAAACGGCACCGAAAGTGAAGAGAACAGCGCGAGGGAACCTATTGCCTCCGGGGTATATAACCGTGTTACCAGAGGCTGGGTTAAAATACCAAGTGATTGAGCGACAAGAACACTGCCCGAAAGCAATAAAACATGCTTTAGTCCGCTTTTTTCCAGAAATCGGGAAAATATGGTTTTTTTAGATGTCTGTAAATCCTTCATGGCGTGTCTGTCGAGTTTTCTGCGGATGATTCTTTAGGATGGGACATCTCCGAATGACTGGAGTGGGAATGATGCCTTGACGAATGGGCAGAACGGTGTGACGATGTGCCCGACGAGCGGCGCGACGAATGATGAACGGAAGTGTGCGATAAATTGGAGGAGGACTCCCTGGAACGTCTCTTTGCTGATGATTGTTGTGATTCTGTCGAGGGTATTATTTGCCAGGTGGTAATGGATGTTTTGTTGACGGCATAGCATTCCATAATTCCAAAAAAAGTGAAAAGATTAACAATCCAGGTTGTTGGTTGTGCAGCAATCTGACTGTACATTGTGCTCAATAAAAATATGGTGTAGACATAAATAAAAGAAGAGGAAAACGTTTGGCTGTTACGATAGAATCTGAAAAATTGTTTTATCAGGCAGAGATGAATTCCCAAAAACAACAACACCCCAATAATACCGTAATCATAAAGGTATTCAAACCAGTCGTTATGGGCCCAGATGTTCGCCTGTTTATAATAACTGTCCGGCCCGTTACCGAATGTCATGATTTTTGATAATATCCTTGGTTCGCTTATATCTTTAAAATAGGTTCTGTAAATGTTAAGTCGGCCGGAGCCTTCATCCATTTCTATGCTTTCAAACCGTTCCTGATTTTTTTGAACCTGTTCGTTGACGGATGTGACAAAATAAAGCGCGAAAACAATGACAACAAGAGTGGTACAGATTTTCAAAGTCATTCCGAAACGTGCATTGCTGCTTTTGGAAATGAAAATCATAAACAGAGCGACCAGGTAGGCGAGCACGGCGCCTCGTTTCAGTGTTATTAAGAGGCCGGCAAAAAGCAATATGTGGAGAAGAATCTTGAGAGAGAATCGGTTTATGAAAAACACCCAGGCTGATAAAAAAAGCGGAAAATAAATAAAGGTATTGTGGAGCTCCATATTTTCTGAAGATACTGTGTAGACGGATCGGGTTACAAAGAATAATTCGATCAGCATAAGAGTACAGAATACCCATATATATCTGTAAAACCAGGATGGATACTTTTCTGTCAAAATATAGAAGAAAAAATAAATAAAAATCCAATAACAATTTATAACAATAGCCTGGAGGATTTCATTCCGGCTATTAATGTTTATCAGTGACGAAACCGTAATGGTGCAAGCTAGGGCCAAAAGGCATATATTTAATGAGCTCTTGAAAATATAAGGAAAATTAAATAAACAAAACAAAAATACTATAATTTCGACCGAGATGAAGATATATCGTAATTTAAGGAAATTGTCACCATTATTATTTTCAAGAACGTCCGATAACTGAACAATATTCAGCTTGTAAAAAATAAAAAAATTGGCTAACAACACAAAACAAAACAAGAAAAAATCCAGGGTTGGAATCGAGATTTTTTGATTTGGCATATTCTGACTTTTATACGTAATAAATTTAGGTGATCGTTGATTTTGGTTGTGTTGATCAGATTCAAAAAATAATAAAATTCAATCCGTCGTTATAAACGGTCATTTAAAAATTTTTATGAATGAGTTTTGAGAATTGATTTTCCCGCAAATCTTTTGTTCATGTCCCCTGTCTGCACGTATTGAGTATTGTATCCCAAAAACAGAAGGTGTCAACAAAAGTTTGCGGAAATCCGGTATTCATAACCTGTTAAAACGGTTTGCCGACATTTTCCAATGTTTTTATCAGTTGCCGGGCAAGTGTATCCCGTGAAAATGTTATCTCCGCCAACTTTCGGGCATTCTTTCCCATTTCCCTGATTTCGTCACGATGGGACATCATGTATTCCACCGTATTGGCAAAATCAACGGGATCGTCAGGCCGGGTAACCAGTCCGCAATGATTTTCTTTAATGTACCCGGCCAACCAGCCGGGATAGTTGTTCAGTACCGGAATACCGGAAGAGATATAGTCAAAAAACTTATTGGGACTGGTTCCACAGTAAAAAGCGGGAATATTCTTTAAAAT
>Ga0079305_1001770_pt1 | contig 24676 bp, 23 predicted proteins | sample LMS_cellobiose_e_FD_79183 | JGI IMG/M metagenome (GOLD analysis project Ga0079305, IMG submission 79183) | Rumen-fistulated moose microbial communities from Alaska, USA - LMS_cellobiose_enrichment | ecosystem: Host-associated > Mammals > Digestive system > Stomach > Rumen fluid ... | reverse complement strand
AGCTCGGAGGCATAGACCACGCGCTCGAAAAAGGGCGCGAGATCGTGGACGGCGAGCGCCGTCTCGCAGTGGACGGGCACGCTGCTCGTAAAGAGCGCCATGCGCTCGCCGCGCGCGGCGAGCCGCTCCAGCAGCGCGCGGGCGTGCGGCTTGAGGGCCACGCGGGCGTAGCTGTCGCGCGCAAGGTCCATCCATTCGGCCATGATGTCCTCGCAGCTCTCCTCGAGGCCGCAGAAGGCCCTGGTGAACTCGGCGGCGAGAGGGAAGATCATGTGGGCCATGCCGTCGCGGTATTCCTTCGTGTAGGCAAAGCCCCGGCGGGCGAGAAACACGCGGTCGACGTCGGCCCAGATGCCGTTGGAGTCGATCAGCGTGCCGTCCAGGTCGAAGAGGATCATGGCGCGTCTCCTTTCCGTAAGGCTGCGGGATGGGGGCAGTATAGCAGGAATTCTGCCGCGCGGCAAGCGGAAAATCAAAAAGCGGGAAAAACCCCTGCCCGACGCTTGCATGAGCGCGGGAAACGTGCTATACTAATTTGAACTGTTTTGAGGCGGGTGAGAGGATGCGGATCGACGTTTTGGGCGTTGGCTTTGACAACGTGACGATGGACGAGGCGCTCGCGCGCGGCGCGGCCCTGCTGGAGACGGAGGGCGCGCACTACGTCGTGACGCCGAATCCCGAGATTGTGGAGGTCTGCCGCGAAAACGCGCAAGCGCGCGCGGCGGTGAACGGCGCCGACCTCGTCCTGCCGGACGGCATCGGCGTGATCTACGGCGCGCGCATGCTGAAAACGCCGCTTAAGGAACGCGTGCCGGGCATTGAGTTCGGCCTCGGCATGCTGGAGCTCTGCGCGCAGCGGGGAAAGAACGTGTATTTCCTCGGCGCGAAGCCCGGCGTGGCGGAGGCCGCGGCGGAGCGGCTGTGCGTGCGTTTCCCGGATCTGATCGTCGCGGGCACGCAGGACGGGTACTTCGCCGACGACGCTGCGGCCGCCGCCGCAATCCGCGCGAGCGGCGCGGCGATGGCGCTCGTCTGCCTCGGCGCGCCGAAGCAGGAGCTGTTCATGGCGCGTTACGGCGGCGAGACGGGCGCGCGGCTGCTGCTGGGCCTCGGCGGCTCGCTGGACGTGTTTGCCGGCGTCGCGCAGCGCGCGCCGGAGTTCTACATCCGCCACAATCTCGAGTGGCTCTACCGTCTGCTCAAAAATCCCTCGCGCTTCGGCCGCATGCTGAAGCTGCCGCTCTTTCTCGTGCACGTGGCGCGCGATAAAAACGGCGCGCGCCGGGCAGACTGAGGCCTGTCCTTCGTCCAGGCAGTGAAAGAGGGACGCAGAGCGTCCCATCTTCACAGGAGGACGAAGCGCGTGTCAGCAGCAGCAATTGCCGTCGCTCGCACCCGCCGTGCTGCCGCAGCTGTTGCAGCCCCAGCCGCAGCCGAACAGCAGCAGGATGAGGATCAGCACGATCAGGCAGGAGCAGTTGTTGTTATTGTTGAAGCACATCAGTCATTCACCTCACTCGTCATGCTCTGCCTTATCCTATGCGGCAGGGCGGCCGCAGACGGCTTGGCCGCAAGAAATTTTGTGATTTTTCCATTCGGAGGATCCTTTTGCCATGAGTCAGGAAAAGAAGTACGAGACCGAACGCTACGACGCCGGGCAGGTCCGCGAAGCGGCGGAGCGCCGGCAGAGCCGCAAGCGCCAGCTCACGCCCGCCGAGCGCCGCAGGCGCAAATGGCTCGGGCGGATCCGCCGCTTCATCCTTTGGGTGATCTTTGTCGGCGTATCGTCGGTGCTGCTCGCGGGCGTCGGCTGGCTGCTGGCGAACGATCTGTGCGCCTTCAACAAGGAGCCGCTGACCGCCACGGTCACCGTCACGAAGGACGACGACCTCGGCACCGTGGCCGACAAGCTGAAGGAAAGCGGCCTGATCGAGTACAAGTGGTTTTTCAAGCTCTTCGGCAAGGTCAGCCATGCCGAGGGCAAGATCGGCATCGGCAGCTACGAGCTCAACACCGAGATGGACTACAACGCGCTCATCAACGGCATGCGCAACCGGAACGCCGCGCTCAACGCCGAGACGGTGCGCATCTCCTTCCGCGAGGGGCTTACGGTCCGCCAGGTGATCGCCCTGATGGCGGAGTACGGCGTGAACACCGAGGAGGCCCTGCTCGACGCCGCGGCGAATTACGACTTTTCCTACGCCTTCCTTGACCCCGCCCTCAAGGGCGACGTCCGCCGGCTGGAGGGGTATCTCTTCCCGGACACCTATGAGTTCTATGTCAACGGCACGCCCGCGATCGCGCTGGACAAGCTGCTCGGCACCTTTGACGCCAAGATCGACGAGGAGCTGGGCGAGCAGATCGAAAACTCCGGCTATACGCTCCGGGAGATCGTCACCATCGCCTCCCTGATCGAGAAGGAGACGGACGGCAAGGATCAGGGCCGGATCGCCTCGGTCATCTACAACCGCCTGAACAACGTGGGCGAGACGTACCATCTGCTCCAGATCGACGCCTCGCAGATCTACGGTCTCGGTGACCGCTACAACGGCAAGCTGACGCAGACCGAGCTGGAGATCGACACGCCCTACAACACGCATCTGCATGAGGGCCTGCCGCCCACGCCGATCGCGAACCCGGGCCTGACCGCGATCAAGGCCGCCGTTTCGCCGGAGCAGACGAACTACTTCTTCTACGCCCTCGGCGCGGACGGCCGGCACCACTTCTTCCGCACCTACGCCGAGCATCTGAGCTTTGTCAACAACGCGCAGTACGGCGGATGAGAAGGAAACCGAGGCTGCTCGCTCCCGCCGGCGACCGGGAGCGTCTGGAAATGGCGGTGCTCTACGGAGCAGACGCCGTCTATCTCGCCGGGACGAGCTTCGGCATGCGCTCGTTTGCGGGCAACTTTGCCCCCGACGCGCTGCCCGAGGCCGTGCGCTTCGCCCACGCCCACGGCGTGCGCGTGCACGTCACGGTCAATACCATGCCGCGCAACGACGAGGCCGCGCGCCTGCCGGAGTATCTCGAGCTGCTCGACGATGCGGGGGTCGACGCGCTGATCCTCGCGGATCTCGGCGCATTCACGCTTGCGGGAAAGTACGCGCCCCGCTGCGCACGGCACATCTCCACGCAGCAGAGCGTCTCAAACTACGAATGCGCCCGCGCGTGGTATGATCTCGGCGCGCAGTGCGTGGTGTTGGCAAGGGAACTCACTTTACAGGAGATCCGCGATATCCGCGCCCGCGTGCCAGACGCGCTGGAGCTTGAGACCTTCTGTCACGGCGCGATGTGCGTGAGCTATTCGGGCCGCTGCCTGCTCTCGAACTACATGACCGGGCGGGACAGCAACCGCGGCGCCTGCGCGCAGCCTTGCCGCTATCGCTACGCACTGATGGAGGAGAAGCGGCCCGGGGAGTATTTTCCCGTCTTTGAGGACGAGAAGGGAAGCTACATCCTGAACTCGCGCGACATGTGCATGATCGACCATCTGGACGATCTGTGCGGCGCGGGGGTCGACTGCCTGAAGATCGAGGGCCGCGCGAAATCGGCCTACTACGCCGCGATCGTGACGGGCGCCTACCGCCACGCGCTCGACGATGCGTTCGCCGGACGCAGTCTCGACCCCGTCTGGCGCGACGAGGTGGAGCACGTAAGCCACCGCCACTATTCGACGGGCTTTTTCTACGGCGCGCCCGGGCAGTACGTGAGCGACGCGCGCTATCTGCGCGAGTGGCAGGTCTGCGCGATCGTAACGGCGTGCGACGCGGCGGGCAACGCCGTGCTGTCGCTGCGCAACAAGTTCGCCGCGGGCGACGCGGTCGAGGTCGTGGGGCCCGACTGCCGCCCGTTCCCGATGACCGCGCCGCCGATGTACGACGAAGCGGGAAACGAGCTGCGCGAGGTGCGCACGCCACAGACGGTCTTTCGCATGCATCTGCCGCGGCCGGTGCCGCGCATGAGCATCGTCCGCCGCGCGGTCGAGCTCTCGGCCAAAGAGGAATAAAAAAGCAGCCCGTGCGGGCTGCTTTTTTATTCTTTTTTTGTTCGCGCGTCCTTCTCTGCCCGCCGCTCCTCAAGGATGCCCGGCACGACGGAAAGGCCGGAGCCGATGAGGAAGCACAGGATGCCGAGGATCATGTTCAGCGGGATCTCCTCGTGCAGGAGGATCAGCGCGAAGATCGGCGCGATGATCGGCTTGAGGAAGAAGATCAGCGCCGCCTCGCGGGCGGAGGTCTTCTCCAGCGCGAGCATGTGGCAGACGTAGCCCCCGGCGGTGCTGATCGCGCAGATATAGGCGAGCGCGGGCAGGGCGGAGGCGGGGATACCGCGGAAGATCGGCACGTCCGCAAAGATGCCGAGGCCGACGGAGGCGAAGAACCGCCCGACCGCCGGGATGCGCCCGAGCAGCAGCAGGAGCAGCAGCTGCGCGCTGCCGAACAGGAAGCTCATGCAGGTGACCGTGATGCCGCCGAAGCGCGCGCTGCGCTTTTTGCCGACCACGCTGTAGAACGCGAAGGCGACCGCCGCAACGATCGAGAGCACGACGCCCGCCGTGCTCAGGTGCGCGTGCAGGGGATCGACGATGATGAGAATCGCGAGCAGCACGAGCGCCAGCGCCGCGATATGGTTGCGGCGCAGCTTCTCGCCCAGCAGCAGGCTTGCCAGCACCGTCGTGAAGATGGAGTTGCTCGAGAAGATCACCGCGACGACGGAGGCGCGGGTGTGGACGATGGCCATCTGATAGAGCACCATGCCGAGCGCCACGCACAGAAAGCCCGTCAGCAGGAAATAGGGCACGTCCGCGCGGGTGATGTGCGCGCCGTGCTGCCGCAGCGAGCGCAGCGCGAACGGGATCAGCAGGACGCCGCCGACCAGGAAGCGCACGACCGTGATCTGCATGGGGGCGAACACGCCCGTGACGGTCTTGAGCACGGCCTCGACGGTGCTGAAGATCACGGCGCACAGGACGATATAGAAATAACCGGCGTAAGAGCGTTTCATGGCATACCTCCGTTGCAAGCGGTGCAAGTATATATCAGACGCCGAAAAAAAGCAATACGGGCCGCGGGAAAAGGGCAATCGCGGGAAAAAGCTGCTTGACAAAGAGCAAAGAACGCATATAATAAACGCATAACGCAGAAAACGGCGTTGAAGAAGAAGAGCCGCGCCACACGCGCTTTCAGCGAGAGAGGGAGGGTGCAAGCCTCTCACCGGCGGTGCGCGGCAGCCGCTTCGGAGCCGTCCGCGAGGAGCGGAACGCCTCATCCCCGTTACCGGATGACAAAGATGCCTCCCGCGGGAGGATAATCAGGGTGGTACCGTGAAGCGCAGCTTCGCCCCTATGACCGGGGCGGAGCTTCTTTTATTGCCCGGAAAATCATTCATGAAAAGGAGAATCGCAATATGTCACATCCCTCTTACGGCGTCAACGAGCTGCGCGAGATGTTCCTCAGGTTCTTTGAGAGCAAGGGTCATCTGCGCCTGCCGAGCTTCCCGCTCGTGCCGCGCAGCGACAAGTCGATCCTGCTCATCAACGCCGGCATGACGCCGATGAAGCCCTGGTTCAAGGGCGAGGAGGAGCCGCCGCGCCGCCGCGTCTGCACCTGCCAGAAGTGCATCCGCACCGGCGATATCGATAACGTCGGCCACACCGCGCGCCACGGCACCTATTTCGAGATGCTGGGCAACTTCTCGTTCGGGGACTATTTCAAAAAGGAGGCCATCGCCTGGTCGTGGGAGTTCCTGACCTCGCCGGAGTGGGCCGGGCTCGAGCCCGACCGCCTCTATCCCTCCGTCTACCTGGACGACGACGAGGCGTTCGACATCTGGAACAGGGACGTCGGCATCCCGAAGGAGCGCATCTTCCGCTTCGGCAAGGAGGACAACTTCTGGGAGCACGGCTCCGGTCCCTGCGGCCCCTGCTCGGAGATCTACTACGACCGCGGGCCGGAGTACGGCTGCGGCAAGCCGACGTGCACCGTCGGCTGCGACTGCGACCGCTATATGGAGGTCTGGAACAACGTCTTTTCCCAGTTCGACAATGACGGCCACGGCAATTACACCGAGCTCAAGCAGAAGAACATCGACACCGGCATGGGCCTTGAGCGTCTGGCCGTCGTGAGTCAGAACGTGGCCTCGCTGTTCGACGTGGACACGGTGATGCACATCACGAACAAGGTCAGCGACCTCACCGGCGCGCATTACGGCGAGAGCTACGAGCGCGACGTGAGCCTGCGCATCATCACCGATCATATCCGCTCGGCCTGCTTCATGATCTGCGACGGCGTGCTGCCCAGCAACGAGGGCCGCGGCTACGTGCTGCGCCGTCTGCTGCGCCGCGCCGCGCGCCACGGCAAGCTCCTCGGCGTGAACGAGCCGTTCCTGCACGAGATCGTCGATACCGTGGTCGCGGTCAACGAGTGCGAGTACAGGGATCTCCGCGAAAAGCAGGCGTATATCACCCGCGTCATCCGCACCGAGGAGGAGAACTTCGCCAAGACGATCGACGGCGGCATGCGCATCTTCACCGAGATGCTCGCCGCCCACAAGGCGGCGGGGGAGACCACCTTCTCCGGCGCGGACGCCTTCAAGCTCTACGACACCTACGGCTTCCCCATCGACCTCACGACCGAGATGGCGAAGGACGAGGGCCTGAGCGTCGACGAGGAGGCGTTCCGCCGACTCATGCAGGAGCAGAAGGAGCGCGCGCGCGAGGCGCGCAAGGCGCTCGGCGACCTCGGCTGGGCGGGCGTCGACCTCGGCAAGGAGATGCCCGCGACCGAATTCGCAGGCTATGACCGCGACGAGTGCGAGGCGAAGGTGCTCGCCATCGTCGCCGACGGCGAGCTGCGCGGCGAGATCGCCGCGGGCACGGACGCCATCGTCGTGCTGGACAAAACCACATTCTACGCCGAGATGGGCGGCCAGATCGCCGACCGCGGCCGCATCGTCGTGAAGGCCGGCGGCGCGGGCGAAGCCCCGACCTTCGACGTTGCCGACGTGCAGAAAAACAAGGGCGGCAAGTATCTCCACGAGGGCACGCTCAAAAACGGCACGCTCTCCGTGGGCGACACGGTGCTTGCCATGATCGACACCGGGCGCCGCGCCGCGATCCGCCGTGCCCACAGCGCCACGCACCTGCTCGACGCCGCGCTCAAGCGCGTGCTGGGCGAGCACGTCCACCAGGCGGGCTCTCTGGTCGAGCCCGACCGCCTGCGCTTTGACTTCACGCATTTTGAGGCCGTCACGGCGGAGGAGCTGCGCGCGATCGAGGCCTTGGTCAACGAGTGGGTGCTCACCGGCTATCCGGTCGTCACCGAGGAGCTGCCCATCGAAGAGGCGAAGAAGAAGGGCGCCGTCGCCATGTTCGGCGAAAAGTACGGCGACGTGGTGCGTGTGGTCGAGATGGGCGAGGGCGACGGCTGCGTCTCCATGGAGTTCTGCGGCGGCACGCATCTTGACAACACCGCCAAGGCCGGCACGTTCCGCATTTTGAGCGAGGGCAGCGTCGCCTCCGGCGTGCGCCGCATCGAGGCCGTGACGGGCGCCGCCAGCTATGCGGACGCGCGCCGCGAGCACGAGGAGCTGCGCGCGCTTGCCGCGGCGCTCAAGGCCGCCCCGAACGAGCTGGGCAGCCGGATCGAGCAGACGCTGAGCGAGCTGCGCGAGGCCAGGCGCCTCGTCGAGCAGTACAAGGCGAAGGAGGTCGCCGGCAGCGCCGGCGACCTGCTGAAGAACGCCGCGGTCGTCGGCGGGCTGCACCTCGTCACGCACCGCCTCGCGAGCGGCGACGCGAACGCCCTGCGCCAGATGGGCGACGTGCTGCGCGACCGGGATCCCGCGGTCGTGGCGCTGCTGGTCGTCGCGGGCGAGAAGGTGACGATCCAGGCCGTCTGCGGCAGGGACGCGGTCGCGCGCGGCGTGCGCGCCGGCGATCTGATCCGCACCTGCGCGCCGATCCTCGGCGGCAAGGGCGGCGGCAAGCCGGAGAGCGCCATGGGCGGCGGCACCGACGCGAGCCGGATCGACGAGGCCTTCGCGGCGGCCCGCGCCTTCGTTGAGAAGGTGGTGGGCTGATGCTGCCGAACGATCCCGCGATGCTCCTGAGCGTCGTGAACACCTATCTGCGCGACGAATACGACAGCCTGGCGGAGCTGTGCTACACGCTCTCCGCGCCGCGCGCGGCGCTGGAGGAGAAGCTCGCCTCGCTCGGCTACGTTTACGACGAGGCGGAGAACCGCTTCGTCTACCGGGAAAAGGAGGAGATCATGAACGACTGTCTGTTCTGCAAGATCGCCGCGGGCGAGATCCCGAGCAAAAAACTCTATGAGGACGAGCTGTGCTGCGCGTTTTACGACATTGCGCCCCAGGCGCCGGTGCACTTTCTCGTGATCCCGAAGGCGCACGTCGCGTCCTGCGCCGAGGTGGACGGCGGCAACAGCGCCATCGTCGCGCATCTCTTCGAGGTGATCGCGAAGCTGGCGAAGGAGCAGGGTCTTGCGAGCTACCGCGTGGTGTCGAACGTCGGGGAGCAGGCGGGACAGAGCGTGCCGCACCTGCATTTCCACGTGCTCGCCGGGCGCGATATGACCTGGCCTCCGGGCTGAGCGCGCAAAAGCACGGATTTTTCCCGAATTTCTCAAAAAATACGCTTGCATTTCGGAAAAACCTGTGGTATTCTATTCAGGCTTGAAAAGGGCGGTCCTCTGCCGTGCACGCGCAATCGCGCCGATGTGCCATGGAAAAAGCGGCCATGAACGCCTATAAAACAGGAGGAACGTATCCATGGATCTCATCAAGGAACTCGAAAAGCAGCAGATGAAGGAGAACGTGCCCGTCGCCAACGTCGGCGACACCGTCCGCGTTCACGTTCGCATCAAGGAAGGCTCCCGCGAGCGCATCCAGGTCTTCGAGGGCGTCGTCATTGCCAAGAAGCACGGCAGCGTCGAGGAGACCATCACCGTCCGCCGCGTCGCCTACGGCGTGGGTGTGGAGAAGGTGTTCCCGATCCACTCTCCCACAATCGAGAAGATCGAGACGGTGCGCAACGGTTTCGTCCGCCGCGCCAAGCTCTACTATCTGCGTGACCGCGTCGGCAAGGCCGCCAAGATCCGCGAGAAGCTGTAAGCATCCGAATGAGAGAAAAGTGAGCGGGAGCAGTGCTCCCGCTTACTTTTTTGTTGCCATCTCCCGGAAAATGGGCTATACTGTATCAGTCGAGCTTTGCGCGGAAGGAGGGAACCCATGAGCACGATCATCTCGTCGGTCGACGCGCACAGCCCGGCCGAAAAGGCCGGCATTCGCGCAGGCGAAAAGCTGCTGCGCCTCAACGGACACGAGATCGTGGACGTGCTGGACTATCGCTACTTCTGCTATGATCCCGTGCTCAAGGTCGAGCTGGGGGAGGAGGACGGCAGCGTCCGCGCGCTCCGCGTCCGCAAGGCCGAGGGGCAGGATCTTGGCCTCAATTTCGATACCTACCTGATGGATGAGCCGCGCCCCTGCTCCAACCACTGCCTGTTCTGCTTCGTCGATCAGATGCCGCCGAACATGCGCGAGACGCTCTATTTCAAGGATGACGACGCGCGGCTTTCCTTCCTCATGGGCAACTACATCACTCTCACCAACCTCTCCGAGCGCGAGGCGCAGCGCATCATCGACCTGCGCATCAGCCCGATCAACGTCTCCGTGCAGGCGACGGAGCCGCAGCTGCGGCGGACGCTGCTGGGCAACAAGGATGCGGACAAGAGCCTCGCCTATATGCGCGCCTTCGGCAAGGCCGGCATCGAGATGAACGGCCAGATCGTCGTCTGTCCGGGCTGGAACGACGGGGTGCATCTGCGCCGCACGATCGAGGATCTGATGGAGATCGGCTTCCGCTCCTGCTCGGTCGTGCCGGTGGGCCTCACGAAATACCGCAAGGGCCTCGCGCGGCTGCGCCCGGTGGACGAGGCCGCCGCCTGCGAGATCATCGACACGGTGGACGAATACGGCACGTTCTGCCTTGAAAAGTACGGCACGCGCATGTTCTTCTGCGCGGACGAGCTGTATCTCAAGGCGAACCGCCCGCTCCCGCCGGAGGAGTATTACGAGGACTATCAGCAGCTTGAGAACGGCGTCGGCATGCTGCGCAGCACGATGAACGAGTTTTTGCGCGCGCTGGAGGACGTGGAGGATGGCGACGTTGCCAGCTTCACGATCGCGACCGGCGTCGCCGCGGCGCCGTTCATCGCGCGCCTGATCGACGCGGCAAAGGAAAAATTCCCGCAGCTCGACGGCGAGGTCGTCGCCATCGTGAACGACTTTTTCGGCCACAGCATCACGGTCTCCGGCCTTGTGACCGGGCAGGACCTGATCCGGCAGCTCAAGGCGCGCGAGCGGCTCGGCGCGCGCGTTATCATCCCCGCCAACATGCTGCGTCACGGGGTCGACGTGTTTCTGGACGACGTGACTCTTCCCCAGGTGGAGGAGGCGCTCGGCCGCCCGGTGATCTGTTCGGAGACGGACGGCTACGCCATGGCGGACACGATCTTTGCAAAGGAGGAAAAGCGGTGAAACCACTGGTAGCCATCGTCGGCAGGCCGAACGTCGGCAAGTCGATGCTGTTCAACAAGCTGATCGGGCAGCGCCTTTCCATCGTGGAGGACACCCCCGGCGTGACGCGCGACCGCATCTACGGCGAGTGCGAGTGGGTTGGGCGCAGGTTCATGCTGGTCGACACCGGCGGCATCGAACCGCGCACGGACGATCAGATCCTGACCTTCATGCGCGAGCAGGCGCAGATCGCCATCGACCATGCGGACGTCATCATTTTCCTCACGGACGTCAAGAGCGGGCTGACCGCCTCGGATCAGGAGGTGGCGAACCTGCTGCTGCGCAGCGGCAAGCCCATCGTGCTCGCGGTGAACAAGATGGACTCGACCGGCGCGCTCAATCCGGATTTCTATGAGTTTTACAATCTCGGCCTCGGGGATCCCATCGCTGTCTCCGCCGTGCACGGGCACGGCACCGGCGACCTGCTGGACGAATGCGTCAAGTATTTCCCGCCGGCCTCGGAGGAGGACGACGAGGAGGACGACGTGATCCGCGTCGCCATCATCGGCAAGCCGAACGTCGGCAAGTCCTCGCTCACGAACCGCATCCTCGGGCAGGAGCGCATGATCGTGAGCGACGTGGCGGGCACGACGCGCGACGCGATCGACAGCTATTTTGAGAACGAGACGGGGAAGTATGTCTTCATAGACACCGCCGGCATGCGCAAAAAGTCGCGGGTGGACGAGAGCATCGAGCGCTACAGCGTGCTGCGCGCGACGATGGCCATCGACCGCGCGGACGTATGCCTCATCATGATCGACGCGACCGAGGGCGTGACCGAGCAGGACACGAAGGTCGCCGGCATGGCGCACGAGGCGGGCAAGGCGAGCATCATCGTCGTGAACAAGTGGGACCTGGTCGAGAAGGACGGCAAGACCATGGACCGCATGCGCGAGGACATTCGCCGCGACCTGAGCTATATGACCTACGCGCCGGTGCTGTTTCTCTCGGCGGCGACGGGGCAGCGCGTGGGGCGCCTGTTTGAGCTCATCAACTACGTTCACGGGCAGGCCTGCACCCGCATCACCACGGGCATGCTCAACAACGTGCTCGAGGACGCGCAGACGCGCGTCCAGCCGCCGACGGACAAGGGCCGCCGCCTGAAGATCTACTATATGACGCAGGTGGGCGTGAAGCCGCCGCACTTCGTCGTGTTCTGCAACGACGCGCGGCTGTTCCACTTCTCCTACCGGCGCTACCTGGAAAACTGCATCCGCAGCGTGTTCGGGCTGGAGGGGACGCCCGTGATCCTCTCGATCCGCGAGCGCGGCGAGAAGGAGGGGTGAAGGCGTGGACATTCTCTCGCTGATCGGCAGCACCTGGCTCATCACGGCGCTGGCGCTGCTCGGCGCGGCGGCGCTGTGCTACATCCCCGGCGGCGTGAACGGCGCGATCGTCGCCTCGCACCTCTTTTATCAGGACGACGTGCGCACGCACGGCAGCGGCAACGCGGGCCTCACGAATTTCTACCGCATCTACGGCGCGAAGCACGCCTGGTGCGTCATCCTCGTGGATATGGGCAAGGCCGCGCTTGCGGTGACGGTCGGCGCGCTGATCTTCGGGCCGGAGGGCGCGCTGTTCGGCCGGTATTTCGGAGGCCTCTTCTGCATCGTGGGTCACCTCTTTCCGTTCCTCTACCGGTTCAAGGGCGGCAAGGGCATCCTCTGCAGCGGCATGACGCTGCTGCTGCTCGACTGGCGCATCGCGCTGGTGTGCTGGGGCACGTTCCTGCTGCTCTGGGCGCTCACGCGCTACGTGTCTCTCGGCTCGGTGTGCGCGGCGGTTGCCCTCCCGATCATGACGGCGTTCGTCTACCACGCGGAGCCGCACTTTGCCGTGATCTTTGCGCTCTCGCTCGGCATGACGGCGCTGGTGCTCTGGGCGCACCGGGGGAATATCGTCCGTCTCGCCCGCGGCACGGAGAGCAAGTTCGAATGGCACGTGAACGCGCCGAAGGAGGAGCCGCCCGCGCCGGAGGAGGGGAGCGCGGCGGACGCCCCCGACGACGCGCCGCAGGCATGAAACAAAAAAGCACCCGACGCTCGTCGGGTGCTTTTTACTTCTCAAAAGCCTCGCAGAGTTTTGCGCCGCGACCGGCGCAAAAGGATACGGATCGTAATTTCTGACGACATGCGCGTCGGAAATTACACCGCTCGGGTCACGAACGTGCGGATCGTGCGCGAAGTGACCTGCGGCCTTTTGTCAAAAACTGCACGGCCGTTTTTGACAGTTTAAAAGCACCCGACGCTCGTCGGGTGCTTTCTTTACGCTCTTACGCTTGACGTCTCAGACCGCGCGGGTAACCTTACCGGAACGCAGGCAGCGAGTACAAACATATACGTGGCGGGGCGTACCGTTGATGATAGCCTTCACGCGCTTCACGTTGGGCTTCCATGCGCGATTGGAGCGACGGTGAGAGTGGGAGACCTTGATGCCGAAGGTCACGCCCTTGTCGCAGAATTCGCACTTTGCCATCCGTTGCACCTCCTTGCTGCAGTCAAATCGGGACCTTGTTTTCACAAGCATTGGATATGATAACAGATTGAAACGCAAAAAGCAAGTGAAATATCCAAAAAAAATGAAAAAATTTCGTGTCCCGCAGCGCGGCAAAAAAACGCGCCTCCGCGCTTGTAAATGCGCGGAAAAGACAGTATAATGAACGTGGAATCTTATCTCGAAACGGAGGACGCGCCATGAGGACCAACCGCTCGGTCAGGGTCAGGGAGATCGTCGATAAATTTCAGCTTGAGGTCGTGCATCGCTCCTCGCACTTTGACAGCGACCTGCTCACGGTGCCGGACGTGAACCGCCCGGGCCTGCAATTCGTCGGCTTTTTCGACTATTTCGACCCCTCGCGCCTGCAAATCATCGGCAAGAGCGAGGTCATGTTCCTGCGCGGCTTTTCGTCGGAGGAGCGGCGCCGCTGCTTCCGCGACCTGCTGTCCTATGAGATCCCGGCGCTCGTCATCTCCCGGAATCTGGACGTGTTTCCCGAGTGTCTCGAGATGGCCGAGCACTTCGACCGGACGCTTCTGCGCACGAAGCACACCTCCGTGGAGTTCACCAGCATGACCATCGACTACCTCAACCACGAGCTGGCGCCGATGATCACGCGCCACGGCGTGCTGCTGGACGTGTACGGCGAGGGCGTGCTCATCACGGGCGACTCGGGCATCGGCAAGAGCGAGACGGCCGTGGAGCTCATCAAGCGCGGCCACCGTCTCGTCGCGGACGACGCGGTGGAGATCCACCGCATCGGCGGCACGCTGATCGGCACCGCGCCGGAGCTCATCCGCCACTACCTTGAGATGCGCGGCATCGGCGTGATCGACGTGCAGCAGCTGTTCGGCATGAGCGGCGTGCAGGATCAGACGCAGATCGACCTCGTCGTCAACTTTGAAGAGTGGAAGAGCGGCCAGGTCTATGACCGCCTCGGCCTGGAGGAGGATTATACGCAGATCATGGACGTTTCCGTCCCGTATATGACGATCCCGGTGCGTTCCGGGCGCAACCTCGCCGTCATCGTGGAGATCGCCGCGATGAACAACCGGCACAAGAAATACGGCTTCAACTCCGCGCGCGAGTTCGTCGAGCAGATCGACCGCCACGTGGACGCGGCGTCCGCGGAGCAGGAGCGGGAAAAACTGTGATGGGGAGCGATACGATGTCCTGGGAAACCGTCCTGGATGCACAGATCGCGGCGCGCCTGCCGGCGCTCCGCTGGCTTGCGGAGGAGCCGCTCGCGCGGCACACCTCGTTCCGCATCGGCGGCCCTGCCAGACGCATGGCCTTTCCGAAGAGCGCGGAGGAGGTGGAGGGCCTTGCGGCGCTGCTGCGCGCGGCGGGCATCCGCCCGGTGGTGATCGGCAACGGCACGAACGTGCTCGCTCCCGACGCGGGGGTTGACGCCGTCGTGATCGCCATGGGCGACGGGATGGACACGCTGCGCCGCGCGGAGGGGCCGGAGCTCGTCGCCGCGGCGGGCGTATCGCTCGCGCGCCTTGCGACATTCGCCTGGCGCGAGGGGCTGACGGGCCTTGAGTTCGCTCACGGCATCCCCGGCAGCCTCGGCGGCGCGGTGGTGATGAACGCGGGCGCCTACGGCGGCACGATGGCGGACGTTCTGACCGAGGTCACGGCTCTCTTTCCCGACGGGGTGCGCACGCTGCGCGCGGAGGAGCTGGCCCTCGGCTACCGGCACAGCCTCTTCACCGAGCAGCCGGAGGCGATCGTGCTCGGCGCGCGGCTGCGGCTGCGGCCGGGCGATCCGGCGGCGATCCGCGCGCGCATGGACGAGCTGATGGCGCGCCGCCGGGCGAGCCAGCCGCTCGAATGGCCCAGCGCCGGCAGCACCTTCAAGCGGCCGGAGGGGCACTTTGCCGGCGCGCTGATCGAGCAGTGCGGTCTCAAGGGCGCGCGCGTCGGCGGGGCGGAGGTTTCCGTCAAGCACGCGGGCTTTGTGATCAACACGGGCGGCGCGACCTGCGCGGACGTGCTGGCCCTGATGGCGCAGATCGAAAAGACCGTCTTTGACGCCACGGGCGTCACGCTCGAGCCGGAGGTCAGGATCCTCGGCTGACGGGCGCGGGAGGAGGAACGAACATGGAGATATTGGTGATCTCGGGCCTTTCCGGCGCGGGCAAGAGCAGCGCCGCGTCGTGCCTGGAGGATATGGGATACTACACCGTGGACAATATGCCCGCGGACCTGATCCCGAAGTTTGCCGAGTTCTGCGCCGCCAGCGGCGGCCGCTACGACCGCGTCGCCCTCGTGAGCGACATGCGCGCCGGCAGCGAGAGCTTCTCGCTGCTGAAGGACGCGGTCGAGCAGCTGCGCCGCCCGGGCACGACCTGCCGTCTGCTCTTTCTCGACTGCGACGTGGAGACCATCATCAAGCGCTATAAGGAGACGCGCCGCCGCCACCCGCTGATGCGCGCGGGCGAGAGCATCGAGGACGCGGTGCACCGCGAGGCGGAGCTGATGCGTCCGCTGCGCGAATTCGCGGATTTCGTCATCAATACCTCGCAGATGCCCTCCGGCAAGCTGCGCAGCGAGCTGTCCGCCTTTTTCGGGGACAAGGCTTCTTCCGGCGCGCTGAGTGTGAACGTCGTGTCCTTCGGCTTCAAGTTCGGCGTGCCGCTGGAGGCGGATCTGGTGTTCGACGTCCGCTGTCTGCCGAATCCCTTTTACGTTTCCGAGCTGCGCGACAAGACCGGCATGGATCGGGAGGTCTGTGACTTTCTCTTTTCCTTCCCGCAGAGCCGCACCCTGGCAGACAAGCTGCGCGAGCTGCTTTCGTTCCTGCTGCCGCTCTACACCGAAGAGGGGAAGACGATGCTGGTCGTCGCCGTCGGCTGCACGGGCGGGCACCACCGCAGCGTCGCGCTTGCGCGCGCGCTGGCGGCGCATTGCGCCGCGCTGGGCTATCAGACCTTTGAGAACCACCGTGACATCACGCGGTGACACGCCGCCGCGTCGGGAGGCATACGCATGAGCGGGACGTCCTTTTCCGCACAAGTGAAGAAGGAGCTCTGCCGCGACGGTATGACGCGCCGCTGCTGCGCGCTGGCCGAGGCGTACGGCGTGCTGCTGTACGCCGGCAGCTTCACCGCGAGCGAGGTGCGCATCGTGACCGAGAGCGCAGAGTTTGCCGCGCGTCTGCCGCGCCTGTTCCAAAAGGCGTTCTCCGTCCGGTTTGACGCGCTGCCCGAGGCGGACGCGGCGGGCAAGCGCATCTTCCGCATCGCCTCGGCGGCGAAGCTCGCCGCGATCTGGCGTGCGCTGGGCTACGATCCGGCGCAGCATTTCGCGCTGCACGTCAACTTCGCCCTGCTGGAGGAGGAGCACTGCCGCTGCGCGTTCCTGCGCGGCGCGTTCCTGGCCGGCGGCAGCGTCACCGATCCGCACAAGCGGTACCATCTCGAGTTCGTCACCGCGCATCTGCAGGCCGGGCGGGAGACCGAGGCCATATTGCGCGACATGGGCTTTGAGCCGAAAAACGTGCTGCGCAAGAGCAACACCGTGACCTACTTCAAGCAGAGCGAGCCGATCGAGGATCTGCTGACGATGCTCGGCGCGCCCGCCGCCGCCATGGAGCTGATGGCCGCCAAGGTCGAAAAGGAGATGCGCAACACCGTCAACCGCCGCGTGAACTGCGACGCGGCGAATCTCGACAAGGCGGTGGAGGCCTCGCGCGAGCAGGTCGCCGCGCTGACGCGCCTGGTCGAAAGCGGGATCCTCTCCACGCTTTCGGCCCCGCTGCAGGAGGTCGCCGTCGCGCGCCTGCTCCAGCCGGAGCTGACGCTCAGCGAGCTGGCGGCGAGCTTCGACCCGCCGCTGACCAAATCGTGTCTCAACCATCGCATGAGAAAACTGATGACGCTTGCAAAGGAGTAAGGGAATCATGGAAGACCGCAAGGAGATCGCGATCCGCTATCACAGAAATGGGTACAACTGCTGCCAGTGCGTGCTGGCTGCGTTTGCCGACCGTCTCGCCCCGGAGGAGGAGACGATCCTGCGCATGGGCGCGGGCTTCGGCGGCGGCGCCGGCACGGGCGAGCTCTGCGGCGCCGTGAGCGGCGCGGTTCTGACGCTGGGCCTGACGGCGGACGTCGACGTGCTGGGCGAGCCGCTTGCGGCCAAGCGCGCCGTTTCCGCCGAGGGACGCGCGCTGCAGGAGCGTTTTGCCGCTCAGTTCGGCTCGCTGCGCTGCCGCGAGCTGCTGAAGAAAGAAAAGGAGGAGCCCTCCGCGGCCGTGGCCGCAATGGGTCTGACCAACCACTGCGAGGTCATGATCGCGAGCGCGGTCGAACTGCTCGAGGAGCGCCTGGAGGAACGCGCCGGGAAGTAAACGCCCCGGATATACGGAGGAGCTGCTATGTCGTTTGCGCATCTGCACGTCCACACCGAATACAGTCTGCTTGACGGCGCCTGCCGCATCAAAGACCTGCCGAAGCTGGTCAAGGCGATGGGGCAGGACGCCTGCGCGATCACCGATCACGGCGTGATGTACGGCGTGATCGACTTTTATCGCGCCTGCAAGGCGGAGGGCGTGAAGCCGATCATCGGCTGCGAGGTCTACGTCGCGCCGCGCACGCGCTTCGACAAGCAGCATGAGTTCGACGGCGAGGCCCGCCATCTGGTGCTGCTGTGCGAGAATGAGGAGGGCTACCGCAACCTCTCCTACCTGGTCTCGATGGCGCATATCGAGGGCTTTTACGTCCGCCCGCGCATCGACCTTGACCTGCTGCGCAGCCACGCAAAGGGGCTGATCGCGCTCTCCGCCTGCCTTGCGGGCGAGATCCCGCGCCGCCTGCGCGCCGGAGATTACAATGGTGCAAAGGAATATGCCTTGACACTCAGTGAGATCTTCGGGCCGGAGCATTTCTATCTTGAGCTTCAGGATCACGGCATCCGCGAGCAGGCAGAGGTGAACCGCGGCCTCCTGCGTCTGCACGAGGAAACGGGGCTTCCCCTGGTCGTGACGAACGACGCGCACTATCTGCGCCGCGAGGACGCCGAGGCGCACGACGTGCTACTGTGCATCCAGACGGGCAAGACCGTGGACGACGAGAACCGCATGCGCTACGAGCCGCGCAATTTCTATCTCCGCTCGACGGAGGAGATGGCGGCGCTCTTTCCCGACTATCCGGAGGCCGTGGAAAACACCGGCAGGATCGCCGCGCGCTGCAACGTGGAGTTCACCTTCGGCAAGTATCACCTGCCGGAGTTCCGGCTGCCCCCGGGGTACGACAGCTTCACTTATCTGAAGGAGCTGTGCGCCAGGGGCTTTGCCGAGCGCTACGGCGAAGGGCCGCCCGAGTACCGCGCGCGCCTGGAGTACGAGCAGAACATGATCGAGAAGATGGGCTTCACGGACTACTTTCTCATTGTGTCGGACTTCGTGCGCTACGCGCGGGAGGCGGGCATCCCCGTCGGCCCCGGGCGCGGCAGCGCGGCGGGCAGCATGGTGTCCTACTGCCTGCACATCACGGATATCGATCCGATGCAGTACGAGCTGTATTTCGAGCGCTTCCTGAATCCGGAGCGCGTCTCGATGCCCGATATCGACATGGATTTCGGCGACACGCGGCGCGGCGAGGTCGTGGACTATGTGCGCCGCAAGTACGGCGACGATCATGTGGCGCAGATCGTGACCTTCGGCACGATGGCGGCGCGCGGCGTCATCCGTGACGTCGGCCGCGCGCTCAACATGACCTACGCCGAGTGCGATGTGATCGCAAAGCTCGTGCCCTTCGACCTGCATATGACGTTGGATCGGGCGATGAGCCTCTCGCGCGAGCTGCGCGAGCGCTATGAGGACGACGAGCGCGTCCGCCGCCTGATCGACACGGCGCGCGCGCTCGAGGGCATGCCGCGCCACGCCTCCACGCACGCGGCGGGCGTCGTGATCACGAAGCGCCCGGTGGTGGACTATGTGCCCCTTGCGCGGAACGACGAGACGATCGTCTGCCAGTTCACGATGGTCACGCTGGAGGAGCTGGGCCTGCTGAAGATGGACTTTCTCGGCCTGCGCAACCTCACGATCCTCGACGATGCGGTAAAGCTCATCCATGAAAAGGAACCCGATTTTGCGCTCTCGTCGATCCCGAACGGCGACGCCGCGACCTACGAGATGCTTCAGCAGGGCAGGACCTCGGGCGTGTTCCAGATGGAATCCGCCGGCATGACGGGCGTGTGCGTCGGTCTCCGGCCGGAGACGATCGAGGACCTGACGGCCATCATCGCGCTCTACCGCCCGGGCCCGATGGAGTCGATCCCGCGCTTCATCGCCTGCAAGCACGACCCGAAGCTCGTGACCTACCGTCATCCGGCGCTCGAGCCGATCCTGCGCGTGACCTACGGCTGCATCGTCTATCAGGAGCAGGTCATCGAGATCTTCCGCCGCCTCGCGGGCTATTCGCTGGGCCAGGCCGACATGATCCGCCGCGCCATGAGCAAAAAAAAGGCGAAGGACGTCGCGCGCGAACGCGAGGCCTTCATCCACGGCGACCCTGCGCGCGGGATCGAGGGCTGCGTAGCCCGCGGCATCCCGGAAAAGACCGCGGAGGAGATCTATCAGGAGATCAACGACTTCGCCAACTACGCCTTCAACAAGGCGCACGCGGTGTCCTACGCGGTGGTCGCGTATCAGACGGCGTACTGCAAGCGCCACTATACGAAGGAGTATATGGCGGCGCTGCTCTCCAGCGTGCTGGACTCGTCCGACAAGATCAACGAGTACTTCAACGAGTGCAAGGATTGCGGCATCGCGCTGCTCCCACCGGACGTGAACCATTCGCTCGGCGGCTTCTCGGTCGAGGAGAGCGGCATCCGCTTCGGCCTCGTCGCCATCAAGAACATCGGCCGTGGCTTCATCGCGCGCATGATGGACGAGCGGACGGAGCACGGCCCGTTCCGCGACTTTGAGGACTTCTGCCGCCGGATGGACGGCGCGGATATGAACAAGCGCGCGGTCGAGAACCTGATCCGCGCGGGCGCGTTCGACTCGCTCGGCGCGCGGCGCTCGCAGCTGCTCGCGGTGTACGAAAAGGTGATGGACGGCATCGCCAGCGGCAACCGCGAGAATCTGGAGGGGCAGCTCGACTTTTTCGGCATGGGCGGCGAGGGTGCCGCGCCGCGGCAGACGCTCGTGCTGCCGGATCTGCCGGAGTTTTCGCGCCAGGAGCTCATGGCGATGGAGAAGGAGACCACGGGCCTCTATCTCTCCGGCCACCCGATGGACGAGTTCCGCGCTGCGGCAAAGGCCCGCGGCGCGGTGCCGATCGGCCGCATCCGCGAGGATTTCGCCCGTGAGGACGGCCCCCAGACCTTCTCGGACGATCAGAAGCTCACGGTCGCCGGCGTCGTGACGGCGAGCCGCACGAAAACGACGAAGAAGAACACGCTCATGGCTTACGTCACGCTGGAGGACGACACCGGCGCGATGGAGCTGCTGTGCTTCGCCCGCACGCTCGAGACCTGCGGCAGCTATCTGCGCGAGGGACAGGTCATCTGCGCGTCCGGCAGGCTGAGCGTGCGCGACGAAAAGTCCCCGCAGCTCATGTGCGATCTGGCGCGCCCCCTGCAGGGCGGGGAGACGGCCGCCGCGCCGCCGAGCGCGGCGCAAAAGTCGGCGGGGCAGACGCTGTATCTCCGCATCCCGTCGCTGGAGAGCCCGGAAATGGCGCATTTCCGCCGCGTGATCTATATGTTCGAGGGCCGGAGCAACCCGGTGAAGATCCGCCTGGCCGACACCGGCCGCGTGATCGCCACCACCTGCGACCTGCACGATTCGCTCCTGCGCGAGATGCGCGAGACGCTGGGGGAGGAAAACGTCGTCGTAAAATAGCGCGAAAATGCGCGGAAAAACGGCACCGAAAACACCCCGAAAATCTCCGGAAAACACGAAAAAACACCTCGGAACGCAAGTCCGTTCCGAGGTGTTTTTTTGCCTTTTCAGCCGTCCGTTTCCTCCTGCGGCGGCTCGAACAGCGCGCCGAGCACGCCGTTGTAGAGCTGCTCGGCATGGTCGTGGAAGCGCTTGGCCAGGTCCTTGGCCATGACCTCCTTGGGTACCATCAGCTCCATCTTGAGCAGCGTGTCGCCCTCGTCGTCATGGAAGGAGAGGGTCACGGTGTAGGTGCCGTTCGTGCGCGGCGTGATGCCGGAGCGCACCTGTGCGCGGCGCTTGAGCGCCTGGTTGAACATCGTAATGTTCTTGTCCGCCGCGAGGCGCACGGAGTAGGGCAGGCTCGTCTCGCAGATCTGGCCGTTGCGCAGGCCCTTGTCCGTGACGGCGTAGAGCCCGTCGTCCGACAGCGTCAGATGGCCGGAATCGACCAGACTGCTCAGGCACTCCGAAAAATCAAAATAGTCGACGCCCTCGTCGCACATCGTCATCTCCTGCATCGCCTCGAAGGGCACGGGCCCGATCAGGCGCGAGGCAACGTAGAGAATGAGGAACTTGATCTCGAGCTTGTCCTGGATGAAACCGAAGCGTGCCATGCGCGCACCTCCCGTCAGGGGTCGTTTTCGGCCGCGCCGCAGCGCGGGCCGCACACTTATGATAGCACGGTTTTCCGCAAATGTACAGAGGCGGGCGAAAAAACCGCGCGGCGGCGCGGGGCAAAAGCGCGCGGTTTTCTTCACCTTTGCGCTGCGGCTGCATAGACTGAGATGAAAGAAGGCTTCTCTTTCCAAGTACTTAAAAATCAGGAGGTTTTTGGGATGGCTGAAAAAGGAACGGCGGTCGCCGCGGCCGGCACCGGCGGCGGACGCGAGGAAGTCTGCATCCATACGAGAAAGATCTACTCGTCGTGCAGGGACAAAGACTGCATCGAGAACCTGCGGTTTTACCCCACGCAGTCAGGTCAGGCGGTGCTGAGCACGGCGCAGTCGATCCGCGGCGGCAGCGCGGAGCTGCTCTATACCTTCGTGGACGTCGAGCCGGTCAACTTCAACCGCGGCTTTTACACGGTGGATATGCGCTTTTTCTACCGCATCACGCTGCAGGTGATGAACGGCGGCGTCCGCCCGACGGAGGTCGAGGGCCTCGCCGCCTTCGACAAGCGCGTGATCCTCTTCGGCAGCGAGAGCAACGCCAAGGTGTTCTCCTCCGTGCCGGTCACGGACGGGGAGGACGACGCGCTCGACCTCACGGCGAACCTGCCCACCGCCGTGGTGCAGGCCGTCGATCCGCTGCTGCTGAGCGCCAATTTTGCCGAGCCCTGCCCGGGCGTGCCGCAGGGGGTGCTCTCGGGCGTCCCGGCGGGGATCCTCGCCGCGTTCAACGAGCCGCTGATCCTTGACGAGGCGCAGAGCCGCCGCGTCTGCGTGTCGCTGGGGCAGTTCTCCGTCGTGTATCTGGAGCGCGACACGCAGCTGCGCGTCCCGATGTACGGCTACTGCGTGCCGGAGGAGGAGTGTGTCATCGCGGGCGTCGTCGGCGGCAGCAGCGCCGAGGACCCGTGCGCGCTGTTCGAGGACGTGGAATTCCCGGTGCGGGATTTCTTCCCGCCGAGCGCGGTCAACGGCGAAGGCTGCGGCTGCGCGCGCTGATCGGCGCGGAGGGACAGGGCGGCACGCCCTGTCCCTTTGCGTTTCCGCAGGGGGACAAACCGTGCATAAACCGCGCGCGGCGCTCATAGAGTGGAGCATCACCGGAGAAAAGAGGGAACGCGATGGAACAAAAAGGAAACGCCGACCGCTTTGAGCAGGCAGCGGAGCTGCTGCCGCAGCGGCTGCGGCGCCTTGCGCTGGCGCTGCCGGAGCACCGGAAGGAGCGCGCGGAGGAGCTGCGCCTGCGCACGCAGCGGCCCATGACCGTGCTGACGGACGAGGGCGAGCTGAGCGTCGCCGCGGCCGATCGGGATGCGCTCGTGACCGCGGCCGACCTGGAGCAGATGATCGCCTCGCTCACGGAGTATTCCCGCTACGCCTCGATGGAGACGCTGCGCCGGGGCTATCTGGCGGTGCGGGGCGGCTTTCGCCTGGGCGTCTGCGGCAGCGTGGTGCTGCGCGACGGCGCGCCCTACAACCTCAAGGACTTTTCGGGCCTTGCGCTGCGGATCGTCCGCGAGCGGATCGGGCTGGCCGCTGAAGTGACGGAGAAACTCTTCGACGAGCGCGGCGCCTTCTTGAGCACGCTGATCCTCTCGCCGCCGGGCGGCGGAAAGACCACGCTGCTGCGGGACGCGATCCGCTGCCTGTCGCTCGGCAGCGAGGCGCATCCGGCGCTGCGCGTGGCCGTGATCGACGAGCGCAGCGAGATCGCGGTGTCCTGCGGCGGCTGCGCGCAGACCGAGCTCGGCCCGCACACGGACGTGCTCGACGGCTGCCCGAAGGCGATCGGCATCCCGATGGTGCTGCGCGCCATGAACCCGCAGGTGATCGCGGTGGACGAGATCACCGCCGCGCCCGACATCGCGGCGATCTGCGCCGCGGCGCACTGCGGCGTGGGCCTGCTTGCGACGATCCACGCCGACGGCACGGACGAGCTGCGGCGCAAGCCGCTCTATCGCGCGCTGCTGGAGGAGGGCGTGTTCCGCCGCGCGGTGGTGATCGAGCGGAAGGACGGCGCGCGCCGCTACCTCACGGAGACGCTGGAATGCTGCGCGCCGCCGGCGGAGCGCTGATCCTGCTCGGAGGCCTCGCCGCGCGGCAAAGCGCGCTGGAGGCGGGCAGAAGGGCGCAGCGGACGCGGCGGGAGCTGGCGGAGGCGCTCGAGCGGCTGGAGCAGGAGGTGCGGCTGTGTCTCGTGCCGATCCCGCGGCTGCTGGCGCGGCGCGGCTACGGCGCGGAGGCCGGGCGCTTCTTTCGCCGCGCTTCGGAGGGCGCGGCGTCGGAATCCTTCGCGGAGCGCTGGGCGCGCGCCGCGGCGGCCCTGCCGCTGGACGAGCAGGAGCGCGCGGATCTCGCGGATCTCGGCGCCCGCCTCGGCGGGGAGGCGGAGAGCGTGTGCGCGGCGCTGCGCCTTGCCGCAGCGCGGCTGCGGGAACGCCATGCGCGAGAGGAGCCGCAGCGGCGGGAGCGCGAGCGCCTGACGACGGCGTTCTGCCTCGGTGCGAGCGCGCTGCTCTTCATTTTGCTGGTTTGAAAAGTGCTTTTACTTTACATGGGTGAGACGATATGCGGATCGACCTTGTCTTTCAGATCGCGGCGGTCGGGATCGTGGTGGCGGTGCTCAACCAGCTGCTCGTGCGCTCCGACCGGCCGGATCAGGCGATGCTGGTGAGTCTGGCGGGCCTGGTGGTGACGATGATGCTGCTCGTGCGCGAGATCAGCGCGCTGTTTGCGCTGATCAAGGCGCTGTTCGGGTTTTCCTGATGGCGGCGCTGCTGCGGCTTGCGGCGCTCTGCCTGGTCGCGGCGCTGCTCGCGGCGCTGCTGCGCCGAAAAAACGCCGAGATGGCGCTGCTGCTCGCGCTGGGCGCGCTGTGCGCCGGGACGGTGCTGCTGCTGCCGGCGCTGCGCGAGGCCGCGGCGCTTGCGGACGAGCTGCTGACGATGACGGCGCTCGCCCCGGCGCTGTTTGCGCCGCTCGTCAAGATCACGGCGGTCGCGCTGCTGACGCGGCTCGT
>Ga0079305_1001769_pt1 | contig 24701 bp, 21 predicted proteins | sample LMS_cellobiose_e_FD_79183 | JGI IMG/M metagenome (GOLD analysis project Ga0079305, IMG submission 79183) | Rumen-fistulated moose microbial communities from Alaska, USA - LMS_cellobiose_enrichment | ecosystem: Host-associated > Mammals > Digestive system > Stomach > Rumen fluid ... | reverse complement strand
CGGGTCAGCTTCGGCTTCGTATCCGGCGGCGGGGAATACAAGGGCGCCGCACCCCCCGCGGAAAAGCCCTTCGCCGGGGGCAGCGGCGCGGGGGTGTCGGTGCAGCCGGTGGGGTTCCTGGTGGTGAATGAAAGCGGGGTGCGCATGCTGCCCGCCCAGGACCTGACCGCCTGGGAACGGGCGCTGGGCTGCGCGCCGCAGCTGCTGGAGGACATTCGCGCCCTTATTGCCCCGAAAAAGAAAAAGGACGGCCGGGAGGAGATGGGCCTGTGAAAAGAATGCTGGCGGGGCTTTTCTTCGGGCTGATTCTCCTGTATAATGGTGTGTGCCTGGCGGAGGGGGCGAAAAGCGCCGTGCTGATCGAGGCGGAGACGGGCCGGGTGCTCTATGAGCAAAACGCCCACGAGGCGCTGCCCATGGCCTCCACCACCAAGATTATGACGGCGCTGCTGGCCCTGGAAAAGGGAAACCTGGGCGATACCGTCACCGCCGGGCCCAGCGCCTTCGGCGTGCCGGGCACCAGCATTTACCTGGCCCAGGGGGAGCAATTGACCCTGGAGGAAATGCTCCTGGGCCTGATGCTTTCCAGCGGCAATGACGCCGCCGTGGCCATTGCCGAGCATATCGGCGGCTCGGTGGAGGATTTCTGCCGCATGATGACGCAGCGGGCGCAGGAGATCGGCTGCGAAAACACGGTGTTCCTCACCCCCCACGGCCTGCCCATGAACGGCCACCACACCACCGCCTGGGATTTGGCGCTCATCGCCCGGGAGGCCATGAAAATCCCCGCGTTCCGGGAAATTGTATCCACCCAGCGGGCGTCCATCCCATGGGCGGGCCACGAATATCCCCGGGTGCTGACCAATAAAAACAAGCTGCTGTCCTCCTATCCCGGCGCCCTGGGCGTCAAAACGGGCTATACGCGGGCGGCGGGGCGGTGCCTGGTGTTCGCGGCGGAAAGGGACGGCCTCCGGCTCATCGGCGCGGTGCTGAACTGCCCGGATTGGTTCGATGCGGCCGCGGCGATCCTGGATGACGGCTTTGATAACTGGCAGATGGTGACGCTGTATGCCGCCGGGGAGGCCGTGCGGGAAATCCCGGTAACGGGCGGCACGGAAAAAACCGTTCGGGCCATCGCCTCAAGGGATGTGGCGGCGCCCGTTTCCGTAAACGCCTGGCCGGACCTGGTGCTCGAGCTGCCCGATTCCCTGGAGGCGGGAATCAAAGATGGACAGGTGATCGGCACGGCGTCGCTGACAGACGGCGGGCAGACCCTTGTCACCGTGCCGCTGACGGCGGAAAAGGCCGTGCCAAAGAGCAATTTTCGGTCCTGGCTCTCCAGGATCATTGCCCTCTGGCCCGAAGGAATATGACGCGCCCGCGTGGCCCCTCTGGCTGTGGGCTGGGCTGGGGCTGGCCGCATGGCTGAAAGAACTGAAGAAAACCTGACGTAAGAAGGAGCAAAAAATGCGTCTGCAGAAATACATGGCTTCCTGCGGCGTTTCCAGCCGCCGGACGGCGGAAAAAATGATCGCCGAGGGCAGGGTAAGCGTCAACGGCAGCATCGTCACCGAAATGGGCGTACAGGTGGAAGACGGCGATGAAGTCCGCCTGGACGGCAGCGTGATCCGCCCGGAAGAAGAAAAAAAATACGTAATATATCACAAGCCCGCCGGGGAAGTGACCACCGTTTCGGACCCGGAGGGCCGCGCCTGCGTGCTGGACCATTTCCGGGATTATCCCGTGCGGCTCTACCCCGTGGGCAGGCTGGATTACGACAGCGAAGGGCTGCTGCTGCTCACCAATGACGGCGCGCTGACGGAGCGGCTGCTGCATCCCTCCCATCAGGTGGACAAAACCTATCTGGCCCGGGTCACAGGCCAAATCACCCCGGAGGAGATACAGCTGCTTCGCCGGGGCGTTCTGCTGGACGACCACAAAACCGCCCCTGCCAAGGCCCGCGTCATCAGGCAGGAAGCCTTCGCTTCCGTGGCGCTTATCACCATCCATGAGGGGCGCAACCGCCAGGTGCGGCGGATGTTTGAGGAAGTGGGCCATCGGGTGCTGCAGCTTCGCCGGGTGAAATTCGGCCCCCTGGACCTGGGCAGCCTGCCCCGGGGAAAATGGCGGGAGCTGACGGAGGAGGAGGTCCGCAAACTGATGGCGTATCTGTAAATGGCCATCGCGTAACGGGCATGCCGCGCATCGCCGGCGCGTAGCATATGGAAGAAAGCAGCGTCAGGGCAAAAATGGCGCCCATGGCTTTCATGTTTTTCTCGATTATTCGCATGAATCGTTACAGAGGGCTCCGAAAAGAGCCCTCTTTCTGCTTGAAAAATACATCATACTTTGCAAGCAAAATCAAACCTGCCAGCGCAAAACCATACATGTGCAGGGAAAGGGAGATTTGCAGCTTGCCGCGGAAAGGATCCTGCAGTGTGCATCCGAGCAGGTCTGCGTCGTTATTCCATGTACTTCGCGGCCTGATGATACATCGCATCAGCGGCCTTGCGGATCGATTCCACGACCTGCCGGACTTGGTCCGCGTTCCATTGTTCCGTATCCTCACGCAGGAAGGTGGTGCGGTCGCTGCGATTATCAAAGATGCCAATGGGCAGGTGATACGCCTGGTCGTGAGCGCGGACCGTGACCGTTCCGGGGGCTTCGCTGGTCTGCGCCAGATACAGCATATCGTCAGTGCCGTAATCCCCCAGCATCACCGCCATGGGAACGCCGTGATGCAGATTGCTGCCCGGGTTGTTGGGGTCTGCGCGGTCGCTGTTCTTCCGGCGGGATTCCTCCGGCGTCACCCAGATATACAGCACCACAGCGTTTTCTAAAATCGCGGGAGAGAACATGGGCAAAGAGTACTGATACCCGAAGGTGCCCGTCAGAGGCATGGAAGCGCCTTCCGGGCCGCCCCGAGCGCATTCGATGATCACGGTTTTTCCTTCAAAGCTGTCGGGATAGCCCGCATGCTTGGCTTCCAGCATGGCCCGGGCTTCCTTTTCCAGCCGGCGGGCCAGTTCCCTCCGGATTTCTTCCGGCAGGCGCTGCAGCCGGGGCGGCAGCCCTGCGGTTTGAGCGGCGCGATCGATCCTGTCAAAAAGCAGCTGGGCGGCACTGTCGGCGGTCACTGCGCTGCGGTTCATCAAATCCTGATAATCCTCGTTCAGCAAGGCGCAGAGGGTGCCCCAATCCCGGCCGTCGATGAACGGCGCTTCGCCGGGGTAGAAAATGCGCTGCCGCCCCAGGGCAGACAGTTCATTGTCGATGCGGCGCATCATATGAACATAAGGGAAATCATCCAATTGCAGGGTTTCCCCAATATGAAATTCCTTTTTCAGTTTCTCGGGCGGCATGTGCGCCATCAGATTGCGCACCTCACTTTTCCCGGAAGCGGGCAGGGCCACAAGCAGCACGGTTTTAAATACGCTCGGTTTCATTTGCTCACCTCATCTTATGTCGGTCGCCAGTTTCTTGCGGATCTTCGTAGAAACATATTCGATCACCAGCACCAGCACCACCAGGCCCCAGAGCATGGCGCCGGTATCGCTCCAGCGGCGGTCATCAATGGCAAAAATCAGCTGCGCGCCAATGCCGCCCGCGCCGACCAGGCCCAGCACGGAGGCATTCTTGATGTTAATATCCAGCCGGTACAGCACGCTGGAAATAATGGAGGAACTGAGCTGGGGAATGATGCCGTAGCGGACTTTTTCAAATGCGCTGCAGCCCGAAGCGTCCAGCGCCTCGATCACGCCCTTGTCGATATCTTCAATGGCTTCCACAAACATCTTGCAAAGCATTCCGGCAGAGCCGATCGTCATGGTAAGCACGCCGGCAAAGGGGCCGGGGCCCACCGTTTTCACAAACATGATGCCATACATAATGGAAGGAAAAGAACGGATAATGGTGACGGCCACCAGAAAAATCAGATTCACCCATCGGGGCGCCACGTTGCGGGAACAGACGAACGCCAGCGGGATGGCAATCACCGTGCCAAACAGCGTGCCCAGGAATCCGATGGAAAAAGTTTCCATCAGCATATAGGCCAGGCCGGTGGTGGAAGAATCGGTGATGACTTTCCACGAAGGGGTGATCAGCCCCTGAAGGGAGGCCTTCACCAAGCCCCAGCCCCGTTCCGTCAGGCCGGTGAATTCCACCGTGAAATGGTTGATATAAACGATGGCCAGCACGAAAAGGAGGAAAAGAAGGTAGCGGAGCCAGGGCTGAGGATACCGGCGATATTTGTCTTCTACGGTCACAGCGTCGTCCAAATCGGTGCCCAGGCTGATGCCCAGCAGGGGGCCCCAATCCCGCAGGAGGCGCCTGAAAAAGCCCGGCTGACTGCGTTTTTCGTTGTGTTCCATCTCAATGCACCAGCTTTCTGCGGGCAAAACGGGCAATGCCCTCCAGGATGACGATCGTTGCTGTCATAAACAGCAGTACCAGCCCCAGATCCGCGTAGCGGCGCAGATTCAGCCGGCCGGAAATGATCTGGCCGATGCCGCCCGCGCCAACGTACCCCAGGATGGCTGCGCTTTTCACGTTGGATTCAAAGCAATACAGCACGGTGGAAATATAATAGCCTTTAACCTGCGGCCAGACTGCCCGCAGCATACATTTTGGCCGGCTGGCGCCCGTAGAGACCATCGCCTCATAAGGGCCCATATCCACGGTTTCAATGTATTCGTACATCATTTTCACGCAGATGGTGTAAGAGAATATGGAAATGGCGATGGTGCCCACCAGCGCGCCCATGCCCAGCACCATGCGGAAATAGCAAGCCACCACGATGGTAGGCAGTGTGCGCAGCAGGCTGAGCAGCACCCGATGCGCGGCGAGATAGGTCTTGTTCAATTTGAAATTGCCGGACAGGTAGAAGCTGACGGGCAGCGCCACGGCGCAGCCGAATACAGAGCCCAGCAAGGACATGTTGATGGTGTCCAGCATGGGTTTTTTCATGGTGTCGTAATATTTCCAGTTGGGCGGGATCATGCGTTCCAGCATGTCCCAGAAGTTTCTGCCCTTCGCCAGCAGCAAGCCAAAATCCACGCCTGCGATCTTCATGCAATAGAGGATCAGCCCAATCAGCAGGATCGTGATATAGGGAATGGGGCTGAATTTTTCACGGATCTGCTTGCCGTTTGCCAAGGTATAGCTGCGGGGATAGAAAACATGCAGCAGATCCTGCAGGATGCTTCTCATCACTCCGCCTCCTTCATGCGCTCATCGTCCTTGAGCTCACGGCCATAGATCTGCTTGAGCACTTCATCATTCACGTCGCTTGCCGGACCGTCGTATACGATCCGTCCGGCGCGAATGCCCACCACCCGATCCGCGTACTGCAGCGCCAGATCCACGTGGTGGATGTTGATGACCACGGTAATGTTCATTTCCCGGTTGATCCGTTTGAAATCCTCCATGACCACGTTGGCCATTACAGGGTCCAGGGCGGCCACCGGCTCATCCGCCAGGATAATTTCGGGGCTCTGGGCCAGCGTGCGGGCCAGGGCCACGCGCTGCTGCTGGCCGCCGGAAAGCTGGTCGGCGCGTACGTACGCCTTTTCCAGAATGCCCACCTTGTCCAGGGATTCCAACGCAAGCATTTTGTCCTGCCTGGAATAAAGGCCCAGGAGCGTGCGGAAGAACGACATATCTGCCACCCGGGCCGACAGCACATTATTGATCACGCTGGTGCGGGTGACCAGGTTGAAAGACTGGAACACCATGCCGATCTTGCGGCGGAATTTTCGCAGGGCACGGCGGCTGAGCGTGGAAACGTCGGTGCCGTTGACGGTGAGCCTGCCGCCGGTGATGTCGATCATTTTGTTCACCGTGCGGATCAGCGTTGATTTCCCTGCGCCGGATAGACCGATCACCGCGACAAATTCGCCCTGCTCGATCATCAGGTCCACATCGTCCAGCCCCAGCACGCCATTGGGATACTGCTTTGTTACGTGTTCAAATTTGATCATGTCGCGCCCTCTTTCCGCTCGTACAATCAGCCCATGATTCAATGAAAGGGGCGCATTCTTGGAATGCGCCCCTTGATGATTTCAAGCAATCAGTCAAAGATGGTGAGGGAGGCACGGGTGCCGTCGAAATCGCTGTCCTGAACGATCATGTAGCCGGTGTGGCTGTAGGGCGCAACGCAGGCCTTGCCTTCATCCGTCTGGATGATGTTGATGAACGCCTGCTGCAGCGCGGCCTTGAACTCGGGGGTCATGTAAGGCGCGGTGCCCACGGAAATGGTATCGTTCATAATCATGTCGGTGCAGCCGATGAGCTTCAGGCAGTCAAACACAGTTTTGCCTTCCTTGGCCAATTCGGGATAGGCGTTCTGGAACGCGGCTTCGGCATAATCGTTCTGCCGGGTATCGGCAAAGCCGGCGTAGATGTCCGCCTGGCCCAGCACCACGGCTTCACAGTTGCTGGGATAGCTGCCGCCGAAGGTAGCGTGCGCCAGATTTTCCACGGTCTTCTTGGATTCGCCGATGCCTTCGCCGAACATCTTGTTCAGCCAGATGCTGGGATAGGTATAGGCAGCGCCGCTGCCGGGATTGCCCAGGCCCCAGGTGGCGTTGTTGACGTCGTCCCAGGTCAGGGTGTTGGCCCGGGCCTTCTCCAGAAGCTCGGCGCCCTTCTCGGTCAGGCAGTTCACATAGATCAGGGAACGGTAGCCCACGGCCACGTCCTCGCTCTTGCCCACCACCACATTCCAATCATCGAAGTAGTCGCTGGTGACTGACAGCGCGGCGCGGGTGGAAGCCAGGATGACGTCAACACCGTCCGGCGCATAGAGCACATAGGTGGAGGCGGGCAGGAAGCCCACATCGATCGTGCCGCTGATCATGCCTTCGCCGACCACTGTGTAGTCGGTTCCGACGCCGATCTCCACAGACTTCACATCAAAGCCGCTCTTGGCCAGTTCATCAATCAGCATCTGCTTCATCGGTTCAGAGGCAGTCATCATATCTTCGACGCTGGCGCTGGGAACAAAGTACACGGTCAGCTTGTCGATCACGACGCCTTCTGCCGCAGCAGCATGCGTCAGGCTCAGCAGCATGGCAAGCGCAAGTACGAGAGCAAACAGTTTCTTCATGGCCATCTCTCCTTATATTGAATTAGCATCATACCATTTTGATTATACAGGCAGCGGCAAAAAAAGTCAATGTGATAGTTATTCTTCATCCTGCATTTTCTAAGTTTTCACGGCCAAAAAGGGCGGAAGGATTTTGAAATCGACCGGCCGCTGAATGGGGCTTTCAAGAAATCATGCATCGAAAGGCTCGCCGAAAAACCCGGGCCTGTTTCCCCGCTGCGCCCGGGCGGGGCGCCATCCGTCCGCGCCGCCAAGGACCTGGGCCGGGGTGATTTTATTTGCCTCCTCGTCCGTCAGCCGCCTCTGGGCCGGATGGCGGGTGCTTTGATCCGCCCGGATGCCGGCGGTCCGCCATTCGCCGCAGCGGCCGGTGATGGTCCGCTCCGCATCCCAGTCGCAGAAGCCCTCCGGCGCCACATGCTCGTCCATTTCGCAGGCCAGGAAGATCGTCCGGGCAAATTTCCGCCAGGGCCTCCCCAGGAAACCCGCGCCGGATGCGCATTCCCCGGTCAGCCTGCAGCGGTGGAAAACAAAGCCAAAGGGCTGGTTTTCGTTGGTGTTCGCGGCGGTATACCATCCGCCGCGTGCGTTCATCACCAGAGTGCACCCCTCGAACCAGCACCGGTAGGGCCCGAAAATGAAATCCACGTCGCCCCGGATCAGGCAGTTTTCATAATACTGCCGGCTGTGGGTCGGCGGCCCGTCCTCCACCCGGAGCGCCTGTTCCGCGTTTCCGGCCCTTTCTCCAATGTCTTGTTTCACATTGGGCAGGCGGATCGGCCCGCAGAACAGCGTATCCTGATGCGCCAGCAAACTGCAGCTTCTGAAAATTCCCCTGTCTCCGGCGGCGTAAACGGCCACAGCCTGGCCCACAAGACGGCCGTCTCCCGCGTCGTTGACGACCGTCAGGTTTTCCACCGTCACATCCCGGCCGGTGATCATCAGGGTGGAGGAAAGGAACGTGCCCTTTTCTGATCCATTCGGATACTTGTCCTTGGCGCAGCCGTTCCACGCGATCACCGTGCGTTCCCGGTCCTCTCCGATCAGGTGAGCGCGATCCTTGTGAACCACGATTTTCTCCCGGTATTCTCCCGGGCGGATCAGGATCTGCCCGCCTGCGGCCGGAAGCGCGTCGATTGCGGCTTGGATGCTGGTGAAATCTTCTCTTCCGTCCTTCGAAACAATGAACATGGGATTCCCTGCCTTTGGATGTTTGATGGCCGTTTCTAATGGTTTATTGTATCAGAGCCCGCATTTTCCTGTCAATGCTCTGCCCTGCCGCCGGCTTGTTTTTCCTTTTGTTCCATGCTATAATGATATAAATCCGTGATCGTACCAAAAACTGCGCTGTCTTCTGAACTGAAAAAGGGAGGATCGCATGAACGACATTACGTATGTCGGCAAGCATACGGTGATCTATACCGTATCCCGGCATGCCCATGAAAGCTGGGAATTCGTATACTGCACCTACGGCTCCGGCGCCTTTCTTTTCGATGACCGGAGCATGGATTACCGGGAAGGGGACGTGGTGATCATTCCGCCCATGACGCCCCATTCCAACGCCAGCGCCGACGGCTTCCAGAATATCCATATCAACATGGTGTCACCCGCCCTGTCTTTTTCCTCACCGCTGCTTCTTTCCGACGATTCCAACCATTTTCTGCTGGATATTTTTAACGCCGTATATTTTCACTTTTACTCTGACCGGAAGGAGGCCTCCGCCCTTTTGTCGATCTATGGGGATCTGCTTGCCTGCTATCTGTCCGCCTACCGCACAGGCGCCGTCCTGACGCCCATTGTGGCCCAGATTGAGAATAACATCATCTCCAATTACGCCGACAGCACCTACGAATTGGACGTCTATATGCATAAGCTTCCCTTCAGCTACGATTATCTGCGCAAGCTGTTTCAGAAGGAGCTGGGGGTCACGCCCCACCGCTATCTGATGGACAAGCGGCTGAAACTGGCCGTGGAATTGCTCACCAACGACGCCAACACCGGCGCCCGGACCATCGGGGACATCGCCCCGCTGTGCGGCTTTCGCGACCCCTTGTATTTCTCCAAAATATTCAAAAAGCAGTATGGCGTCGCTCCCCGGTATTATCTGGAGCACCGCCAGAGCAATACCATTGTCCGCCCGGACGGCGACAGCGTCAAGGTGAAGCTGTAAGCAGCCGTTGGCTGGATTGATCCGTGTATGGGGGAGGGCCTGTATGGAAAATAAAGCGCCGATAGACCCGGTGGGCCGCTTCGTGGAAAGGCTGCAAAGGGAAGAAGTCAACCTGCACGGTTTTCTTTTTTCCGTATCGGGCCGAACCGTTGCCGGCGCTTATTATGCCCCTTTTCGGGAAGGGCAGCCGCACCGTCTGTATTCCATCAGCAAAACCTTTACCGGGATCGCTGTCGGCATGCTGGCGGAGGAAGGCCGGCTTTCGCTGGATGACTTTGTCGTGCGGTATTTTCCCGACTGGCTGCCGGATCATCCCTCAAAGTACCTGCTTCATTTGAAGCTCCGGGACATGCTCCGGATGGCCACCTGCTATCGCCGCACCGCGTACAGGGAAGGCGTCGATGAAAACTGGGCCCTTTCCTTTTTCACCGGCACCCCCGACCATGAGCCCGGCACGGTTTTTGCTTATGATACCGGGTGCTCCCAGGTGCTGGCCGCGCTGGTTAAGCGGCTGAGCGGGCAGGATGTGATGGATTACCTGGAGGAGCGGCTGTTTCGCCCGCTGGGCTGTCAAGACCCCCGGTACTGGCTTCGGGACCCTTCCGGCTGCTGCCAGGGCGGCACAGGGCTGTGCATGAGCCTGCGGGATCTGCATCGGGCCGCGCTGTGCCTTTTGAATGGCGGGGAAGGCATCATACCGGGCTGGTATGTCCGGGAAATGAGCAAAAAGCACATCGATACCCTTTTGCAGGACAAGAAAGAAGAACGCTTCGGCTACGGATGGCAGTGCTGGCGCACCCGGTCCGGATGGGCGATGTACGGGATGGGCGGCCAGCTGTCCATCTTCTCTGCGGAAAAGCAAGCCGTCCTGTCCACCATTGCGGATACCCGGCTGGACCCCTGCGGCGTGCAGAAGATTTATGACGCCTACTATGAAGAAATCGATCCCTTTGTGCAGCCGGGCGGCGCGCTGGGCTGGGAAGCCCCTGCCCGTCCAGCCATGATGCAGCTTCCGGCGCCCCGGCTTTTCGACTGCGCATCCAGGCCTCCGGCCGCTCCGGGAGATTATCTGTTTCCGGTTAAGAACGCGCTGGGGCTCCGTCAGCTCTGCCTCCGGGAATCGGAAATCCTGCTGAAAAGAAGCGGCCAAACGGCCCGTCTGCCCTTCCGCCGGGGTGAAACGCTGGTCTCCTCCTTCCCGGGGCATCCGCAGATCCCCGCGACGATCTCCGCCGGCTGGGCCGAGCAGGGGCTGCTTCACGTTCGCTGCCACGCCATCGGAGACGCTCCGTGCGGGTTCGAGATGGTGATTTTCCTGAAAGACGGCACTGTGACCGTTCAAAGCAGATGCTCGTCCGATCCCCTGACCCGGGGATATGACGGCATCGCTTCCGGCGTGCTGCAAAAAGGAGGCCCGGCATGAGCATCCGGCTGATTCTGTCCTTCATTAAACGCGGGGATCTTCCGGCGTTTTTTCAGTCGGCTGCCGCGCTGGAGGCAGAATCTGTCAGCCCGGAGGAGAAAGAAACGCTGGTGCGCGCCGCGGCCCGCGCCGGGCAGGCGGAGATCCTGCGCTATCTGTTCGAGCACCATCTGTATACAGCGGATCTGGATGCCGAAGGGCGGACGCTGCTCCACGAAGCGGCCCTGTCAGGAAACGCCGAAACCGCGCGCTTTGCCATGGACGTGCTGGGCTTTGATCCGCTGTGCGGCGACTGTCGGGGGGTGACGCCCCTGGATCTGGCTTCCTCCGCGGAGGATCCGGCGGCTTTTCTGCTGCTGTCCGGTCAGGCAGGCTTTGAGCCGTCTCAGGGCTACAGGAATCCGGTGCTGCGGGGCTTTCATCCGGACCCCTCCGCGGTGCGCGTGGGGGAGGATTATTACCTGGTCACTTCCTCCTTCATGTATTTTCCCGCCCTGCCCGTTTTTCACTCCCGGGACCTTGTCCACTGGCGGGAAATCGGGCATGCCGTTCACTGCCTGGAAACTTCAGGGCTGGCGGGCCTTCCCGGAGGCTATGGCTACTGGGCCCCGGATATTTCTTATTTCCGCGGCCGCTTCTGGGTGGTCGCCACCCTGCGCCGGAATACGGCGCCCTTCCGCCTTCAGATGATCACCTCCGCTCTGGATCCCGCCGGCCCGTGGGAAGCGCCGCGGTTTCTTCCTTTGGATGGGATCGATCCCTCCCTTTTTGCCGATGAGGACGGCCGGCGCTATATCCTGCTGAATCCCGGCGCGATGATCGCGGAAATCGATGAAAGGGGCGGCCTTTTGTCGGCGCCGGAAATGATCTCCTTCGGCGCCGCGCGGATCAAGCCGGAAGGGCCCCACCTGCTGAAAAAGGATGGCTGGTATTATCTGTTCCTGGCGGAGGGCGGCACCGGCGAAGGCCATATGGAAACCGTGGCGCGAAGCCGGGCCCTGCGCGGCCCGTATGCGCCGTGCCCATTCAATCCCATCCTCGGGCGGAAAAGCGTTTTCTCCCCGGTGCAGCGCAGCGGCCATGGAAAGCCGCTGCAGCTTCCGGACGGCAGATGGTATATGCTGTACCTGTGCGGACGGCCCGTGGAAGGGAAAACCCTGATGGGCCGGGAAACCGCGCTGGACCCCATAACCTGGACGCAGGACGGCTGGCCCATGGTGAACCACCTGAAAGGCCCCAGCTGCCTGCAGCGGCGGCCTTTCCTGGGCCGGACGGACGCCCCGCTTCCCGGCGAAGCGTGGATCTCTCCCCGAAGCGACCCGGCTGCTTTCGCCCAAATAACAGATACGGAAATCCGCCTCTCCGCCGGGGCGGACCCGGCCGGGACCGCCCCCTGCAGCCTGCTGCTGCACCGGCAGCAGGAAGCCGCTTTCATCCAGGAAGTGACGGTGGATCTCTCCGGCACGCAGGAGGGCACCCTGGGGGCGCTGGCCGGATATTACGACGAACGCAGCTTTTATTTATTCGGGCTCAGGAAGGATCCGGACGCGTTTATCCTGGTGCTTACAGAACAAATCGGCGCGGAGCGGACAGACCGCCGCCTGTTCCGGGTGAAGGGGCCCGCCGCCCGGCTCATGGCGCGGGGTTCAGGGCTTGAACGGCGGCTGTGCCTGATGGAAAACGGCACGGAGGCCTTCAGCATTTCCCTGCGGACCGAATACCTGTGCGACGAGGGCCTGCCGGACGGCAAACGCTTTACCGGCGCACTGCTGGGGCTGGCCGCCGTTGGCTTTGGCGAAGTGATTTTCCGGGACCACGCCCTGCGGCACCGGGCCCCGGCAGAGAATGGAGGCTTCGGCGATGCAGTACCGTAATCCGATTCTGTATATGGACCTCTCCGATCCGGACGTCATCCGCGTCGGGGAGGATTTCTATATGACCTCCTCCTCCTTTACCTATGTGCCCGGCCTACCGATTCTGCATTCCCGGGATCTTGTTCATTGGGAAATCATCGGCTGCGCCGCTGACCGCCTGCCTTCGCCGCGCTATGACCGGCCGGCCCACGGCTGCGGCATCTGGGCGCCCAGCATCCGATACCGCCAGGGCGTCTTCTATATCTACGCCTGCATGCCGGATGAGGGCCTCTTCGCGTGGACCGCGAAAAACCCTGCGGGCCCCTGGCAGTGCCATCTCGTGAAGCGGGTCACCGGCTGGATCGATCCCTGCCCGCTGTTCGAAGAGGATGCCGTCTGGCTGATTCACGGCTTTGCCGCCAGCCGCGTCGGGATCAACAACGTCCTGTATATCCACCGCCTGTCGGACGATGGCTTGTCGGTGCTGGACAAGGGCCGCAGAGTATATGACGGCGCGGAACACGGCGACATCACGGTGGAAGGGCCCAAAATCTACCGCCGAAGGGGCGTCTACTGGATTCTTTGTCCCGCGGGGGGCGTGAAGCAGGGCTACCAGCTTGCCCTGCGGTCAAAACAGCTTTTCGGGCCTTATGAGCGCCGGGTCGTCCTTTCGCAGGGGCATTCCTCCGTCAATGGGCCGCACCAGGGCGGCTGGGTCGAGGATGGGCGCGGAGGAAACTGGTTCATTCACTTCCAGGATGTGGGGCCCTACGGCCGGGTGCCCCACCTGCAGCCGGTGGATTGGTCCGACGGCTGGCCGGTCATGGGAGACGGGGGGACGCCGGTCTCCCATGGAGAGGTGGGGCTTCCCGTTTTCCCCCTGTCCATTCCGCTCTGCGATCAGTTTGAAGAGGCGATTGGCCCGGTCTGGCAGTGGCAGGCCAACCCGGACCCCGCCTGGTTTACACTGCTCAAGCCGGGGCTGCGCCTGCACGCTGTGCCCGCGGAGCGCCTTGATCAAGCCGGCCATTTTCTTTCCCGGCTTATGACGTGCCGGAACTTCGATATGGATGTGAGGATGTCGCTCTCTCCTGCCGGCCCGAAGGGCGCCGGCATCGGCCTTATGGGAAATCCCTATGTCTTTGCCGCCCTGCGTGAAGGCGCCCTCCGGCTGATCCGGGGCGATGGGGAGAAAGGGGAACGCCAGGTGCTTGCGCGTCCATACGAAAAAGCGGAGCTGACGCTCCGCCTGCGGGTTCGGGATGGGTTCGTTTCGTTTTATTTCGGGGCGGATGAAGGCAGCCTTATGCCGCTCGGCGAAGCCGTCCCTATGGCTCCGGGAGGCTGGACCAGCGCCAGACCGGGCATTTTCTGCACGGGCGCCGCAGGCTATGCGGACGTTCACTCCGTCCGGATGACGGAATACGGTCAATAACCTGCCCTGAGCATCTCCGTATAGCACAGCACAAAGGGCGCCACTCCCTTGGCATCGTTGGACACCACGGGCTCTGAAATATAGTAGGCAAAGCTGCCGTCCCGGCGCCGGTTGTTTTCCGGTCCCAGGCCTGCGACCAGGCAAATACCGCCCAGCTCCGGTTCTCCTTCCTTCCATACCAGGCGATTTTTCAGCGTTTCGAAGGTCTTTTTGCCAAGCTGCCTGAATTGTTCTTCCAGAACGCCCAATCGGGCCCCCTTGAGCATGCCGCAGGCCAGCATGGAGCTGCCGCTGGACTCCAGATAATTGCCTTCCCTGCCGCCCTGATCCACCTCCTGCCAGTACAATCCGGTTTCCGGGTCCGCAAATCCGGCGGCGCTTTCCGCCAGCTCACGGAAAATGCCGATGATTTCCGACCGTTCCTTTCCTTCCGGCAGGATCTCGATCAGATCCGCAAGCGCCATAAAGAACCACCCCAGCGCCCGCAGCCACACGCACTGGCTGAGCCCGGTTTCGGGATCTGCCCAGAAGGCTTTTCGGCTCGCGTCATACCCGTGATAATACAGCCCCGTTTTGGGGTCCCGCATCCTTTCCCGCACGATCCGGATTTGCCTGAGCGTATCTGAAACATCTCCGCTTCCGAAATTGCGCTGATACAGGGCCTCAAAAGGCTGCGCCATATAGATGCCGTCCAGCCAGACCTGGTTGGGGTATAATTTTTTGTGCCAGAAGGAGCCCTCCGGCGTGCGGGGCTGCCGCCGCAGCGCCTGGTGCAGCATTTCCGCCGCCAGACGATATTTTTTCTTGCCGGTCATCCGATACACGGGAAACAGCACCCGGCCTTCGTTGATATCGTCCAGCTGCTGTTTTTCGGGATCGAAGGTCAGGATGCCGCCGTTTTCCCGGACGAAATGATCCGTCACCCGCTCCACAAAGGCCGCGTAGCGGGGATCGCCCGTGATGTCCGAAAGGGCCAGCAGCGCGGTCAGCATGCAGCCGTCGATATAATTCCAGGTCGTTGTCTTGCCTTCCCGGATCTTTTCCATATTCCACGCGGTCTTTTCCGGGGTGCTCTTTTCCACCAGCCGGAGGATGTACGCTTCAATACGGTCCTTCATGCTCCTTTTTCCGCTCCTTTCCGCTTTCCGTCCGGACCCTGTTTTTCCGCCAGATCCCTGCCCGGTAAAGGAGATACAGCACCAGGGCAGCCATCCCGTTGCTGACCACCACGCTCAGCCACACGCTGCGAACCCCCAGATGCAGGACCCTTTCGCAGAACCAGAGAGTGGCAAAGCGGTAGACCCACAGCCGGGAAGCGTCGCTGATCATGGTGATTTCCGTATGCCCGGTCCCCTGGAACAGGCCGGTCAGGCTGTTGTAAAAGCCGTTGAACCACGCCCAAAGGGCCATCATTGCCAGAAAATCCGCTGCCATGGCGATGACCTTGGCATCAGAGGAAAAGAGGCTGACCAGCGCCCGGGCGATAGGCGGCCGGCTGATGATCAGGCCGCCGATGAGCAGGAAGCTCACGCTGCAGAGGATGGAAAGCCGGCAGCCCTTTTGAACCCGGTCCGGCTTTCCCGCGCCGATGTTCAGGGCGGTCATGGTGGCCGTGGCGGAGCCCATCGCGTTGGAGGGCATGGAGATCAGCCCGTTGATCTTGTTGCCGATGCCGTATGCCGCCATGGCCTGGCTGCCGTAGGAAAGCACGGTCCTGCTCATCAGCAGGAAGCCGAGCTGCATCACGCTGGAGCCCATGGCCGTGGGCAGCCCGATATGCACGATCTGCCTGACCTCCTCCCGCGCCGGGCGCAATTCCCCGCGCTTCAGGCGGAGCTCCCCGTTTTTGCTGACGAGCGCCGCCATGGCTACCGAGGCTGCGGCCGCCTTGGCGCCAACGGTGGCCAGGGCGGCGCCCGCGGCGCCCAGATTCCACGTCACCATCAGCAAAGGGTCCAGGGTGATATTGATGAGCACCCCCAGCAAATTGATCAGCATCGGCCTGACCGTGTTCCCGCGGCTCTGGCTCACGGCCTGAAATACGTTTACGATAAAGAGAAACGGCATATCCAGGATGACGATCCTTAAATAGCTGACGCCGGCGTCCATTACACCGCCTTCCGCGCCGAGCCAGCGCACCAGCGCCGGTGTGGCCAGGCAAATCAGCCCGGAGCAAACCAGCGCGAACAGCATGGCGCAGGTGAATACCTGGTTGGCCATCCGGTTGGCTTTCTCCCTGTTCCCGGCGCCCAGGGCCTGGCTGATCAGCACCGATCCGGCCACGCTGATCCCTCCGCCGAAATTGATGACGATGTTCTGCACCGGCGTGACCAGATTGATGGCCGCCAGGGCGTCCGTGCCCACCTTGCCCAGCCAGAAGGTATCCGTCAGGTTATAGCAGGTCTGGATCATGCTGTTGATGACCACCGGAACGGCGATCACCAGCATCGCCCGGATCATGCTCCCTTCCAGGACCTGCTCCCGGGCGCTTTCGCTTATCCGCTTCAAGGATTTCCTCCCAAAAAGTTTCCTGCGCGGGTTCCGCGCAGGAAAGCGAAACGGCTCTGTATCCGGATTACTCCTTCACCGCGCCGATATTGATGCCCTTCACAAAGTATTTCTGGAGGAAGGGATAGAGGATCATAAACGGCAGGATCGCCGTGATGATGCAGGCGTTGCGGATGGTGTTTTCCGTCGCCGCGCCTACGGATTCCGGCAGGTCAGAAGACTGGATCATATCCCGCAGCTTCATCTGGAAATTGTACAGGCTGCGGTTGGTGATGTACAGCTTGAAGTTGGTATAATCGTTCCAGTACGCCACTGCGAACATGAGGCCGATGGAAGCCAGCGCCGCCTTGGACAGGGGCAGTGCGATCCGGAAGAAGGCGCCCATGGGGGAGCAGCCATCCAGGTCCGCGCTCTCAAACAGGCTCTTGGGGACGCCCTCGAAGAAATTGCGCATCAGCACCAGATTGTACACGTTGATGGCCGGCAGCAGAATCGGCCCCAGCGGGTTGTCCGTCAGCCCCAGACCGCGCATCACCAGGTAGCTGGGGATCATGCCGCCGGAGAAGATCATCGTAAACAGCAGGATGTTTGCCAGGGTGGTGCGGAAGGGCATATCCCACTGGATGAGGACGTAGGCGCCCATGGTGCACAGCATCAGCCCCAGGAAGGTGCCTGTCACCGTGGTATAGATGCTGACCCACAGGGGCCGCAGCAGGCTTTGATTGCTGAAAATGGAGATGTATCCATCCAGGCCGAATTTGGTCGGCAGAATCTTCATGCCGTAGCCGGTGGTCAGATCCAGGGAGTCGATCAGCACCTTCCAGATCGGAATGATGATGATCAGGCAGACGATGATGAAGAGCAGTCCGTTGACGAAGTTGAAAGCGGTCAGCTGGCTCTTGGGCTTGCGCAGATGCGGCGGGCCCTGCACTTTCAAGCCGGCGGGGGTGATATAGCCCTTCACGAGTTTCTCCTTTGCCATTTTTCTCCCCCCTCCCTTACACGATCCCGCGTCCGCGGACTTTTTTGGACGCAAAATTGCAGATCAGCATCAGGGCCAGGCCCACCAAGGAACGGAACAGGCCCACGGCCGTGGTATAGCCGTAGTCCGCGGAAGCGCCGGCGTTGAAGGTCTGGTAGTACACATAGGTCTGCAGCACGTTGGTGGCCCGCTTCACGCTGTCATTCTGCAGCACGAAAACGCTTTCAAACAGATTCATAATCTTGGCCAGATTCAGGATCAGCACCGTGATGATCGTATTGCCCAGGGCCGGCAGCGTCACGTACCACATTTTCTTCCAGCGCCCGGCGCCGTCGATGGCGGCCGCCTCGTAGATCCCCGGATCGATCCCGGTGAGCGTGGCCATGAAGATGATCGTCTGCCACCCGGTTTCCCGCCAGATATTGATGATATAATACCAGGTCCGCCAATGATTCTTGTCGGCGAGATAATACACGCTTTCCTTGATCACGCCCAGCTTCAGCAGCACCTGATTGACCAGGCCGCTGTCCGAGGGGGACAGCAGCAGGCTGAACACGGACGCCGTCACGACCCAGCTCATAAAATGGGGCAGATAAATCACCGTCTGGCTCAGCTTTTTGAATTTCAGGCTGACCATTTCATTCAGGAAAAGGGAAATGACCACGGCCAGGCCGGTATTCAGCAGCAGCTTCACCACGGAAAACACGATCGTATTGGTAAACGCCACGCTGAACTGGCTTTGTTTGAACAGCTTTTCAAAGTTCGCCAGCCCGACCCATTTCGGATCACCAATGACCTTCCAGGAGTAAAACGCGTAACGGATGCCGAACATCGGCGCGTAATGGAAGACAGCCACAAACACCAGCACCGGGATGAACATCAGATAGAACCCCCAGTATTTTCCCATGCGCTGGAGAAGCGGCTTCTTTTTTGCCCTTACCGCGCGGCTGGAAGCGACAGACGTCATAAAGAGCACACCTTTCTATCCGGTCAGAAGAAGACGAACAGGGGCGGCGGGGTGACCGCCGCTCCCGTTTCAATGGATTCGTGCAGTAGTGGGTTAATTCAGCGCGTTCAGGCTTTCCACGATGATGTTGGAATTCTCCAGGCCGCCGTCACTCTCAAAGCGGGCATAGCCCTCTTCCACGGAGATGTTGCCCAGCGCGATATCCGCGATGATCTCGCCCTTCAGGGTGGTCAGCTCGCCGTTGAGCTCGCTCAGTTCAGGCGTTCCGGGCACCAGACCCGCCAGACGGCTGTTTTCGTTGAACAGCTCGGCAGCGGCCTTCGCTTCGGGCCGTACGCTCTCTTCCCTGGGATCATAGTAACCATCCGCGAAGGAAGCCAGGGCCAGCATGGGATCGATGTGATATTTGGTGTACAGCGCGCCGGCCTTTTCCAGGTTCTCCAGCATATGGAACTGGCCTTCTTCGTAGGTCTGGTCCAGCACGGTGCCGGCGGCGGTGCTCCAGTAGATGTTTTCAGGGCCGTAGGTGAACAGCATCTGGGTGTCGCCGCCGTCCAGCATGGTGTCGATGAAGGCGTCAAACACCTTCTGCGGGTCCTTGCAGGTGGAGGTGATGCACCAGACCGGAGGCACGCGGTCATAGTACTTGGGCAGGCCTTCCAGGGGCTTGAGGGCGATCAGCTCGCCATCCCGGCCGTTGGCTTCCAGGTTGGTCTTCAGGTTGGTGGCCCAGGTGCCGGCCCAGTAGGTGAACACGCCGAACTTATCGTCATAGAACTTGTTGCGGGCGTCGGAGGTCTTGTTGGTCAGGGTCTCCTTGTCGATCAGGCCGTCCTTCACGGCATCCTGCAGGCGCTGCAGGGCCGCCTTCATGCTGTCCAGGGTGAAGCCGTCCACCCAGGTGCCGTCTTCCTGCTGGATAAAGAAGGGATAGGCATCCTGATAGAATTCGGGCAGATAGTTGATGAAGGGCGCCTCATTGCCCACAAAGCCGGCGGCCGCCACGGCGTAGGTGCCGTACTTTTCAACAAAGGCTTTCAGCATGGCGATGTAGGCATCGTAGGTGGTGGGCGCTTCGGTGATGCCGCAGGCATCCATCCAGGCCTTCTTCACATAGGTCACGCAGCCGTTGCCGCGGGTGGGAGCAAAGCCATAGAGCCTGCCGTCCAGCTTCAGGCCCTCGAAGACGCTGTCGCCGTTAAAACGGCCGCTGTTCTTGGTCTGGCTGTTTTCCCAGGCTTCGGTCATGTCCCACAGCGCGCCGTTGGAGGCGTAATCCACATAGTAGGTGGAGGAGAGGATCAGCACGTCCGGCCAATCCGCCTTGTTGCTCATGCGCTGCTGCATCACATCGTAGTAAGCACTGTGGTCGGGCTGGATGATCTCCAGGTCAAAGCCGGGGTGCAGTTCTTCCCAGCGGGCTTCGAACTGATCCCGCCCATTGTTCTGGTCCGGGATGGTGCCATCGACGAAGATGGTGATTTTGAAGGTTTCTTCCGCGGAGGCGGAAATGGCGGCCATGCTCATGCACAGAGCGAAGGCCAGCATCAGGGCAACCAGTTTCTTCATGGTGTTTTCTCCTTTTCTTTTATTATCTGGGAACTTTTCTCCCATATTCTATTCATATTATATACTGACTTGTTCTGTTTCGTAAATACCTGAAATCGAAAACAATATGGAAAAAACGGATGTTCTGGCCGATTTTTTCAGCCGCCGCCATGGCCGGGCGTTTGTGGCCGGTCCGCGGAGGCCGCTTCCCGCGGCCAGGCCGTTACGGCTGCTTCCCGATGTAGGCCAGAATGCCGCCGTCCACGTAGAGGATATGGCCGTTGACAAAGTTGCTGGCTTCCGACGCCAGGAAAACCGCGGGGCCCTGCAGGTCCTCCGGGGTGCCCCAGCGGGCGGCCGGGGTCTTGGCGATGATGAACTGGTCGAAGGGATGGCGGCTGCCGTCGGGCTGGCGCTCCCGCAGCGGCGCGGTTTGCGGGGTGGCGATGTAGCCCGGGCCGATGCCGTTGCACTGGATGTTGTATTCGCCGTATTCGGAGCAGATGTTGCGGGTCAGCATCTTGAGGCCGCCCTTGGCCGCGGCGTAGGCCGATACCGTTTCCCGGCCCAGTTCGCTCATCATGGAGCAGATGTTGATGATCTTTCCATGTCCCTTCCGGATCATGGAGGGGATCACCGCTTTTGCGCAGATAAAGGGCGCGTTCAGGTCCACGTCGATCACCTTGCGGAAATCGGCGGCGCTCATTTCGATCATGGGGATGCGGCGGATGATGCCGGCGTTGTTCACCAGGATATCGACGACGCCCACTTCTTCCTCGATCCGCTTTACCAGCGCCTGCACCGCTTCCTCGTTCGTCACGTCGCAGACGTATCCTTTGGCGTCGATGCCTTTTTCCGCGTAGGCCTGCAGCCCCTTATTGACCAGGTCCTGATTGATGTCGTTGAACACGATCGCCGCGCCGGCGGCCGCGTAGGCTTGCGCAATGGCAAAGCCGATGCCGTAGCTGGCCCCGGTGATCCAGGCAATTTTTCCCTTCAGGCTGAAAGCGTTTTCGACCATTTCCGATTCCTCCCTTATCTCAATGCCGTCGTTGTGATGGTGTCCATATCGTCGAAGGCCTGGTTTTCGCCGCCCATGGCCCAAATAAAGGTGTAATTGCTGGTTCCGGCGCCGGCGTGGATGGACCAGGAGGGCGAAATCACCGCCTGCTCGTTCTGCATCACGATGTGCCGGGTCTCCTGTCCTTCGCCCATCATGTGAAAGACCACGTTGTTTTCCGGCACTTCAAAATAGAAATACACTTCCATCCTGCGCTCGTGGGTATGGGCCGGCATGGTGTTCCACACGCTGCCGCTCTCCAGCACCGTCATGCCCATGCTCAGCTGGCAGGTTTTCAATACGGAGGGATGAATGAACTGGTTGATCACCCGCTTGTTGCTGGTGGCCGCCTCGCCGCAGGGCTTCTTGGCGGCGTCCTGGATGCGGATCAGGCGGTTTTCATAGCTGCAGTGCGCCGGGGCGGAAACGATATAGAACCGGGCGGGCTTTTCCGCGTCGTCGCTTTCAAAGGACACTTCCCTGACGCCCCGCGTCAGGTACAGGCAGTCCTTGTAGCCCAGGGAATAGACCTGGCCGTCCGCCGTCACCCTGCCCGGGCCGCCCACGTTGAACATGCCGCATTCCCGGCGCTCCAGAAAATAGGCGGTGCCGAAATTGTGCCAGACATCGATCCCCTTGTCGATTAAGACCTTTTCCTTCACCGGCATGGCCCCCAGCGTCACCATCCGGTCCACATGGCTGTATACCGCGATCAGCTGATCCGGCTCAAACAGCTTTTCGATCAGGAATTCCTTTCGGATCTCCTCCGTGGTGTACCGCTTAAAATCCTTCTGGTTGCAGCTGTACCGAATGTCCATATCCTTCATATCCTCCTCGTCACGATTCCGAATCGATCTCCGTCTCTTCCACGTCCGTTTTCTCCAGCGGCTCTCCTTCGTTTCCGGTCAGTGCCACGTCCTGAAGCGTCAGCCGCTGGAGATATTTCACGATGAGCCCCCGCCGGCAGCAATCTTCCACCCCCAGCGCCATCGCCGGCGTCATGGGCTCCGCCTCCGGATCGAAATCAAACCTGCACTGCCTCAAAATCAGGTGCCGCATGGGCTTTTCCGGCAGGCCCATGACGTATGCCGCGCAGGCCTTGCAGCCGGAGGCGTTTACCCTTTCAAAGCAGACCGTCCCGATTTCCGGGGTCGTTTCGTCCACCGGCTGCTTTTCCCGGCTCTGCACCCGGTCGGTTTTTCCGTCCTGATCGCAGAAATAGAAGCTGTTGACGACCAGCGGCATCTTGACGCCGTCCATGCGCACGTCCTGGAAAAGGATATCGTCGATCACGCCGTCGCGGCCCCGGTCTCTGCGGGTTTTGATCCGCAGCGCCCGGTCGTTTCCCTTCATATAGCAGTGATGCGCCCAGACCTGCCTGACGCCGCCCGCCATCTCGCTGCCCACGGTCACGCCGCCGTGGCCGTCCAGCAGGGCGCACCAGCCGATCTCCAGGTTTTCGCACGGACGTTTATACTTCCTCCCCAGGCCGATCTTCCCGCTCTTGATGGCGATGCAGTCATCCCCCACGGAGATTTCCGCCCCCAGCAATCGGACGTTCCGGCAGCTTTCCGGATCGAACCCGTCTGTGTTCGGGCTGTCCCAGGGCGCCCGGATCCGAATGTCGATAAAATCCAGGTCTTCGCTGAAAGCGGGGTGCAGGTTCCAGCTGGGGCTGTTCATAAAGGTCAGCCCCTGGATCAGCAGGCCCTTGCATCGCTGGGTATACAGGAGGTTGCCCCGGCTGGCGATGCGGGTTTCCTTGGGGCGAACCCACCAGTCGCCCTCCTGGGCCCGTCCGTCGACGACGCCCCTGCCGATCACCGCCGCATCCTCAAGGTCAATGCCGTTGAGCGCCGCGGAAAACCCGTCCGTTGCGCAGCCTTCAAACAGGCCCAGCAGGATTTCTCCCTCCGGATTGTCCGCCGGCGTATTCCCCGGCAGAACGGGGAATCGTCTTCTGTCCGTCAGCAGCCTCAGCGCCGCGCCGTCCGCGATTTCCAGCGTCATATGGCTCTTGAGGAACAAGGGGCCCGTGACGTAATCTCCCGGAGGGATCAGCACCCTGCCCCCCTCCGGGCAGCAGAGGATCGCGGCTTGCAGCATGGCCGTATCCTCCGTCGCGCCGTCGCCCTTCGCCCCGAAAGCGCGGACGTTCAGGGTGCAGGTTTCCCCCTTTGTGCGGAATGCGGCTTTTTCCCGGCCCCCGCCTTCCGAAACGCTTTCCAGGATATATTCCGTATCCGGCATCAAATCAAACAGGGAGGCGACCGACCTTTCCTCCGCCCCCAGCCGCCTGCCGTTCAGGAACAAATCATGCTTTTCCCTGGCCTGATAGAGGCCCTCCGCATCCAGCAGCACGCTGCAGCTGCGGGACGTTGCGCACAATATTTTCATATGCTTCTCCGTGGCCCTTCTTTGGCCGGCAGCGCAGGGCCGCCGTATCTTCCGGGATGCCTGCCGGTATCCTCTGTCTTTTCTTTCCGCTTTCAGTATACCGAAAAATCCCAACGGGATTCAAGCCTTTCCGGGCATTCTCTCCGTATCCGGCTGTATCGTATCCGTTTCGTCCATATTCATTCCGCGAGGCTTTCCAGCCAAAGGCGGGTGGGCTCCGCGTTGTCCGGCGCGGTGTTTTCCAGGGTCATCGGCAACGCCCTTTCCCGGGTCAGCTTCAGCAGCGGCCCGTAATCCATCCGCCCCTGGCCGCAGGGAACAGGCCGGGGCCTGGGCGCGTCCGGCTGCGGAACAAAATCCTTCATGTGCAGCACGCACACCCGATGGGAAAGCCTCCCGACCGCGTCCCGGATCAGTCGGTCCGCTTCCTCCGTATGCGCAGAATCAATCAGGTTCACCGCGTCCAGGATGATCTGCGCCCGATCGCTGTGAAGATCCTCCAGCAGCCGCTCCGCCTGGGAAGCGTTATGGATGATGTGGCTGCACACCGGCTCCACGGCCAGCGTCACGCCCTGCCGCTCCGCGGCCCGGACCACCGGGCGCAGCCGGTCCAGCAGCAGACGGTAATGCGCGTCGGTCTGGCAGCCTTTGCCTTCGGGGCCGGCGGCCGGCGGGGTCTCTGTGCCCACGCACCGGGCGCCGATCCACGCGGCAAAGTTCACGTGCGCCAGATAAATTTCCCGGATCCGGAGGGCTTCTTCCTCCCTTTCGCAGGCCAATTTCAGGTAGCATCCCAGCACAGCGCATTCCATGTTCGCCCGCTTGAGCTCCCCGCGCACTTCCTGCGCCAGCTCCTTCGTCAGCAGCTTCGGCGCTTCGTCCATCCGAAAGCCCGGCACCGCCTTGCTCATGGCCAGATGAACGCAGCTGAACCCCTGCTCCGCGGCAAATGCCAGCCGTTCCCGCAGCCCTCCCGGCCGGGTGTCGTGCAGCCTGATCCCGATGTTCATATCCGTTCTCCTAACCTCAAAGGACGCCGGACGATACCGGCGCCTTTCTTTTCGTCAGATCTTTTTCTCCTCAAAGGCGAAATACCTTTTGGCGTTGTTGTAGCTGATATCCGCCACGATTTCCTTCAGCGTGCCGAAATCCTCCGGATAGAAGCCTTCCTCCACCCACTGGCCCAGGATCCGGCACAGGATGCGGCGGAAGTATTCATGCCGGGGATAGCTCAGGAAGCTGCGGCTGTCCGT
>Ga0079305_1001766_pt1 | contig 24781 bp, 23 predicted proteins | sample LMS_cellobiose_e_FD_79183 | JGI IMG/M metagenome (GOLD analysis project Ga0079305, IMG submission 79183) | Rumen-fistulated moose microbial communities from Alaska, USA - LMS_cellobiose_enrichment | ecosystem: Host-associated > Mammals > Digestive system > Stomach > Rumen fluid ... | reverse complement strand
TATGGGCGACAACTCCAACTCCACCACCTGCGACCGCGCTTGCTGCTCCTCCATGGTTGCCACCGCTATGGCGATGCGCGCCATCCAGGTCGGCGCTGCCAAGATCGCTGTCTGCGGCGGTTCTGAGAACATGTCCAACGTTCCTTACTTCCTCAACGATCTTCGCTGGGGCACCAGAATGGGCCATGTCACCCTGACCGATCTGATGATCGTTGCCTGCCCGTATACCCATGAGCCCCGTGCCAAGCAGGCCGGTGATGCCGCTCTCGAGTACAACATCAGCCGTGAGGAGCAGGATCAGTGGGCTTATCGTTCTCAGAAGCTGTATGCCGAGGCCGATGCCAAGGGTATCTTCGATGAGGAGATCATCCCCTACACCTTCAAGGACGCCAAGGGCAAGGATGTCGTTGTTGCCAAGGATGTTGCGCCTCGCCCCGATACCACCCTCGAGGTGCTTGCCAAGCTCAAGACCGTCAACCAGTCCCCGACCGTTACCGCCGGTAACGCGCCCGGCCTGAACACCGGCGCTTCCGCTCTCGTTCTCATGAGCGAGGAAGAGGCTGCCAAGCGCGGTCTGGAGCCCATCGCCTGGATCATTGCGCATGCGCAGGCTTCCGGCCATCCGAAGTACATCGCCACCATCCCCGCTTTCGCCGCTCTGAAGGCTCTGGATAACTGCGATCTGACCGTTGATGATATCGATATGATCGAGATCAACGAAGCCTTTGCCGTTATGCCTGTCGCCTCCACTCTGTTCATGGGCGCTTTCGCTGTCCTGCCCGAGGAAGAGAGAAAGAAGATGGATGACAACGCCAGAAGAGAAATTGTTTCCGATCTGGCCAAGAATCCTTCTGAGGAGACCAAGAAGAAGACCGAAGAGATCCGTGCGAAGACCAACATCAACGGCGGCGCCATCGCGATCGGCCATCCCACTGGTGCTACCGGCGGCCGTCTGATCCAGCACGCTGCCTTCGAGCTCAGACGTCGCGGCCACGGCCGTGCCGTCATCACCATCTGCGGCGGCGTCGGCGAGTCTGAGGCTTTTGTCCTCGAGCGCTGATTGGCTTTACCCCGGCAGACCCAACAATAAAAAAGAGCCCCCGTATGGGGGCTCTTTTTTATATTATCCGTTTCGAAAAAATGCGGCAATACCGCGATGCCTCCGCTCTGTCAGCCGGCGCCCATGCCAAGTGAAACCAGCACTTTTTCCGCAGCTTCCCCCGCTGTGCCGCTGTTTTCCACCGTCACATCCGCGAACCGGCGGTAAAGCGGCTCGCGCCGCGCGGCCATCTCGGCGAGATCGTTCTGCTGCGAGAGCGGGCGGCCGTCCTTCGGCAGGAGGGAAAGGTCGCGCGTCAGCCGGACGATGCGGCTGTTCTGGCGGAGCGAGGGGAAGTTTTCCGCGCGGGTCACGCAGCCGCCGCCGGTGGAGATCACGGCGCCGGAGCGCTTGCCGAGCTCCCGCAGAACCTCCGTCTCGATGCGGCGGAAAGCGTCCTCACCGTCCTCCGCAAAGATCGCGGGGATCGGCTTTCCCGCCGCCTCCTCGATCAGCGCGTCGGCCTCAAGGACGGGGCGGCCGAGCGCTTCGCCGAGCGCTTTCGCGACGGTCGATTTGCCGCAGCCGGGCATGCCGATCAGGACGATATTTTGCAGGCTGTCGCCGATCGCCTTTTCGACGGCGGCAATCCTTTCCTCGCAGCTTTCGCCGGTAAAAAGCGCGCTGCTGCGCGCCGCCTGCGCGACGAGCATGTGCAGCCCGCCCTTGCAGGGGATGCCCAGCGCCTCCGCCTGCAGCAGCAGAGCTGTGCGCGCGGGATTGTAAACAACATCGAGCACGCCGCCGAGCTGCGGAAAAGCGGACAGGTCAAGCGGGGCCGCGCCGTTTTTCGGATACATGCCGACCGGCGTCGTGTTGACGACGAGAGCGGCGTCCACGTGGCGATCGAGATTTTGGTAATTGTTTTCCCCGCTGCGCGAGATGACGACGGTTTCCCTCGCTCCAAGCTCCCGCAGCACGGCGCATACGGTCACCGAGGCGCCGCCGCTGCCGAGCACGAGGGCTTTTTTCCCCGCGACGGCGATGCCGCTCTGCCGCACCATGCTGCGAAACCCGAAAAAGTCCGTGTTGTCGCCATAGATCGTGCCGTCTGCGCGGCGCACCAGCGTGTTGACGCTGCCGAGCGCCCGCGCGGTTTCCGAGAGCGCCGCACAGTAGGGAACAACCGTTTTCTTATACGGGATCGTTACGTTGAGCCCGTCCCATTCTCTGCCGGTGAGAAACGCCTCCAGCCCTTCTGGGCTTCGTTCATAGAGGCGGTATTCATAATCGCCGAGGTGCGCGTGGATGGCGGGGGAATAGCTGTGCCCGAGCGTTTCGCCCAGCAGGCCGCAGCGCAGCATTTCAGACCACCTCGCTGTAGCTGCCGAGATAGGAGAATTCCTCGCAGAAATCGGGCAGCTCGCGCATCAGCTGCAAAAACTCGGGCGAGTAGACCGACGTCTCGAGATCAAAATAGAACATGAACTCAAAGTTGCGGTCGGGCAGAGGGCGGCTTTCGAGCTTATTGAGGTTGATGCCCAGCGCGTAGAAGCGCGCGAGCAGCTTATAAAGCGAGCCGGGCTCATGCGGCAGCACCGCCATCAGGCTGGTGCGGTCGGCGCCGGGGAAGATCTCGAGAGACTTCGAGATGCAGATAAACCGCGTATAGTTGTTTTCCTTATCCTGTACGGATTGGGCGAGACAATCGAGCGGGTAGAGCTTCAGGCAATTGCGCGAGGAGAGGGCCGCAATGTCGTTGCGGTCGGATTCGGCGACCATTTTGGCTGCAACGGCGGTATTCTCGCACGGGATGACCTTTGCATCCGGCATGCTTGCGAGGAAGGAGGCACACTGGCCGATTGCCTGCGCATGCGAATAGATTTCGCGGATATCGGAGAGCTTGGTGCCCTTTTTTGCGAGCAGGTTGTGATCGATCTTGATGCGCACACTGCGGACAATGCGGAAGTTATGCCGCATCATCAGATCGTAGACCGCATTCACCGAGCCGGCGGTGCTGTTTTCAAGCGGCACGATGCCGTAGTGGCAGAGCCCGTTTTCGATGGCCGAAAAGACGGATTCAAACGTGGAAAAGTACAGTATGTTCGCAAGATTGAAAAGCCGGTCGCACGCAAGCTGCGAGTAAGCGCCTGCGACGCCCTGGCAGGCGACGGAGGCCGTCTGAGGAAAAAGCTGCGGCGTTTTCGCAATTGCATCGGTAATCTGCTCCGGCAGACCCTCTATGCCGCTGAGACGGAGATTCTGGCTGCTGCGGCTCAGATCAAAGAGCAGGGAATAGAGCGAGATCGCGCTTTGCCGCAGCTCGGGCGGCACCTTTTCCGCAACGGAGAGCAGCTTTTTGCGTTCGCGCTCCGAGTCGCGCACCGGCATGCCGTTTTGCTTTTTCCAATCGGCGATGTCGGTCGATACCTCCATCCGTTGCCGGAAAAGCTCGATCAACCGATCGTCGATCTCATCGATTTTGGCGCGATAGTCAGACAGTTCCATTGGTGTTTGTCTCCTTTCTTCGCGTGAGCAGCGCGTCATAGATTGCGATCGCGGCGGCAGCTTCCAAAACCGGCACCGCGCGGGGTACGATACAGGGATCGTGGCGCCCGCCGACAGAGATCGTCTGTGGGCGCATTGTGCTGAGATCGACGCTTTCCTGCGGCTTTGCGATCGAGGGCGTCGGCTTGACGGCGGCGCGGAACACGAGCGGCATGCCGTTTGTGATGCCGCCGAGGATGCCGCCGCAATGGTTTGTCTCGGTGCGAACGCCGTCCGGCGTGACGGCATAGGCGTCGTTGTTTTCGCTGCCGCGCATCGCAGCCGCGGCAAAACCGCTGCCGAATTCCACGCCCTTGACGGCGGGAATGCCGAAAACGATTGCAGCGATACGGTTTTCCATCCCGTCAAACATCGGGTCGCCGAGACCGGCGGGCAGGCCGCGCACGACGCATTCCACCACGCCTCCGACGGAGTCTCCTTCCGCTTTTGCCTTGGCAATTTCCTCCTGCATGGCGCGCCCCTGCGCGTCATCCACGGTGGGAAACGCCTTTTCCGCGACGGCGGCGTCGGGCTCCCCCTTGTCGCGGATACCGGCGACGGAAAGGATATGCGCCGCAACCGTGATTCCCTCGCGGGCCAGCAGCTGCAGGCAGATGCCGCCGGCGATGCAGAGCGGCGCCGTCATGCGGCCGGAAAAATGCCCCCCGCCTGCATGGTCCTGCCGGCCGCCGTATTTTACCTCGGCGGTATAATCCGCGTGGCCGGGGCGCGGCGTCGCAGCCAGGGCGGCATAATCGCCCGAACGGGTATCGGTGTTGCGAATAATTGCCGTGAGCGGCGCGCCGCAGGTGACATTGCCGACAAGGCCGGAGAGAAACTCCGGCACATCCGCCTCGCGCCGTGCGGTGGAGTGGGCGTTTTGCCCGGGGGCGCGCCGCCGCAAAAAGAGCTGCAGCATATCCATATCAAGGGGTTCGCCGGCGGGAATGCCCTCGAGCACCATACCGATCGCAGGCGCATGCGACTGTCCGAAGATCGTCAGGCGCAGGTTTTCGCCGTAACTGCTGCTCATGTGCAGCCTCCTTTCAAGCTGTCAAGATCATCCCAGAAGCGGGGATAGGATTTCGCCGTACATTCCGCTTTGTCGATCGTAACAGGCGACGTGCAGGCGCAGGCCGCAACCGCTGCCGCCATCGCGATGCGGTGGTCTCCGCCGGCGTCCGCCGTTCCGCCCGAAAGAGCGCCGCCGTACACGATTAGCTCATTTTCGCGCTCCTCGGCGCTGCCGCCGAGCGCACGCAGAAGGGTTGCCGTCGTGCGCAGGCGGTCGGATTCCTTGAGACGGAGACGCCCTGCGTTGATAAAACGCGTTTCGCCTTCTGCGGCGGCCGCTACAACGGCCAGAACGGGGACCAGATCGGGGATCGGAGCGGCGTCGATCGTAAGGCCGTGCAGACGTCTGCCCTGCACGGCGACAAGATCGCCCTGAACTGCGACCTCGGCGCCGAAATCGGCGAGCAGCCGCACAATTGCGCGGTCGCCCTGCGTAGCGTCCGGATTGAGTCCCGAAACGGCAATGCCGCGTTCACTCAGCGCTCCCATACAGAGAAAGAAAGCTGCGCTTGAATAATCGCCTTCAACGACGACGGTTTTCGGGAGCTGAAAGCGCTGTCTCCCCCGGATATGATAGGCGCGCCCGTCGGTTTCGGGCGCCGCTCCGGCGGCGGCAAGCGCATCGAGCGTCATCGCGATATAGGCGGCGGATTCGATTTTTCCCGTAACGGTCAGCGTGCTGTCCGCGCCGAGCAGCGGCAGCGCCAGCAGCAGGCCGGAGACATACTGCGACGAGACATCGCCGCGAATCGAAAAATCGCCGGCAGTCAGGCGCCCGCTGCAATACAGGAGGGTATTGTCGCGCCGCAGCGCCATGCCGTTTTGTTCCAGCAGCGTTGCCAGCGGCTCGAGCGGGCGCTCGGGCAGTCTGCCGCGCATGCAGAAGACGGCACTTGCGCCCAGCGCGCCGACGATCGGCAGCAGGAACCGCAGCGTCGAGCCGCTCTCGCCGCAGGGAAGACGGCAGACGCCCTGCGGAACGGACCGGATCGGCACGATGCGCAGGCGGTCGTCCGCCTCGCGCGTGATCTGTGCGCCGAGCGCGTTGAGGCAGGCGGCGGTTGCGGCGATGTCGTCCGAGATGCCGCTGCAGGTCAATATAACGGGCGATTGCCCCAACGCGGCGCAGATCAGCAGCCGGTGCGCCGCAGATTTGGACGACGGCGCGCATACCGTGCCGTACCGCGGCCCCGGGGCGACGGTGCGCGTCATCGCACGCCTCCCGCGCGCATCCATTCGCGCATTTCCGAGGCGGGAACGGAGACGACGCGGCAATCGCCGACGGCGTAGGGAACAACCAGATGCATCGTTGCGCCGATGAGCTTTTTATCTGTGCCGGCGGCGGCGCAAAGCGCGTCGAGCGGGTAATCGGTCTTTGTCGGAAGGCCGTAAGCCCGCAGGATCTTTTCGATCCGCGCGGGAACGTCTGCGGCGCAGCAGCCCTTTTGCGCCGCGGCGCGCGCGATAATGGCCATACCGATCGCAACGGCCTGTCCGTGCAGCAGGGTAAAGCCGCTGCAGGCCTCGATCGCGTGACCGATCGAATGCCCGAGATTCAAAAGGCGCCGCTGCCCGAGGTCAAATTCGTCATCGGCGACGATATCGCGTTTCATTGCGACGCAGGTCTCAATCACGTGCTCCTCCTGCTCGCGGATCTGTTTTTCCTCCAATTCGCGAAAAAACGGCTCGTTGCCGAGCACGCCGTACTTGATGACCTCCGCGCAGCCGCAGCGGTATTCTTCCTCCGGAAGGGTGTGAAGCGTTTGAGGATCGCACAGTACGAGGGACGGCTGATAAAAGCAGCCGGCCTGATTTTTGCCTGCATCGAGATCGACGGCCGTCTTGCCGCCGACCGAGGAATCGACCATCGCCAGCAGTGTCGTGGGGATCTGCATGAATGCGACGCCGCGCTGGTAGGTCGCCGCAGCAAAGCCTGCGAGATCGCCGACCACGCCGCCGCCCAGTGCGATTACTGCATCGCCGCGCGTGAGGCGCTGCTCGCAAAGAAAGTTCATCACCTTTCCGTAGGTTGCGAGCGTTTTGCTCTGTTCGCCGTGAGGAAAGACATAGGAGATTGCTCGAAATCCCGCTTTCTCGAATGAGCGCAGCACACGCTGCCCGTAGAGAGCAAACACCCTGTCGTCCGAAACGACGGCGACGGTGCAGAGATCGAAGGCGTTCTTTGCGAATTCTCCGGCGCGATCCAGCAATCCCGCTTCGATTATGACGTCATATGCGCGCGAGGCAGTCACACGGATGGTCGTCAATGTCCATCGACCTCCTCCTTGCGGCGTTTGCCGTCTTCCAGCAGGCGCACAAGGCGATCGCGATCGCCCTCCTGCATGGCGGCGCGGTATTCGAGCAAATGCTCGATCAGCGAATCGAGCTCCCGCATCAGGTTATCGCGGTTTTCGAGAAACAGCTCCGCCCACATGTTTGGGTTGAGCCATGCCACGCGGGTCATATCCTTGTAGCTGCCCGCGGAAAAGCCTTTGTGGCTCGCCGCCGTGGGACTTTTGATATACGCGTTTGAGACGACATGCGCCATCTGGGAGGTAAAGGCGATCATCCGATCATGGTCCTGCGCCGTCGTAACGGAGATGCTGCCGAAGCCCGCGGGCTCCAGCAGGTCCTTGACGCGGCCCAGCAGCTCGATGTTGTTGAAATCTGGCGGTACGATGACCATCGGCGCGCCGCGGTACATATCCGCCGTCGCAAACTTGAAGCCGTGATCGCGCACGCCTGCCATCGGATGCCCGCCGAGAAACGTGACGCCGTTCTCCGCCGCAATCGAAAAGCACGCTTCACAGACGACGCGCTTGGTTCCGCAGCAGTCGATCACGACCGGCTTTTCGCCGATATGAGGCGCGGCGGCGCGAAACCACTCGATCGTCGCATGGGGGTAGATGCTGATGAGGATCAGATCGCATGAGGGAAGAGCCTCGGTTGTCAGCTCTGCGTCAACAACGCCGGTCAGGGCGGCAAAGCCGAGCACGGAGCGGTCGACGTCAAAGCCGAGCACGCGGTGTCCCGCGTCGTGATACGCCTTTGCAAAGGAGCCGCCGATCATGCCGACTCCGACGATTCCGACTGTCATTTTGTTACAACCTCCCGAATGGCGAGAACCTTTTTGGCGAGGGCCTCAAACTCCTCCGGCCGCAGCGACTGTGCGCCGTCGCACAGTGCATGGATCGGGTCGTTGTGCACCTCGATGATCAGGCCGTCCGCGCCGCAGGCGGTGCCCGCGAGCGCCATCGGCGGCACCAGGCGGGACAGGCCGGTCGCATGGCTCGGATCGACGATCACGGGCAGGTGCGTCAGCTCGTGCAGGACCGGCACGGCGGAGAGATCGAACGTATTGCGCGTATAGTCGCTGAAGGTGCGGATGCCGCGCTCACAGAGGATCACGCGCTCGTTTCCGCTGGCCATGATGTATTCGGCGCTCATCAAAAGCTCCTTGAGCGTATTGGCAAGACCGCGCTTGAGCAGGATGGGCTTGTCGATTTTGCCGAGCTCGCGCAGCAGATCAAAATTCTGCATGTTGCGTGCGCCGACCTGAAGCACGTCAATCTCCTCAAACAGCGGCAGATCGGTGATGCTCATGATCTCGGTGACGATCGGCAGGCCCGTTTCCTGCCGCGCGATTTTCAGCAGCTCGAGGCCCTGCGCCTTCAGCCCGGGAAAATCATACGGCGAAGTGCGCGGCTTAAACGCGCCGCCGCGCAGCATATCGGCGCCCGCCGCCTTGACGGCCTTGGCGACGCCGACGATCTGCGCCTCGGTTTCCACGGAGCAGGGGCCCGCGATCATGCAGAAGTGGCCGCCGCCGATCTTGACATTTCCGACCTCGACCACGAGATCATCGGGGTGGAATTTGCGGTTGCAGCATTTAAAAGGCTCGCTGACACGCTTGACGCTGTCCACAATCTCGAGGCTTGCGACGAGATCCATATCCACCTTGCTGGTATCGCCGATCAGGCCGAGAACGGTCTGATAATCGCCGTCGGATATGTGGACGCCGAGCCCGAGGTTTTTGAGCCAGCCGATGAGCTGATCGCGATTTTCCTTTGTTACACCGTGCTTGAGTACGACAATCATGTTGCAGACCTCCAAAAGATAAAAAGATTTTGTAAATTATGTAATATAAAATGAAAACGCCCCACAGGCGTAACCTGTGAAGCGTCGTTGTGAGCGATGATCGGCGGCTCACTCTCAGCAGCACAAATTACCCCTTACCGCGGCATGGTAAAGGAGTAATAGTAAGTAAAGCTGAGAGAGAAGGTTCGATTCATATGGGAAGATCTCCGATCCGTCGGGCGGCTGCGCCGCGGCACGACAAAACTCTTTTGTGTTATTATAATGACTAAAAGGGAAGTTGTCAACACGTTTGCACAGCATCGATGCAAAATTTTTTCGCTTTACAGCAGAGAAGTCGCTGTTCCTTTCCGGAGTGGAAAATGGACAAGCGGGAGCGCTTGTGGTATAATAACCGCAGAGCGGCTATTATACTGCGCATGCCGCCTCTTTGAGGCGGCGCGCAATCGGATCAAAGGCCGTGCCGCCGGAGGCGGCACACGGCCAATTATACCATGTCTGCAAGACATGGTATCATAACCGCAAAGCGGTTATGATACTGCGCATGCCGCCTCTTTGAGGCGGTGCGCAATCGGATCAAAGGCCGTGCCGCCGGAGGCGGCACACGGCCAATGATACCATGTCTTGCAGACATGGTATCATAACCGCAAAGCGGCGGTCTTTCTTTTTGTCTGACGATCAAGCTGGTCGGAGAATATCTTTGTCTGTAACGGACAGCGCCGGCCGGTTTCGCTGCTCTTATACGGAAACGGGAGGGACCCATATGAAGGGAATTGCATATTGTATTGGCGTCGGTCCGGGCGATCCGGAGCTGATGACGCTCAAAGCCGTGCGTCTCATTCGGGAAAACGATGTGATCGCGGTGCCGGGAAAAACCGCGGAGGAATCCGTCGCGTTCCGCATTGCGCGGGGCGCCGTGCCGGAGATTGCGCAGAAGGAGCTGGTAGCGATCCAAACCACAATGGTTAAGGATCGCGCGCGCATCGCCGCCGAGCATGAAAAAGGGGCGAAGCAGATCGAAGCATACCTCGCGCAGGGCAAAAACGTCGTCTACCTCACGCTCGGCGATCCGACGGTCTATTGCACCTTTACTTATCTGCAGTATCTTCTGGAAGCGGACGGCTACCGTGTCGAATACGTCAGCGGGATTACGTCTTTCTGCGCGGCGGCGGCACGGCTCAAAACGCCGCTGACGGAGTGGGATGAGCCGCTGCATATCCTGCCCGCCGTTCACCGGACGCAGGATGCGCTCGATCTCTCCGGCAATTACGTTTTGATGAAGTCTGCAAGCCGTATGGCTGAGGTCAAAGAGATGCTGCGCCGCAGCGGGCGCGCTGTCTGCGCCGTGGAAAACTGCGGCATGGAGGACGAAAGGCTCTATCACAATGTGGAGGAGATCCCCGACGACGCGGGGTATTTTTCCCTGATTATCGCCAAAGCGAAAAAAGCTCCGCAAGCCTGACGAATAGGCTGCGTGTTGCATAGAGAGGACAGGATACCCTGTATTCCGCTTTGAACGGGAAGGGGGTCCTGATCCGAAAGGCTTTCTCTTTCACCGGTGGGGGCGAATAGCGGCCCGCTGCCGGTGTTTTATAAAGAAAACAACGAAAGACACGCGGTCTTTCGTTGTTTTGTCATAAACGGAGATTTTATGTAGGGCAGGTGATTTGAGCGATAATCTCAATGGTATGGTGCAGCTGCCGCACCAGCGGGGTATCCGCCGCTTTATAATACATCTCCTTGCCTTCCCGCTTTGTTTCCAGAAGGCCTGCGGCCTTTAAAAGCCGCAGGTGGTGAGAAACGGCGGGGCTTGTCATATCTGTCAGCGAAGCGATGCCGGTTACGCATTCTTCCGTATGGCAGAGCAGCCAAAAAATACGCAGCCTCGTCGGGTCGCCCAGCTGCTTCATGGCCTCGGCAACCGTCTTAGAGGTCTCCGTATCCGGCATCAGATCAATAATTTCCTGAATCTCCGCCGACCCATAGTGGCGGCGGGGCAGCGTCCAGTCCTGCGACATAGGGGAACCCTCCGGTTCGTTGAGATGAAAGAATCAAATCCTTGTTAAGCCAGTATAGCACACTGCGATGAAAAAAGAAATGCCAAAATATCTCTGCATGCTTGACAGGGAGCGGCTGCATGTGGTATTCTATACTTAATAATTAAATAGTTGTTTAATAATTTATTGCAAAGGAGAGCCCGGTATGAAAAAATCTTATCAGATCGATGTGGACTGCGCCAATTGCGCCAACCTGATGGAGGACGCCGCCAAAAAAACCGCCGGCGTAAAGGACTGCACCGTCAGCTTTATGACATTGAAGATGAAGGTTGAGTTCGAAGAAGGGGCCGACCCTGCCGCCGTGATGCAGGAGGTGCGCAGCAACTGCAAAAAGGTTGAATCGGACTGCGAGGTTTTTCTGTAATCCGATAGACGGCCGGTGCGGCAGATTGTCTGTGTGAGCCGTATTTCCCGGCGTGTGTTTTCCCAAAAGGGGGCGGGGCAGCGTGAACCGAAAACAAAAAAATCTGCTGATACGGATCGTTGCGGCTGCGCTCTTTTTCGTGCCGCTGTATCTGATCTCCGAGGAGACGGTGCCGGTTCGTCTGCCGAAGCCCGTGCTGTTTCTCCTGTTTTTGGTTCCGTATCTGCTGGTGGGACACGATATCCTGCGAAAGGCTTTCAACGGCATCCGCAACAGGCAGGTCTTTGACGAAAACTTCCTGATGACCGTCGCCACGGTCGGCGCCATCGTGCTGGGCGAGTACGGCGAGGGCGTGGCGGTCATGCTGCTCTATCAGATCGGAGAGCTTTTTCAAAGCTATGCGGTCGGCAGGAGCCGCCGCAATATTGCCGCGCTGATGGATATCAGGCCCGATTATGCCAACATTGAGGCCGGAGAGTCCCTTGAGCAGGTCGCTCCCGACGAGGTGGCGGTCGGTACCGTCATCGTGGTGCAGCCCGGGGAAAAAATCCCGATCGACGGCGTGGTCGAGCAGGGGAGCTCGTCGCTTAACACAAGCGCGCTCACCGGAGAAAGCCGACCGCGCGCCGTCGGCGCAGGCGACGAGGTCCTCAGCGGCAGCATCAATATGACAAGCTTGCTCCGGATCCGCACCACGAAAGAATTTGACGAATCCACCGCCTCGAAAATCCTCGATCTGGTGGAAAACGCCGCCTCCCGCAAATCCCGCTCGGAAAACTTTATCTCCAAGTTTGCCAGGCATTATACGCCGATTGTATGCTGTGCCGCGCTTGCGCTGGCGGTTTTGCCGCCGCTCTTCATCATGGCGACAAAGATCGGCGCGGGCCGCTATGCCACGGTCGGCGCCGTCTGGAGCGATTGGGTTTTGCGCGCCTGCACTTTCCTTGTGATCAGCTGCCCCTGCGCAGTCGTTATCAGCGTGCCGCTGAGCTTTTTTGCCGGCATCGGCGGCGCGAGCGGGCAAGGGATCCTCATCAAGGGTTCCAATTACCTTGAAACGCTCTCAAACGTCAAGGTCGTCGCCTTTGACAAAACCGGCACGATTACCAAAGGGAATTTTGCCGTTACGGCGGTGCACCACAGCCCGCTGGACGACGAACAGATTCTGGAGTATGCCGCGCTCGCGGAGTGCCATTCCTCGCATCCGATCAGCAAGAGCCTGCAGGCCGCTTACGGCAAGCGTATCGACCGACGCCGCGCTGCCGATGTAGAGGAGATCAGCGGCCGCGGCGTCGTTGCCAAAGTGGACGGAAGAAGCGTTGCCGTCGGGAATGAGAAGCAGATGGAGAGCCTCGGCGTCGCTTATCGGCCCTGCCGCCATGTGGGTACGATCGTCCATGTTGCGCTTGACGGCAAATACTGCGGCCATATTGTCATCGCGGACGAGGTCAAGGAAAATGCGGCGGAAGCGATGCGGCAGCTGAAGCGGGCCGGCGTCGAAAAGGCCGTTATGCTGACCGGCGACGCAGAATCCGTCGCGAAGAAGGTCGCCGAAGAAGTCGGGTTGACGGATTACCGCGCAGGCTTGCTGCCAGCCGATAAGGTTGCATGCGTCGAAGCGCTGCTGGGCGATTGCGCCGGCAGCGCGCGCCTCGCCTTTGTGGGCGACGGGATCAACGACGCGCCGGTCCTCTCCCGCGCCGATATCGGCATCGCGATGGGCGCGCTGGGCTCCGATGCGGCGATTGAAGCCGCCGACGTGGTGCTGATGGACGACGACCCCCTCAAGATCGCCAAGGCGATTAAAATTTCGCGCAAGTGCCTCGGTATCGTCAGGCAGAATATCGTTTTTGCGATCGGCGTAAAGATCCTCTGCCTGCTGCTTGCGGCGCTCGGCATCGCCGATATGTGGCTTGCCATCGCCGCCGACGTCGGCGTGATGATCCTTGCGGTCCTCAACGCGATCCGGTGTTTGTTCGTCAAAAACCTGTAACCCGACGGTTTTGTAAAAACACAGGGCCGGTCCTCCCGTACCTCGCGGCGGGATGACCGGCCTTTTTCGATTCCAGCTGCTTTGTTTACTCCGCGCAGGCGTTCCGGATCACTTCCACGGCCTTTTTCAGCGTTTCCATCGGGATATTGAGCGCGGGCAGCAGGCGCACCCGATCCTTTGCCGTCAGGCACAATACGCCTTTTTCGATGCAGAGGTCAACGACCTCGCGGGCGGTCTTTTTCTCCGGCAGGATGCCGATCATCAGACCCATACCGGTCACGCATTTGATCCCGGGCGCGCCGCCGAGCGCTTTAAAGATGTACGCGCTTTTTTCTCTGACGTCGGCGAGCAGCGCGTCATCGATACGCGAGAGGATGCTGACGCCGCCCGCGCAGCAGACGGGGTTGGCGCCGAAAGTCGAGCCGTGGTCTCCCGGCCCGAAGACGTTCTGTACCTTTTCGCCGAGCAGACAGGCGCCGAGCGGCAGTCCGCCGCCGATGCCCTTGGCGGTCGTCACGATATCGGGCTGCACGCCGTAATTCATATAGGCATAGAGCGCGCCGCTGCGCCCGTTGCCGCACTGCACCTCGTCCGTGATCAGCAGGATATCGTGCGCTGCGGCATACTGCGCCACGCCCTTGACAAAGTCCTCGTCGAGCGCGACTACGCCGCCCTCGCCCTGCACGCATTCGAGCATGACGGCGGCGGTCGGCTGTGCCTCGGCGACGCGGATTACGTCATCGAGGTCGTTTGCCTTCGCGTGTACAAAGCCGGGGGTCAGCGGTTGAAAGAGCTCATGGTAATGGTTTTGGCCGGTTGCCGCAAGCGTCGTGATCGTTCTGCCGTGGAAACTGTTCCACAGTGTGACGATCGTGAAGCAGTCGGGGCCCTTTTTCTCCGCCGCGTATTTGCGCGCGACCTTGATCGCGCACTCATTGGCCTCGGCGCCCGAGTTGCCGAAAAAGACCTTTTTCATGCCGGTCTTTTCACAGAGAAGCTTCGCGAGGCGCGGGCCCGGCGCGGTATAATACAGGTTCGAGGTGTGCTGCACCAGGTTGATCTGCTCCGTTACGGCCTGCTTCCAGACCTCGTCGCCGACGCCGAAAGCGTTGACGGCGATGCCGCTGCCCATGTCGATATACTCTTTGCCGGTCTCATCCACAAGGATCGAGCCCTTTCCGGAGACGATTTCCACCGGAAATCTTGCGTACGTATTCGCAATATAAGTCTGATCGATTTGCTTCAGTTCACTCATCGCTTTCATCTCCTACTACCATTGTGCCGGCGCCCTCGTCCGTCAGCAGCTCCATCAGAATGGAGTGCGTGACGCGCCCGTCCATGATGATCACTTTTTTTACGCCCATACTGATGGCGTCGATGCAGCATTCCACCTTCGGAATCATGCCGCCCGAGATCACGTCCTGGTTGAACAGATCCTTCGCCTCTGAGACGGAGAGCTGCGGAATCAGGCTTTCGGGATCCGCGGGGTTGCGAAGGATGCCCGCGATATCCGTCATCATAATGAGGCGTTCGGCCCGCAGCGCGCCTGCGATCCACGCCGCCGCAGTATCGCCGTTGATATTGTAGGCGTTGCCGTCCATATCGCAGCCGACGGTCGAGATCACGGGGATGTAGCCTTTTTCCAAGAGATCCATCACGGGGCGGATGTTGATGCGCGTGATCTGCCCGACAAAGCCGAGCCGCTCATCCTTCATCTTGACCTCGATCAGGCGGCCGTCCATGCCGGAGAGGCCCATCGCGTTGCCGCCGATGCGCTCAAGGCGGGAAACGAGCCCCTTGTTGACCTTGCCCGCAAGCACCATCTGCACGATATCGACGGTTTCGCTGTCCGTTACGCGCAGCCCGTTGACAAACTCGGCCTTTTTGCCGAGCTTATCCATCAGCTCGTTGATCTCGGGGCCGCCGCCGTGCACCAGCACGACCTTAATCCCGATGAGCCACAGCAGCACGATGTCGTCCATCACCTGCTGCTTGAGCGTTTCGTTGATCATGGCGTTGCCGCCGTACTTGATCACGACGATTTTTCCGCTGTATTTGCGGATATACGGCAGCGCCTGGGTCAATACCTCGGCGCGCTCCGCATTTGTCAAGCTGTACATTGCCTGTGTCATGTCCGATAATCTCCGTTGATCTTGATGTAGTCGTAGGTGATGTCGCAGCCCCAGCAGGTGCAGGCGCCGCCGCCCTCGCTCATGCGGATGTCGATGACGATATCGTGCTCGGTCAGAATCTTCTTTGCAAGCGACTCGTCAAAGGGGAGCCCGCGGCCCTTTTCGCAGACGGAGACACGCCCCGCCGCGCTTTCAAACGCGATATCGACGCCGTCTGGGTCAAACGCTTCGCCGGAGTAGCCCATCGCGCACAGCACGCGCCCCCAGTTGGCGTCCGCACCGAAAATCGCAGCCTTCGTCAGCGTGGAGGAAATGACCGATTTCGAGATCGTCTCGGCGCTCGCCTCGCTTGCGGCGCCGCTCACCGTGCAGGTGATCAGGTGCTTTGCGCCTTCGCCGTCCGAGGCCATCTTGATCGCAAGCTGCTTGCAGAGCGTCTGCAGCGCTTCGACAAAAGCATCGTAATCGGCGCCCTTTTCCGTGATCTCCGCGTTGCCGGCAAGGCCGTTTGCCAGCACGCAGCAGGTGTCGTTCGTGGAGGTGTCTCCGTCGACGCTGATGCGGTTGAAGCTGACGGCGGCAGTTTCAAGCAGCGCCGTTTTGATCATCGCGGGGGAGATGGCGCAGTCCGTCGTCAAAAAGCAGAGCATCGTGCCCATGTTGGGGTGGATCATGCCGGAGCCCTTCGCAATGCCGCCCATGCGCACGGTCTTGCCGCCGATGGTCGTTTCGAGCGCAAGCTCCTTTTTTACGGTATCGGTCGTCATGATGGCGCATGCCGCGCCGTCGGAGCCGGCCTCGTCGGAAGAGAGCAGCTGATAAAGCGCGGGCATGCCGTCCTCGATCACGGAAACCTTCATTTCCTGGCCGATGACGCCCGTTGCGGCGATCACCACGTCCTCGGCGGCGCAGCCGATCGCCTTTGCGGCGGCGGCGCAGACCCTCTTGGCGTTTGCCTCGCCGTTCGGCGCGCAGGCGTTGGCGTTGCCGCTGTTGATGACGGCGGCGCGGGCTGTTCCGTTTTTCAAATGCTCGATGTCGAGCAGGATATGCGCGGCCTTGACGGCATTTTTTGTATAGACGGCCGCCGCGGTGCACGGCACGTCGGAGAGAATCATCGCGAGATCCTTTTTATTCGGATTATGCGCCTTGACGCCGACGTGGATGCCTGCGGCGGCAAAGCCCTGCGCGGCACAAACGCCGCCGTTGATCATTTTCATGGGGAATCCTCCTTACACAATAAGTCCGGTCGTCGGATCGAGACCGAGCACAAGGTTCATGTTTTCGATGGCGGCGCCGGATGCGCCCTTGCCGAGGTTGTCAAACAGCGCCGTAACGGTAAACGCATCGTCGCTGCCGGCGACGATCAGGGAGAGGCTGTCGGTGCCGGATTTTGCGTTGGCGTAAATCGTCGGCGTCGCTTCGCTTTCCTGCCGGGTCGCAACGCTGACAAGCGCCTGCCCTTTATAGAAATCGGCAAGTGCGGCGCGCACATCCTCTTTCCGCGCGCCGCCGAGCAGCCTTGCCTGCAGCGGCACGGTGACGGCCATACCCTTGTAATAATCGTCTACGATCGGGCAGAAGACGGGCGCCGTCCCGAGACCGCAGACCTTGGTCATCTCCGGCAGGTGCTTGTGTTGCTGCGCCGTGGCGTAGATGCCGGGGGCGTAAAGGGCGGCGGGCTTTACCTCCGCCTCATATTGCGCGATCATCTTTTTACCGCCGCCGGAGTAGCCTGTGAGGGAAAAGCAGGAGAGCATGCTCTCTTTGGACAGGAGCTTTGTCGAAATGAGCGGATAGACGATGCTGATAAAGCCCGTCGCGTGGCAGCCGGGGTTGGCGATGCGCTTTGCGCCGGCAATGGCCTCGGCAAAGCCGAGCTCGGGAAAACCGTAGGCCCATGCGTCGTCTGTTCGATGCGCCGTGGAGGTGTCGATGACACAGGTACGGTCGTTTTCAACGAGCGTAACGGCCTCTCGCGCGGCGTCGTCCGGAAGACAGAGAAAAACGATATCCGCCTCATTGATACGGGCGGCTCTGGCGGCGGGGTCCTTTCGCACCGCCTCGTCGATCGTGAGGAGCGTGAGATCGGATCGGCCGCGGAGACGGTCGTAAATCTGTAATCCCGTTGTGCCGACGCTGCCGTCGATGAATATCTTTGTCATAAAGACACCGCCTTTTTGCATAATATGCAAGCCTTTCACATAAAATACCATAAAAATGTTGAATTGTCAATCAATCATGAATATAAATACAAATAGAAATCCATGCCGCCGACGCGGCTGATTTAGCGCTTTTGCCCAAAAGAGACAGCATGCGGATGGCGGTTTCGTCGGGAGAACCTGTATCACTGCTCCGGAATATGCAATCGGGAAGAAAAAGCGGGGCAGGTCGGCACAATTACAAAAAGGTGCGTACTTGCGCATTCGCGCCGCATCCGTATAATGAAAGACAGGGAAACGACGCAAGGGTAACCGCCTCTTGAGAAATAGGGCTTTTTTGCGCGGGCAGAGCTTGGCGCGCGCAGGAAAGGGAAAGGAGATCGACGGATGACGCAAAAGGAACGGCGAATCTGGTTGATCGGGGAATTGCAGAAGCAGATGCCGGAATACGCGGACATTTTGATTCCCGAAACAGAGGAGAAACAGTGGAGGCTGCTGCGGGGGCTGTTCAACGTCCGCCCGCCGATCCCCGCCTCGGAGGAGTTCCTGAAGGTTCAGGGCGAGTTCCTGCGGGAAATGACGCGGGAAAAAGGAATCACGGACAGCGACGCCCTTGCGCCGTGTAAAACGGACGGGAGGCTGTTTCTGTGGCAGGGCGATATCACGACGCTGAAAATCGACGCGATCACCAATGCGGCGAACAGCCGGCTTCTCGGCTGTTTTCAGGCCAATCACGGCTGCATCGACAATATAGAACATTCGATGGCCGGTATCGAGATGAGACTTGCCTGCTATGAGCTGATGCGGGCGCAGGGCCACGAGGAGCCGACCGGACGGGCGAAGATCACGCCGGGCTACAATCTGCCGGCCAAATATGTTCTTCATACGGTGGGGCCGATTGTGATCGGCAGGCTGACGCAGGAGCATGAAAGGCAGCTTGCCTCCTGTTACCGGTCCTGTCTTTCCCTTGCGGCGGAAAACGGCTGCAAATCCGTCGCATTTTGCTGCATCTCCACGGGCGTCTTCATGTTCCCGAAGGAGAGAGCCGCCCAAATTGCGGTAGCGACGGTGCGCGCATATCTGGACGAACACCCCGATGCAGCGGTCAAAAAGGTCGTCTTCAATGTCTTTGAGGACGGAGACGCCCGGAGATATGACGATATTCTGAACACAACGGGGCATGCGACCGCATAAGGGCGAGCCCGCATCCGTCCGCGGCTGCGCGGCGATGCAAAAGGAGAACAAAAAACCAACGGAAAATCAGGGTGATGATGATGTCTTTTCAACTGTCGGCTTCAGAGCCTTCGGAGGATTATCGGAAGAGGATCGGGCAGCTCAGGCAGGCGCTGCGCGACGCCGAGGCCGTTATCGTCGGCGCGGGCGCGGGGCTTTCGACGTCCGCGGGCTTTACCTACGCGGGCGAGCGCTTCGAGCAATATTTCGCGGATTTCGGCAATCGGTACGGATTTCGGGACATGTATTCCGGCGGCTTCTTTCCTTACCGGACGCCCGAGGAAAAATGGGCGTTCTGGAGCCGTTACATCTATATCAACCGCTACATGGACGCGCCGAAGCCCGTTTACGGCGACCTGATGGCGCTGATCGGAGACAAGGATTATTTTGTCCTGACGACAAACGTGGATCACTGCTTCCAAAAGGCGGCGGTCGATAAACGGCGCCTGTTCTACACGCAGGGGGATTACGGCCTTTTTCAGTGCAGCGGGCCCTGCCGGCAGGTGACGTATGAGAATGAGGAAACCGTGCGCCGGATGGTGCTGGCGCAGGGCTTTTCGATCGCGGAGGACGGGACGCTGACCGTGCCGGAGAGCGTGACGCTTAAAATGACGGTACCGACGGAGCTTTTGCCGCGCTGCCCCCACTGCGGCAAGCCCCTTGTGATGAATCTGCGCGCCGACGATACGTTTGTCGAAGATGCGGGCTGGCATCAGGCGGCAAAGCGGTACGAGGACTTTTTGCGCGCATGCAGCGACAAGGCGCTGTTTTTGGAGCTCGGCGTAGGGTACAACACCCCGGTTATCATCAAATATCCCTTCTGGAGAATGACGTTCGTTACGCCGGAGGCGACCTATGCCTGCATCAATCGGGGCGAAGCGGTTGCCCCGCACGAAATTGAGGATCGCTCGATCTGTATCGACGGCGATATCGCCGAGGTTCTGGCGCTGCTGAAATAAAAGGGCGGCGAAAGCCGCAAAAACTCCCCGACGGCAGTCGGGGAGTTTTTTACGGTTCCGCTATTCATATGATAGGGCTATACAATCGCGTTTTTCATGCTCCGCACATATGCCGCCACATGGGGGACGGCGTCCCGGCCGTATTTTGCCACGAGCTTCATGATCGCGGAACCGACGATGACCCCGTCCGCCTGCGACGAAATCCGCTTTGCCTGCTCGGGCGTGGAGATTCCGAAGCCTACGGCGCAGGGGATGTCCTTCTCCCGCTTGACAAGGCGCACCATGGCGCCGATATCCGTAGTGATCTCGGTGCGTACGCCCGTGACGCCGAGGGAGGAGACGCAGTACACAAAACCCGCCGCTTCCCGCGCGATCCGGCCGATGCGGTCCGCCGAGGTGGGGGCGATCAGAGAGACAAGCTCCAGCCCGTGGGCCGCGCAGGCCGGTTCAAATTCCGCTTTTTCCTCAAAAGGGATGTCCGGCAGAATGAGCCCCTGTACGCCGATTTCCGCACAGGCCGTGAGGAACCGCTCCGTGCCGTAGGAAAAGACAACGTTCGCATAGGTCATGAAAACCAGCGGGATCGTGAGATCCTGCCGCAGCCTGCGCACAAGCTCAAAAATGCGGTCCGTGGTGGCGCCGGCCTTCAGGGCGCGTCCGTTGGCCTCCTGGATGACGGGGCCTTCGGCGGTGGGATCGGAGAAGGGGATGCCGAGCTCAATGAGATCGGCGCCGTTTTCCGCCGCGGCGCGCACAAGCTGTTCCGTGGTCTCCAGATCCGGGTCCCCGCAGGTGATAAACGCAATGAACGCTTTGCCGTTTCGGAACGCGTCTGCGATTTTAATCATGGATATCCTCCCCTCTGTACCGCGCGATGGCCGCGCAGTCCTTATCGCCGCGGCCGGAGATATTGATGACGACGATCTGATCCCGGCCCATTGCCGGCACGAGCTTCATGGCGTGGGCCACGGCGTGCGCCGATTCGATGGCGGGAATGATCCCTTCCGTGCGGGAGAGGTACTCGAAAGCCTCCACCGCCTCCTCATCCGTAACGGCGACATATTCCGCGCGCCCTATGTCGTGGAGCCACGCGTGCTCCGGCCCGATCCCGGGGTAATCGAGGCCTGCGGAGATGGAATACACCGGCGCGATCTGTCCGTATTCGTCCTGACAAAAGTAGCTCTTCATGCCGTGGAAGATGCCGAGCCTGCCGGTGGCGATCGTGGCGGCTGTCTCAAACGTGTCGATCCCGCGCCCGGCGGCCTCGCAGCCGATCAGGCGCACGCTCTCATCCCCGATGAAGTGATAAAACGCGCCGATGGCGTTGGAGCCGCCGCCTACGCAGGCCAGGACCGCGTCCGGCAGGCGCCCTTCCTTTTCCAGCACCTGCTGCCGGATCTCTTTTGAGATCACCGCCTGAAAGTCGCGCACGATTGTGGGGAAGGGGTGCGGTCCCATGACGGAGCCCAGCACGTAATGCGTGTCGTCGATCCGGTTCGTCCACTCCCGAAAGGTTTCGGATACCGCATCCTTGAGCGTGCCGGTGCCGGTATCGACGGGGCGCACCTCCGCTCCCAAAAGGCGCATGCGATACACATTCAATGCCTGGCGTACGGTGTCCTCCCGCCCCATATAGACGACGCATTCCATGCCCATCAGGGCGGCGGCGGTCGCGGTGGCCACGCCGTGCTGACCGGCGCCGGTTTCCGCGATTACGCGGGTCTTGCCCATGCGTTTTGCCAAAAGCACCTGCCCCAAAACGTTGTTGATCTTATGGGCGCCGGTATGGTTGAGATCCTCGCGCTTGAGGTAGACCCTCGCGCCGCCGAGATCCTGCGTCATGCGGCGGGCGTAATACAGCCGCGAGGGCCGCCCCGCGTATTCGTTTAAAAGCTCCGTGAGCTCGCGGTTAAAATCCGGATCGTCTTTGTATTGTACATAGGCCTCTTCCAGCTCGATCACGGCGTTCATCAGCGTTTCGGGGATATACTGCCCGCCGTGGATGCCAAAACGTCCCTTGCTCATCTTTCACACTTCCTTTGTGATTTGTCTTGCCGCGCGCACGGCGGCGAGGATTTTCTCCCGGTCCTTTCCGCCGTTTGTCTCAACGCCGGAGGAGAGGTCCAGCAGCTTCGGCCGCAGCGCCCGCACGGCGGCGGGGATGCTTTCCGGCGTCAGCCCGCCGGCCAGCAGGATCGGCCGCCGCAGCGACGCTGCCAGCGACCAGTCGAAGGCCGTGCCGGTGCCGTATCCGTTATCGAGCAGAATCTCGTCGGCGCTGCTCTTCTCCGCCGCAGCGAGATCGGCTTCGCCGCGGATTTGAAACGCTTTCCAAACGGGAAGCCCCGTCTTTTCCCGCAGGGCTGCGATATAGCCGTCGTCCTCATGCCCGTGGAGCTGGATGACGTTCAGGCCGACGCGCGCCGCCGTTTCAGAGACGAGGTCCATCGGCTGATCGACAAAAACGCCCGCCGCGCCGATCTCCGGCGAAAGCCGGCTTCGCAGCTGCGCCGCCCGATCGGCGGTCACATTGCGATGGCTTTTCGGGAAATGCAGGATAAAACCGATATAGTCGGGCATGGCTTCGTTCACATAGTCGATATCGCAGGGACGGAACAGACCGCAGATCTTGATTTTCGTCATACCGCCGCCTCCCGCATCGCGGCCAGCATCGCCGCCTTATCCGTGCAGCGCATCAGAACTTCGCCCATAAGGACGGCGTCGGCGCCGATTTTTTTCAGAGCTGCCGCGTCTGCCGGCGTTTGCACGCCGCTTTCCGCCACATAGAGCCGGTCCGGCGGGATGCGCTCGCGCAGACGGGAAGCGTTTGTGAAATCCACCGAAAAATCCTTCAGGTTGCGGTTGTTGACGCCGATCATCGCCGCGCCGACGCCGACGGCCGAGGCGATTTCCTTTTCGTCATGCGCCTCCGTGAGGGCGGCGAGCCCGAGGGTCTCGCAGATTTCGAGATATCGGGAGACGGTTTTCGTATCCAGCAGGGCGCAGAGGAGGAGCACGCAGTTCGCGCCCATGACTTTTGCCTCGTAGAGCTGGTATTCGTCCACGACGAAATCTTTGCGGAGCATGGGGGTCTCGACGGCGGCGCGGATCCCGCGGAAAATATCATCCGAGCCCAAAAACCATTTCGGCTCCGTCAGGCAGGAGATGCAGTCGGCGCCGGCTGCCGCATACTCCTCGGCAATCTGCAGGTAATGAAATACGGGGTCGATCACGCCTTTGGAGGGAGAGGCTTTTTTTACCTCGCAGATAAAGCTCATGCCGGGCTTTGCCACGGCGCTGCAAAAAGCCCGCCCGTTTGCGGGACCGCCCTGCGCGGCGAGGGCCCTCAGCTCTTCGAGGGGAATTTTTCCTTTTGCCGCGGCTACCCGTTCGCGGGCGTGCGCGGCGATCATATCCAGAACGGTGCTCATGCGTTGGAAGCCTTTCTCAGCTCCTCGACCTTTGCCAGCGCCGCGCCGGAGTCGATGAGCGAGGCCGCCAGCTCCACGCCCTTTGCAAGGGTTTCGGCTTTGTCGGCGATATACAGGCCTGCGCCGGCGTTCATCAGGACGATGCTGCGCCTGGTCGTTTGGTCCTTTCCGGAAAGGATATCGAGCGCGGTCTTCGCGTTCTCCTCCGGCGTGCCGCCCACGATTTCGTCCTTGAGGCCGAGCGGCAGGCCGAAGTCCTCCGGGCGGATTTCGTATGTCCTGTAGTTTCCGTCTCGGAATTCGCATACCTCGGTGGGCGCAGAGGCGGAAATCTCATCCAGGCCGTCCCAGCCGTGCACGACCATGCCGCGTGTGGTGCCGAGGCTCGTCAGCACGCGCGCCAGCGGTTCCACAAGGAGGGGATCATACACGCCGAGCAATTCCATTTTCGGCTTGGCGGGGTTTGTGATAGGGCCGAGAATATTAAATACCGTGCGGATGCCCAGTTCCTTGCGGATGCTGCCCACATATTTCATGGAGCTGTGATATCTCTGCGCGAACATAAAGCAGGCTCCCACCTCGTCCAAAAGCTTTTTGCACAGCGCCGGATCCTGCTGGATGTTGATGCCCAGTGCCTCCAGGCAGTCGGCGGTGCCGCTCCACGAGGAGGCGGCGCGGTTGCCGTGCTTCGCCACCTTTACGCCGCCTGCCGCCAGAATGAAAAGGCTGGTGGTGGAGATATTGAAGGAACGGGAATGATCGCCGCCGGTACCCACGATTTCCAGCGTGTCCATTCCGGTTTCCACGGGCGTGGCGTGGGCGCGCATGGCGGCGGCGCAGCCGCTGATCTCATCGATGGTCTCGGCGCGCGTGCTTTTTGTTGAGAGCGCCGCCAGAAATGCGGCGTTCTGCGTGGCGGTCGTCTCGCCGGACATAATCTCGTTCATCACGGCATAAGCCTCGTCGTAGGTCAGGTCCTGCTTGCTCACGATCTTTACAATGGCTTCCTGAATCATGCTGTTACCTCCATGAAATTTCTGATAATGATCTCCCCGCTCGGGGTGAGGATGGATTCGGGGTGAAACTGTACGCCGAAGACGGCATGCCTCTGATGCTGCACCGCCATGATTTCGCCGTCGGCGGTACGGGCGATCACGCGAAGCGCCGGTGGCATGGCGGAAGGGTCGGCGGCGAGGGAATGATACCGTGCTACGGGGATCGTTTCCGGCAGGCCCCTGAACAGAGGGGAGGCCGTGTCGATGACGGCTTCCGACTGCTTTCCGTGCATGAGCTGCTTTGCGTAGGTCACGGTCGCGCCGTAGACCTCGCAAATGGCCTGGTGGCCGAGGCATACGCCGAGAATGGGGATTTTCCCCGCAAGGCTGCGGATCACGTCTTCGCAGATACCGGCGTCGGCGGGGCGGCCCGGACCGGGGGAGAGAATGATCCGATCGGGCGCCAGCGCGGCGATCTTCTCCGGAGGCATCTCATCATTGCGTATCACCCGGATCTCCGGATCGACGGCGCCGACGAGCTGATAGAGGTTGTAAGAAAAGCTGTCGTAATTATCGATGAGAAGCGTCATCCGTCGATTCCCCCTTCCGATTCGCGTACGGCGTTTACCACTGCGGCGGCCTTGTTGATACATTCCTGATATTCCTTTTCCGGAACGGAGTCCGCCACGATGCCCGCGCC
>Ga0079305_1001763_pt1 | contig 24824 bp, 19 predicted proteins | sample LMS_cellobiose_e_FD_79183 | JGI IMG/M metagenome (GOLD analysis project Ga0079305, IMG submission 79183) | Rumen-fistulated moose microbial communities from Alaska, USA - LMS_cellobiose_enrichment | ecosystem: Host-associated > Mammals > Digestive system > Stomach > Rumen fluid ... | reverse complement strand
GAGTTTATGAGCGCCCTGTACAGCACCATGAGCTGCGTGACCGGCTGGCTGTATGACGACGCCCCGGTATTTACCGGAAATCCCCACCTGGCCTCCGCCTTCTGGGTGTTTAATGTCACGTATCCCTTCTATGGCTACTACGGCACGGGCAGAGAAATAAAAGGCTATGACTGCAATATCTCCCTGACGGTGGAAAAAGCGGACACCAAGAAGAAAATCGCGGAAATCACGGAATCCGACCGGCTGGGCGACACCATCTATTCCTGGCACGACGGCATCGCCAGGCCGGACCTGCCCAGCCTGCCGGAAAGCGGCAAGTATACGGATTTCATCGAAAAACTGCTCGTCGCGCTGAAAAAGGAGCGCAGCGCGGCAGTGGTGGACCAGAAAATCAACGAAATGAACGCCGAGAAGGTCATCAACGGCATCCTGATCGAGCTGGCCGGCAAGACCAGCGACGCATGGCAGAAGGCCATCTACGAAAGCGGCGCCCAGGACGTGGGCCTATCCGACGGCAAGCTTTCCTTCGCCATGCGCAAGTACGATCCCAAGCTGGACAAGATGAGCGCCTACAAGGATGCGGAGGACCAGCGCGAATGGCTGCGCCAGGCAGTGGCAAACGCCCTGACGTACAATTACAGGCTGTCGCTGTCGGTGAAGGACGGGAAGATTACCGAGGGCAGCATGAACGGGCTGAAAAAGGCGGTGAAAGGGGCGGCCGCGGCGGCCAGGGAAGCCTTTGAAAAGCCGGATATCCTCTCCGCGCTGTCGGATCTGATGTTCCCCGCCCCCGTTGACAGCAAGGTGAAGGACGCGCAGCAGCTTCTGGAGCCCGACGACAGCTTCCTGAACTGGGCCGGCAGCCTCTACACCTACCTGCCCGGCGCGGCGCTCTCCCCGCTGTTCTATGCCCAGAGCAGCCAGAAGCTCAACACCAAGGGCGGCCCCGGTGCCCTGGCCCTGGAATGCGTGGGCGCCGATCCCGCCGCGCTGCTCTCCGGCGCGGCAAAGGAGGCGCTGGACCGCCTGGCAGCCCAGAGCGCCGCATCCCGGGAAGACCCGGAGGCCGTGCTGCTTGAAATACTGGCGGAAAAGGCCATGGCGGAAAAGAAGAGCGGCAAGCATAAGTTTACGCTGACCCTGAGCGTGAACCGCATGGAAGAAGGGCTGATCCCCGCGGATTTCTGGGATTACCTGGAAGGATATACCTTTGATGACTCGCTGAGTGAATTGGAGCGCAGTGCCCGGCTTCTGCCGGACGCGGCGGCCCAGACCATGCCCAAGAACGGCAAGATGACCGGCGGCAGCAGCGGAGCGGAAGTAAGGCTGAAGCTGTCGGAATCCTCCAGCCCCACCTACGTGCAGATCCGCCGCGCCGATACGGGCGAGCTGGCCGCCAGCGCGTTCATCCTGCCAGGCAAGCAGGTATCGGTCAGGGTGCCCAAGAATAATTACAGGGTGCTCTACTGTTCCGGCCCCTACTGGTACGGCGAGGATTTGATGTTCGGCGATCTGGGCAGCTACCACAAGAGCGAAAGCATGTATCTCAACAACAACATCCTGACCATCGAAAGCAAAGACGGGAATACGACCACCTATAAAGCCGACCCCAGCGAATTCCGCAAGCCGTAAGCAATCTGTTCCTCCGCCGTCCCCTTTCCGGAAAACCGGGAGGGGGCGGTTTTTTTGCGCAAACCGGGAACTTTTTTCCTGCCGGCCCGTCTGATACGGTGAAAGGGCCCGGAAAAGAAATCCGTTTGAAGGAGGGAACCCCCATGAAACGCATGAAAATCCTGTCCGCCGTGTTGGCGCTGGTTCTGGCGATGTGCATGGCGCTGCCCGCGCACGGCCAGGAAACCATCTGGCAAAAGGGCGATGCCGGGGAAGAGATCACCCGCATCCAGACCCGGCTTCAGGAATTGGGCTATCTGGCAGAAGCCCCTACCGGCGAATTTGACGAACAGACGGAGGCGGCGCTCATCGCCTTCCAGCGCCGAAACGGGCTGCTGGCCACCGGCATGGCGGATGAAAAAACCGTGCAGGCGCTTTTCTCCCAGGATGCCAAGGGCCCGGTGTCGGAAAGCCCGGCCGGCTGGGACTGGGCCGCCACGGAAGAAGCCATGGACGGCGGCGCCGTTTATGCCGCCTATAAAAGATCCTATGCCATGCCCGGGGCTTCGCCCTGGGAAACCAACTGGAACACCAACGAATACGCCTTCTTCCGGGAAAACGGTTTCCAAAGCGTAAAGACCGCGCCGCTTTCCACCTTCGCGGCGGACGTGGACACCGCCTCCTACGCCCAGGTGCGCTCCCTGCTGCTGTCCGGCCGGGAAGTGCCCGCCGATGCGGTGCGCATCGAGGAAATGCTCAATTACTTTCACTATGATTACCCTTCCCCCGCCGGCGGCAGCCCCCTGGGCGTCGCCATGGAATTGGCCCGGTGCCCCTGGAACGGGGATACCCTGCTTTTGCAGGTGGGATTGCAGGCCGCGGATATCCTGACGGAAAACCGGCCGCGGCACAATCTGGTGTTCCTCATCGACGTATCCGGCTCCATGTTCGGCTCCGACCGGCTGGATCTGGTGAAGCGGGCGTTCCTGATGCTCCTGGAGGAGCTTTCCCCCACCGATACCATATCCATCGTCACCTACGCCTCCCGGGACGAGGTGGTGCTCTCCGGCGCCCCGGCGGCGGATAAGGTGCGCATCATGGAAGCCATTTCCTCCCTGGAGGCCGGCGGCTCCACCAACAGTGCCGCGGGCATCCAGACCGCCTACCAGATCGCAGAGCAGAACATGACGGAGGGCAGCGTGAACCGCATCCTCATGGCCACCGACGGCGATTTCAACGTGGGCCTCACCAGCGAGGGCGACCTGGCCCGGCTGGTGATGGAAAAGAAGAAGGGCGGCGTGAAGCTGACCATGCTGGGCGTGGGCTACGGCAATTACAAGGATAACAAGCTGGAAGCCCTGGCGGATTACGGCGACGGCAACTATTATTATCTGGATTCCATCTTTGAGGCGCGCCGGGCCCTGGTCACGGAAGCCGGGGGCACCATGGTGGAGGTGGCCCGGGATGTGAAGCTGCAGTTGGATTTCAATCCCGCCCTGGTTTCCGCTTACCGGCTCATCGGCTATGAGGACCGGACCATGGCGGCGGAGGACTTTGCCGACGACGCCAAGGACGGCGGTGAGATCGGCAGCGGCCACCGGGTGACCGCGCTGTACGAGATCGTCCCGGTGGGAAGCGCCTTCGCAATCGACGCGCCCCAAAGCAAATATACCGATTCTGCGCCCTCCGACAGCGCCGAATGGCTGACGCTGAACATCCGTTATAAGCTGCCGGGGCAGGAAGAAAGCACGCTGGAAACCTATCCGCTGGAAACCGAAATCGCGGAGGATATGAGCGATAACATGCGCTTCGCCGCCGCCGTGGCGGAATGCGGCATGCTGCTGCGCTCCAGCGAGTTTATGGGTGATTCCTCCTATGCCGCCGCGCTGCACCTGGCCCGGAGCAGCCAGGGCGTCACCGGCGACCCGTATAAGGAAGAATTCGTTTATCTCCTCACGCTGCTGGAGCGGCAATCGGCCATCGACTGACGCCCCTTCCCCGCTGCGGGCGCGCATCCTGGGCTTTCAGGCGGCGCGCCCGATATTTTTTCTTTGCGCCCTGTCTTGTTTTTTCCCCCTGTCCGTGGTAGGATAGACGGGACAAACCGATGCAAAAAAGTCAGCGGATAAGGAGTGATTCTTGATGGAACGTCCCAACGCCTGGAAAAAGTATGATAAAAAGACCCTCAAAGCGGTGGAAAACGCCGCAAAGGGGTATAAGGCATACCTGGACAAGGGCAAGACCGAGCGGGAATGCGCCGCGGAGGCCGTGCGCATGGCGCAGGAGGCGGGCTATGTGGAATTGCAGTCCGCCATCCGGCGGGGCGGCGGCGTGAAGCCCGGCGATAAATTCTATCAGGTGCAGATGGGCAAGGCCGTGATGCTCTTCCACGTGGGCAAAAAGCCCATGGCCCAGGGCCTGAATATCGTGGGGGCGCATATCGATTCCCCCCGCATCGACTTAAAGCAAAACCCCTTCTATGAAGACGGCGATATCGCCTACGCCGACACCCATTATTACGGCGGCATCAAAAAGTATCAGTGGGTGGCCCGGCCCCTGGCCCTCCACGGTGTGGCGGTCAGGAAGGACGGCGCCGCGGTGCCCATCGTTATCGGCGAGGATGAGGACGACCCCGTGGTTGGCATTTCCGATCTGCTGATTCATTTGAGCCAGGAGCAGATGGCCAAGAAAGCCAGCGAATTCATCGGCGGCGAGGGCCTGGACATCATGCTGGCGGGCCAGCCCCTCAAGGACGAGGAAAAGGAGCCGGTGAAGGCCATGCTGCTCAAAATCCTCAAGGACAAATACGGCCTGGAGGAGGAAGACATGATCTCCGCCGAGATCGAGGCCGTGCCCGCGGGCCGCGCCCGGGATTACGGGCTGGACCGCAGCATGATCCTGGGCTACGGGCATGACGATCGGGTCTGCGCCTATGCGGAACTGGCCGCCATGTTCCATTTGCCCGCCCAGCCGGAATACACCTGCTGCTGCCTGCTGGCCGATAAGGAAGAAATAGGCAGCGTGGGCGCCACGGGCATGCAGGCCCGGTATTTTGAAAACGCCGTGGCGGAGCTCATGTCCCTCGCCGGCGAAGGCGGCGATCTGAACCTCCGCCGGGCCCTGGCGGCCAGCCGCATGCTTTCCTGCGATGTCAGCGCGGGCTTTGATCCCCTGTACGCTTCCACCTTTGAAAAGAAAAACGCCGCCTTCCTGGGAAGGGGCGTATGCTACAACAAGTTCACTGGCCGGGGCGGCAAATCCGGCAGCAACGACGCCAACGCCGAGTTCATCGGCCGCCTGCGCAAAATCATGGACGACCACGATATTTCCTGGCAGACGGCGGAATTGGGCAAAGTGGACCTGGGCGGCGGCGGCACCATCGCTTATATCTGCGCCCTCTATGGCATGGAGGTCATCGACAGCGGCGTGCCGGTGCTGTCCATGCACGCCCCCAACGAGATCATCAGCAAGGCGGACCTGTACGAGGCCATCCGGGCCTACGCCGCCTTTATGACCGATATGGGCGAAAGGTAATTTCGTCCCCCGCGCACCCAGCCCCGCGGCGTTTTTTCACCGCGGGGCGTTTCTGTGATGAGGTTCCCGCCGCCGCGGCTTTGCTTTCCATTTATTGTATGCTATAATGGATGCAGAAAAACGTATGTTCAGGGGGGCGGCAGCATTGAAAGAAATGCGGCACGACAGTTCCACCATCGCCTGGAATGCCATGGGCGATGAATGGCTGAAACTGGTGCAGGCAAGCGAGAGCAGGAATTGCTTTATTCTGCCCCATATGCTTCAATTCATGGGCGATGTAAAGGGTAAAAGGATATTGGATTTGGGATGCGGCGAGGGTGGCTATTCCCGGGAACTCGCGAAAAGAGGCGCGCAGATCGTTTCCGTCGACTGTTCGGAAAAAGCCATTGAATACGCCTCTGCTCTGGCAAAGGAAGAAAACCTTTGTATCGAGCATTATGTCAGAAACAGCAACGATTTGTTTGATATAGCGTCCGGGCAGCTTGATATCGTCCTTTGTTCCATGATGCTCATGGATTGTGAAGACCTGGAGGGAACGCTGCGGGAAGCATTCCGCGTGTTAAAGCCCAATGGACGGCTGTTTGCAAGCGTTTTGCATCCCTGTTTCGATGGGAATCACGAATCGGGCATCGGGCGGCAGGGCATCGGCGCTGACCGGCAGGTGACCGTTATGAATTACTTTGAGCCGAAGGAGTGGGCCGCGCCTTTGCGAAATGGAACGATCCCGGTCATTTGGCGGCACAGGACAATGGAAGAATATGTAAAATCATTCCTCAGAGCCGGGTTCACGATCGTGGATCTGAATGAACCGAGGGCCACTGCGGAGCAGGCACAAACATCCTCCGTCATGGCATTTCTTCATAAGGTTCCGTTATACCTGTATTGGGAATTGAAGAAATGAAGGCCCCGTTCATGCCGGACATCCGCAAAACGCCCGGCCATCAGCCCTGACGGGCAGCCAAAGGGTCCATGCCAGTACAAATGGCATGGACCCTTTCTCATTGCTCCATTACTGTTCCATCTGCCGGCCCACGATGCCGGCGGCGGTCTCCGCCACCTTCACCTCGGTGTCCCCCATCCTGGCCCCCTGCTCCCGGGACAAAAGCAGCACAGCGCCGATGGCCTCCCCGTCCGCGATGATGGGCGATACCACCTGGGCCGTGTAGCCGGAAACGTCCTCTTCGTTGGTGACGGGCACGATCTTCCCCCCGCTCATGCGGCTGGAAGACACCGTCTGCCGCGCCTGGATGGCGCTTTCCAGATCGGGGCTGATGGGCTTATCCCACAGCTCCTTTTTGCTTACCCCGCTGGCCGCCACCACCTGGTCCCGGTCCACGATGCAGGCAATGTGCCCCAGGGACCGGAACAGCGATTCGGTATAGTCCTTGGCAAAAGAGGACATCTCCCCAATGGGCGAATACTTTTTCAAAATTACTTCCCCGTCCCTGTCCGTGTAAATCTCCAGCGGGTCGCCCTCGCTGATAACATTGACACGGAAAACTTTGTCCTTCTGATGCGTGGATTTTTGGACAAAAACGACCTGGTTTTCCGTGCCAAACTTAAAATTTGCGGCGTCCTCCTCAGGGGCAGCGGGCAGTTCGCCCGTCCTAAGAAGCGTATCGACGTCTGCTTTCAGCTTTACGTCAATGCGGTCCTCATACACCGTGATCCCGTCGATGATCAGGTTCAGGTCCCGCGCATCCAGCTTGTCTTTTTCCAGAATTTCATCGAATACTTCCAGCACCGTCTTGGCCTTGCGGTTCACCCGAATGATGAGATTCCGACGGTTTTCAGTCAATTCGATCTGCTTCTTTAAGCCTTCGATACGGCCTGTCAGATCATCAATCATGGCGTCGTAGGTTTCCTCCAGCGCCGCTTCCTTCTCTGGATGTTTCATGACGTCCCGAATGTGCTGGCGCTGCGTGGCAATCAATTCTTCCTGTAAATCACCCAATACCGCTTCCAGACGCTTTGTGCTCTGTTCCGCTTCCTCTAAATCGTCATCCTGCTTGTCAATATCGGCGTTAAGCCGATCCAGCATCGCCTGGGAATTGTCCCGCACCTTCCGCAGGTATTTTTTCAGAACCTGATCCAGCGTGGCTGTTTTAACAAAATGGCTGGTGCAGCCCTTAAGTCCCCGACGGTGGTAGAGCCCGCAGCGATAGGCGTCGTCCGCCACCATTTTGCTCATGGTGAACATGGGCGATCCGCAGTCCCCACAGCGCAGAAACCCCGAATAGACGTTATCGTATTTTTTGCTGCCCCGATAATGAGTATTCTCCGCGGAGCGCTTTTCCATCAATGCCCGTGCGGTGGCAAAGGTGCGGTACTCAATGATAGCCTGATGATGATTTTCGATCACAATGTGTTCGTCATCGTCCCTCCGCACATCCTTGCCGTTAATCTTTTTGCGATAGTATTTCCCCTGCCGCAGGGTACCGATATAGAAATCGTTAGACAGGATACCCTGCACCGTAACGATGGCCCAGTCGGAATTGATTTCTCTGCGATACTCTTTTCCCTGCTCCTCCAGCCGCGTCTTTTCCTCCATCCGCGGCGTCGGGATGTGCTCATCCGTCAGGTAGTTGGCGATTTTCTTGTAGCCCCACCCCTCGATGTACAGCTGAAAAATTTTGCGCACGATATCTGCCTCCGTGGGCACGATTTCAAATTCTTGCCGTGCGTTGACGATATAGCCATAAGGCGCAGCGCAGATCCATTTACCATCCTCCTGGCGGCGCCTGACCACAGCCCGCACTTTTTTGGATGCGTCGGTGACAGGCATCTCGTTAATGAGAAACTGAAACTGTATTTTGATCCAATCATCGTCGTTGGGATAGTCCACCCCATCCCCGATGGAAATGATGCGCACGCCAGCGTCCCGCAGATCCTCCAGCTCCACCAACCCACGGCTATTTCTGCGGGAAAAACGGGAAAAATCCTTCACGATCAGAATATCAAACTCATGAGCGACCAATTTCCGCCGCATGGCCTGATAGCCATCCCGCTGCTCAAATGTGTAACCAGATTTATCCCGATCCTCAAAGAAAGTTAATTCACTGTCAGGGAATCTTTGACGAATAAATTGATTGATGATGTCCTTTTGGTTTTCGATGGAAGTATTGTCCCGATCCAATTCCTCATCAACGGAAATACGGGCATACCCAGCCACCCTGTACCGCTCAATCAATTTCAATCACTTCCTTTGTTTTATTCTTAGATAACATTGTATCATCTTTTCCCAAAAATGCAAGATGGCATCCGCAAAAAGTGTTGGATGCCATCTTAAAATCTTTGATTCCCTTTGTAGTTTTCAATCTTTCGTTTGTTCAAGTTAATTCAGCAGCGGTGTTTCCTGCTTCTCTTTTTCCATTCGGGCTTCCTCCAGGCGTTTCCTGTTATAAACCACCAATGCACGGGTCAGGTCCTCCAAATCGTCATGGCCCGAGTGAAACACCGCTACTGTGTATTTCTGCGTACTATACTTTTTGTACAGCGGCTTCAACTGGCGTTGCACGGCTGGATTATGCTCGTCCGCATGGGTCAACCAAATGCAAACCATTTTTTGCTCCGCGTGTACATCTACCTCCATGGTCATCACCTCCTCTCCTTCGGACTAAACACTTATTTGTGTTCATCTTTATTATGCTAGAATATTTTGGAATTAATCATCTCGATTGAAGCGCTTGCCTTTTCTGGGTTTTTTGAACGAGTTTTGAAAAACGCTGGCGCAGTTCACACTGTAGTGCGGTATCGATGGCTTGGCGGCTGCCATAGATACACACGCACTGCCGTGCCCTGGAAATCGCCGTGTACAGCAAATTGCGATACAGCATGCAGTTCATGCTCTGCGTCAGCGGCATCAGTATTAATTCGTACTCCGACCCCTGCGATTTGTGCACCGTCAATGCGTACGCAAGCTCAACATCTTCAAGGGCTACCCGCGCCGCAGGCCCTTCCCATACAGGCCTGCGTCCATCTGGCAGCTCGATGGAATATTTCCAATCGTTCTTTGTGGTGCGCCAAATATGAAGAATTCCTACATCACCGTTACTAACATTATTCTCACGTTCATTTTGTGTAATAATGACCCGATCGCCATCAACAAAGACGCGGTCTTTCAACTTTAGGATCTTCTTCTTTTTGTTAATCGGATTGACTTTCGCTCTAATTATCTCATTGAGTTGAACTGCAGATAATGGACCTTTGTCACGGAATGGAGTAAGCACCTGTATCCCCTCCCAGTCCCACTCCAAATAGCTTGCCGCTGCAACGGAAACAAGACGACGCTGAACCTCCTCATCCGTTTCCATCTCGTCAATCCGAAAGCTATCGTCATAGAGCATCTGAGCCTCGCTACGGATGTGCGTGAAATCCTGCACGTTTTTCATCAGCGCAACTGACCCCTTAGCCAACCGATGGTTAATCCCCAAATGTGCGCGCGGAATATCCAACTCCCGCAAATCGGGGATCACGTTCCCACTGCCCACGGACAACAGCTGATTCGGGTCGCCAAGCAGCACAACGCGGCAGTCGTCAGGGACCCGATTTAAGATGCCCGCCAGCATTCCCAACGTCATCATGGATGCTTCGTCCACAATTACCAGCCGAATCAAATTCCAGGCAACGGGCAAAAGAAAGTCCTCGTTCGGCAATACGCCCAGAGCGCTGTGTACGGTGCGGGCCTGGATGCCCGTATGGGCCGTCAACACGCGGGCGGCTTTGCCCGTAGGCGCGCATAGTACCGTTTGCATTGCATGGACACCAGAACACTGCACAATCGCACGAATCAGCGTGCTTTTGCCACAGCCCGCCCCGCCAAGTACCATCGAAAGCCGATGGGACAGGGCCACTTGCACCGCATCCCGCTGTTCGTTGCATAAAGCCTTCCCGTTGACAACCAGCCCAGCAGGCACCGTCACCGCAGGCAGCGGCGGCAAGGTGCTAAGAAGTGCCAGCGCATCCGCCGCCCGCTCCTCATAACGCCAGGTCTCGGTCAGATAAATCCTGTTCTCTTCTGCCGTCAGGATCTTCAGGCGAAACAAATCCGCCAAATCATTGGCGAACGTTTCAAAACTCAACTTCGGGTTCTTCCTCTGGCAGAGTGAAAACAAATAATTCGCTGAAATGTAGACATTTCCACCGTTTTCGTAGCTTTCCACCGTTTCCAGAATGTACATGACGTTTTTCAAGTCGTGCCGATTACCATACAATGCTTCGCACCGCCGCATAGTCATACTTTCTACCTCCTATATTTAGGTCAAACCCAGTTGTGCTCCCACGCCCCGAATCAACGCCTGCCGATCCTGCGTGTTGTTAACAAATCCGATCTGCCGCTGGAGGACCGAACGATCCAGCGTCATGATCTGCTCGCAGAGTGCCATGCTATCGCGTTCCAGTCCACTGCCGCGAATCGGGACATGCGTCATTAAATCCCAACGTTTGAGCTTGCTGGTTAGCGGCACAGCCGTGATGATCGGGCTATGCCGATTGGCAATATCATTAGACAGTACGATCACAGGATGCAGTCCGCAGATAATGCTGCTGTCTTTCAGCATCGGTAATTCCGCCAGCCAAATGGAAAACTGTTGCATACGGTTTCCTTTCTCACACATTTCATGTGCTGATTTTTTTCTGTCTGCGCAGACAGTCGTGAACTCCTATCGTTCACTTCGTGAACATTATACTACACATTGTGAAGATTTGCAACAATTATTTGTTTACAACGTGAATTTTTTTTGTTATAATCTTTTTGCCAATAAAACTGCAACTGGAGGACCGTAAGAATGAATGAACGACTGGCCGCGCTCCTCAACGCAATCCCAATAAAGCAGGCCGCTTTTGCTGAACAGATCGGTGTTGCTCCGTCCACCGTCAGCCAGTGGCTGAACGGTAAACGTATACCATCCGAAGCGATTATTCGCCATATCTGCCAGACGTTCCATGTGAATCAAAATTGGCTGGAAACTGGCGACGGCGAAATGTTTTCCGTCACTGATGCCGATGAAAAAAAGGCAATCGAGCGCATGGTCGATGAGCGCCCGCTTGCCAGATCCATTGTGAAATCTCTATCCAAATTAACTGATCGCGAATGGGAAACCGTCGAGAAAATCATTACCTCAATAAAAACAGAATGATGCGCTTGCTAAATCGTTTTTTCTTGTACTATATAGATTGTTGGCGTCACGAAAGGAAAGGGATTAGAAATGTCCCCCATCTTAAGCAAAAGCCAGATGACTGAGGAGGATATTAAACTCCATTATATAACTCCCGCCATCGAAGCGAAATGGACAAAAGAGCTTATAACGATGGAGACGAAGATCACCGACGGCAAAATCAATCTCCGCGGTAATCTTGTTTCGCGTGAAAAGCCTAAAAAGGCCGATTATGTATTATACCTGACTGCCTACCGCCCTATCGCCATCGTGGAAGCCAAAGATAATCACCATTCTGTGTCCCATGGTTTACAGCAAGCCATGGCATACGCAAAAATGCTGGATGTTCCTTTCGCTTACAGTTCAAACGGCGATGCATTCTATGAGCATGATTTTTTAACGGGTGCAGAAAGAGAAATCTCCCTGTCTGATTTTCCTTCTCCTGAAGAATTATTCGCTCGATATGAAACTGGCGTGAATCATGGGCAGGGTTTAAGCGCCGAAGAAAAACGCATCATGCGCCAGCCATATTACACCAGTGCAAAAGCATATTCTCCCCGATACTATCAAAGAAATGCCATCAACCGTACCGTGGAAGCGATTGCCCGCGGTCAGCAGCGATTGCTGTTGGTGATGGCAACGGGTACAGGGAAAACTTATACTGCTTTTCAGATCGTTTACCGATTGCTGCAAAGCGGCATGAAGAAAAAAGTCCTCTATCTCGCAGACCGCAATATTCTGGTGGATCAGTCTATCCAACAGGATTTTGCTCCGTTGGAAAAAACGATCCATAAAATTAATTTCTCAAAGGATGACGCGTCCACCATCACTTCCTATCAGGTGTATTTTTCCCTGTATCAACAATTGACAGACCGCGATGATGATAACGGAGATAACGCCGAAGATGAAACAGTCAGCCGTTTGGCCTCACTGTTTCAAAAAGACTTCTTTGATTTGATTATCGTGGATGAATGCCATCGCGGTTCCGCCAAGAAGGACAGTAACTGGCGGAAAATCCTGGAATACTTCTCTTCCGCAACGCAAATCGGTATGACTGCCACACCCAAAGAAACTAAATATATTTCCAACGTTGATTATTTCGGTGAACCTGTATATACCTACAGTCTTCGGGAAGGAATCGACGATGGTTTCCTGGCACCGTTCAAGGTCATTAACATACGCACCAATATCGGCGAGGGCTGGCGTCCGTATAAGGACCAAACAGATAAAGCGGGCAATCCTATTCCCGATCGCATCTATACCAACAGCGATTTTGATTACAATATTATTCTGGAAGACCGCACGTACGAAGTGGCAAAGGAGATTACAGAGTATCTGAAAAGCACGGGGAGAATGCAGAAAACTATCGTATTCTGCGCCAACGAAGATCACGCGGAACGAATGCGGATTGCCCTTAACAATCTGAATGATGATATGGTGCGGCAAAACCTCGATTATGTTGTCCGCATTACTGGCAGTGATCCATACGGCAAAAGTAAACTGGACTATTTCATCTCCGTCGCAGCGCCTTATCCCGTGATTGCCACCACGTCCAAATTACTGTCAACTGGCGCGGACTGTAAAATGACAAAGCTGATCGTATTGGATCAGATGATCGGCTCCATGACGGAATTCAAGCAGATCATTGGCCGCGGCACACGGATTCGGGAAAAAGAGGGAAAGCTGTCCTTCGTTGTCATGGACTTTCGCAATGTGACCCGCCTGTTTGCCGATCCCGAATGGGATGGGCCAATCGAGCAGGATGAAGGCTTTGGAGCAGGCGAAGGATCTGGAAACCGTAATCCTGGGGGCGGAGATATTCCTGGCGGAAATGTGCCTCCCCTGCCAAAACCCATAGTGGACGAAAATGGCTGCCGCGTAGATGTCATTGGAAAAACCGTATCTATTTATGACGCAAACGGAAAGCTGCTTCGGCAAGAAAACATCATTGACTATACCAAGTCCAATATCCTTGGCACTTATGCCTCCCTGGAGCGCTTTATCCGCCAGTGGTCGTCAGAGGAGAAAAAAGAAGCCATACGGGATCTCCTGCGCGAACGCGGCATCGACCTGGAGGCCGTGAAGGCGGATCAGGGCCTGGCTGATGTGGATGATTTTGACTTCATTTGTCATGTGGCCTACGACCAAAAACCGTTGACCCGTCGGGAACGGGCCAACAATGTGAAGAAGCGTGATTTTCTCTCCCGATACAGCGGTGTCGCCCGTGAAGTACTGGAAGCCTTGCTGGATCGGTACATGAATACAGGAATTTATGAGATCGAAAAAACAGACATCTTGAAACTCGATCCCTTCAGCAAGTTTGGTAAGCCCTCCAAAATTGCCCAATACTTTGGTGGGCGGGAAGGCTATTTGAAAGCTGTACGGGAACTGGAGGAAGCCATTTATACGGATGAGGCGGTGTAAAAGATGAAAGGCTCAGAATGTAAACTTGTTGAATATATGGAAGGATCGAAAAAAAGATTCGTTATTCCCGTATATCAACGCAATTATGACTGGAAGATCGAAAATTGCAAACAGCTTTACGACGATCTGATTAAGGTAATTCGGAATAAGCGCAGGAGCCATTTTTTTGGCAGCCTTGTTTCCGTATATAATCCTGATGGCCGAAATACTGAATTCCTAGTGATTGACGGTCAACAGCGACTGACGACAGTCTCTTTGCTTTTCCTCGCCATGTATAATCTGATGGACAAAGGTATCCTCACCCCTGAGACGGCTTCCTTGAAGCAACAAATTTATGAAGATTATTTGGTAGATAAATGGCAGCCCGAAGAAACCCGCATTAAGCTGAAGCCCGTTAAAAACGACCAGAAAGCCTTTGGTAAGTTGTTTGACGACAAATCCAACCATGTGGAGGGCTCTAATCTTACAATCAATTATAATTATTTCTATGATCGGATTCAGAAAGAAGAATTGACGCTGGATGAACTCTTCGACGCTGTTTGCTCTCTGGAAATCATTAATATTACACTAAATAACGATGATAACCCGCAGTTAATTTTTGAAAGCCTGAATTCAACAGGTGTTGCTCTGAGCGAAGGCGATAAGATTCGCAATTATATTCTGATGGGCCTTCCGAGCAAGCAGCAAAATACCTACTATGAGAAATATTGGAACGAGATTGAGCTTTGTACGGATTATGACGTCAGTTTGTTCGTCCGCGATTATCTGAGCGTAAAACAGCAAGCCATCCCTTCTCTCAACAAAGTATATGTCACTTTCAAAAGCTATGTTGAGGAAGAAGGATTGGAAACAGAACCGCTTCTTCAAGACCTGCTCAATTATGCCAAATGGTATGAAATCCTCCTGAAAGGGAAAACGCCAGACTCTCAGCTGAATGCCTGCATTTATCGGTTGAACAGATTGGAGACCACCATTACCCGTCCTTTCTTCCTGGAGGTGCTTCGTCTCCAAGCAACGGGCGTGCTTTCTCTGCTTGAAGTGCGTGAAATCTTCCTTTATACGGAGAATTATCTGTTCCGCAGAACGATCTGCGATCTGCCCACAAATGCCTTGAATAAAATCTTCCTCATGCTGCATCGCGAAATCATCCGTTATGACGGTGCCGCAACGGGATATGTAGAGAAATTCAAGTATGCGCTCCTGTCAAAGACCGATCGCGGTCGTTTCCCCTATGACACCGAGTTTATTGATGCGTTCTCCACTCGTCCTATCTACCAAATGAACAGCAAAAACAAGATCTATATCCTGGAACGCATTGAAAACTTCGGAACGGTTGAGGATAAAGATATCTATCGGCATTTTGATGACAGCACTTATTCCATTGAACATATCATGCCGCAGCATCTAACCCCTGCATGGGTTTCAGAACTGGGCACAGAATATGAGGAAATCCACGAAATATGGCTTCATCGCCTTGCCAATCTTACGCTGACTGGCTACAATTCCAAATACAGCAACAGCTCCTTTACAGATAAACGGGATATGCAGAACGGCTTTGCTGAAAGTGGACTGCGAATGAATACTTGGGTAGCACAGCAACAGAAGTGGACATTGGAGGAATTGGAAAAGCGAAATGATATCCTGATGCAGCGGGCATTGGAAATCTGGGCGATGCCCGCCACCTCTTATCAGCCCGCTGAGAAGCAACTGGACTCCTATACGCTGGAAGATGATGTAGATCTCAGCGGCAGAGAGATTATTCGCTTCGAATACAAGAACACAGAACAGCCTGTAACAAGCTGGGTTGTCATGCTGGAGCAGGTGCTGAAAATCCTTCACGCTGAGGACAAATCTGTTCTATCTGTTCTTGCGCATACCCATAATCCTGACAACGATCTGGACGTGTATGTCAGCGACAATCCAGCTGATCTTCGCGGCGCATTGCAAATCGACCAGGGAATCTATTTGGAGCGGAATACAAGCACCAGCACGAAAATCAGTATGCTTCGCCGCTTTTTCAAGGCATACGGAACCAATCCTGAAGACCTAATTTTCTATCTGAAAGATGCCAATACTGACGATTCAGCAGACGAGGAGGGTACTCGTTATGAATTGCGTCGTAAGTATTGGGCATTTGCGCTGCCCTATATTCATGAAGCACATGGGGAACTGGGCAGTTTCCACAATGTTCATCCAAGTAAAATGAATTGGATCAGCGGGTTCTTCGGAATCAGCAGTTTCAGCATTAACTGCACGGCCAATATGAATGAATCCAATGTCTGCCTCACATTGGGGAAGACAGAGAAAGAAAAAAACAAATCTGCATATGACTATCTTTACGCGCACAAGGAAGAAATCGAAAAACAATTAGGCACTTCCGTTGTGTGGGACAGAAGTGATGCAACAAAAGCATCTTACGTCGCATATCACCTGAAAGATGTTAGTATTGCCAATGAAACCGACTGGTTACAAATGGCAAAGTTCCACGCAGAATGGAGTAAAAAGTTTCTTGATGTTTTCGTCCCGTTGCTGAAACAATGGAATGAATAAGTGAGGATAATGCTATGACCAACCTTTCCGCCTTTGTCAAACGCATCCGTGACATCATGCGCAACGACGCGGGCATCAACGGCGACGCTCAGCGCATCGAGCAAATCGCGTGGATGCTGTTTCTGAAAGTTTACGATGCCAAGGAGCAGGACTGGGAATTTGACGAGGATGATTATACTTCCATCATCCCCGCGCCTTGCCGCTGGAGCAACTGGGCCCACGATGACAAGAGCGGCAGCGCCATGACGGGCGACGTGCTGCTGGACTTTGTCAACAACACCCTCTTTCCCGTTCTCAAAGGCAAGGACATCATGGAAAACGACCAAATCAAAATTCCTGGCATTCGGGTCACGGTGGACACGCCCATCAAAAAGTCCATCGTCCGCACCACCTTCGAGGACGCCAACCAGTATATGAAGGACGGCGTGCTGCTGCGCCAGGTCATCAACATCATTGACGAGCTGGATTTGTCCGACGCCCAGGAGAGCCACGCTTTTGGCGAAATTTATGAATCCATCCTGAAGGAGCTGCAAAGCGCAGGCTCCTCAGGCGAGTTTTACACGCCCCGTGCCGTCACCGATTTCATGGCGCAGATGATCCAACCGAAGATCGGTGAAAAGATGGCGGACTTTGCCTGCGGCACGGGCGGCTTCATCACCAGCTGGCTGAAAGCCCTCCAGCCCCAGGTAAAAACCACCGACGACCAGAAGCAGTACAGCGAATCCATTTACGGCATTGAAAAAAAGCCCTTTCCCTACACGCTGTGCATCACCAATATGCTGCTGCATGATCTGGACGTTCCCCAGGTGTGCCGCGATAACTCTCTGGAGCAGGACGTATTGGACTACACCGAGGACGACCAATTCGACGTGATCCTCATGAACCCGCCCTACGGCGGCAGCGAGAAAGCCAGCATCAAAAGCCACTTCCCCGCCGACCTGGCCTCCAGCGAGACCGCCGACCTGTTCATGTCCGTCATTATGTACCGCTTGAAGCGGGGCGGACGCGCCGCCGTGATCCTGCCCGACGGCTTCCTGTTCGGCACCGACAACGCGAAAATCAACATCAAAAAGAAGCTGCTCAGCGAATTCAACCTGCACACCGTCGTCCGTATGCCTGGCAGCGTGTTTTCACCCTACACCTCCATCACCACCAACATCCTGTTCTTTGACCGCACAGGCCCCACCCAATCCACCTGGTTCTATCGCCTGGATATGCCCGAAGGCTACAAGCATTTCAGCAAAACCAAGCCTATGAAGCTGGAACATTTCGCGCCTGTAATGGCCTGGTGGAAGGATCGGCAGGGGCTGACGGCGGACGGCTTTGACAAGGCCAAAGAATTCACCGTGCAGCAGCTCACCGAGGAACTGGGCTACAACCTGGACCAGTGCAGCTATCCCCATGAGGAGGAGGAAATCTTGGACCCCCTGGACCTGATTCAGCGGTATCAGGAGGAGCGGGCCTCCCTCAACGCCGAAATCGACCGCGTGCTGGCGGAGATCACAACAAAGCTGGGAGGGAACCAGCCGTGACGCCGCAGGAATTGAAAAACAGCATCTTGCAGCTTGCCATCCAGGGCAAGCTGGTGGAGCAGCGCCAGGAAGAAAAGAAAATAGATATATCTGGAATAAAAACCAGACAAACCGATGAATATGAATTTGATCTCCCAGGTAATTGGCTTATAGTTCATTTAGAATCCATATGTGATTCCATTTCAACAAAGCAATATCAAATATTGGAATCGGAAGTGCAAAAAGAAAGGTTATTTCCTGTAATCAGCCAATCAAAAGAATATTCAATTGGTTATTCAAATAATAGTAATAGTGTTTTTCATCATGATACGCCAGTTATTGTATTCGGAGACCATACAACAGAAGTAAAATTTGTTACCTTTGATTTTATTGTAGGAGCTGACGGTGTAAAGATTTTTTCTCCAAATAGAAAAATCGTTGATGCAAAGTATCTTTACTATGTTTTCCAGTACAACTGCATGGGTTTAGATAAAGTCGGAGGATACAGCAGGCATTATAAGTTTATCAAGAATAAGCCAATTCCTCTTCCACCTCTTGCTGAACAAAAGCGTATCGTTGCAAAAATCGAAGAACTCCTACTTAATATTGACCGCTACGAAAAAGCCTGGAACCGCCTGGAGGACTTCAACAAGCGTTTCCCCGCCGATATGCAAAAATCTATTTTACAGCTTGCTATCCAGGGCAAGTTGGTAGAGCAGCGCCCCGAAGAAGGCACCGGCGAAGAACTGTACCAGCAAATCCAGAAAGAAAAGCAAACCCTCATCAAAGCAGGCAAAATCAAAAAAGAAAAGCTCCTGCCCGAAATTCTGAAGGATGAAATTCCCTTCGATATTCCTGAAAGTTGGAAATGGGCCTATGTCGGAGGCGTTTGCATAAATGTTCAATATGGTACTTCCAGCAAATCTTCAACTTCTGGCAAGATCGCCGTACTACGAATGGGGAATATTCAAAACGGAAGAATTGTCTATGATAAATTGGTTTATACATCGGATGATGCCGAAATAGCCAAGTATCCACTCGAACCTAATGACTTATTGTTTAATCGAACAAACAGCAAAGAGCTTGTTGGAAAAACTGCAATATATAAAGGTGAAATACCAGCAATCTATGCAGGCTATTTGGTGCGTATAACTCCTTTGCAAATGGATTCTGACTATTTGAACTATGTTATGCAATCACAGTATTATTGGAATTATTGTCAGACAGTCAGAAGTGATGCTATTGGGCAATCCAATATAAATGCCGAAAAGTTAAAACGTTTTATATTTCCCCTCCCACCCCTTGCCGAGCAAAAGCGCATCGTTGCCAAGCTGGAAGAACTCCTGCCCCTGTGTGAAAGATTGAAATGATTGGAGGAATATTACCATGGAAAAGAAAAAAGTGTTCGTCATCATGCCCTTTCAGGACCAATTCTTTGAAGTATATGAAACATTAAAAATACAGTTCTGCGAGCATTTTGATTTTAGCAATGCAAACGATGAAGGAAATCCTCAAAATATTTTGAAAGATGTGGTGCAGCCAATTTACGATGCTAATATTGTAATTGCAGATTTGACTGGTCTGAATCCCAATGTTATGTATGAGCTTGGCTTAGCACATTCATTTAACAAAAAAACAATTATAATCACTCAGGATGATTTGAATGCGCTTCCTTTTGATTTGAAGCAGTACCGTGCAAAAGATTATTCTATCCATTTCAAAAAATTTGCTGAATTAGTGGATTTCCTAAAAAGAATGCTTGAAGGGGCTGTTGATGACTCAGTTTCTTTTAGTAATCCCGTGAAGGATTTCCTGGCAGTCGAACACATTGATACCGTTGATTGGTTCAAAGAAAAAGAAAGCATCCATATAAGTTCTGATGGTGACAAAGGCTTTCTTGATTTTCTTGCTGATATTGAGTCTGATTCAGAGAAACTAGCAAGCGGTATAACTGAAATTGGAAATGATATTCAAATAATGGGAATGGGTGTAACGAAAAGCAGTGAGGAAATAGATCGCGTGAAAAAGAGCGGCGGAAATGGTACTGCGGCTTTCATCCGTAAAGAAGCAAAAAAAGTATCGCAACTTGTAGACTCATTCAGTACAAAGCTAAGAAAACATAATACAGAAAACTCCGAATTGTGGGATAAACTTGAAAACAACCTGCTGGGTTTACTTGAAAACCCAATCGCTGCTAACGATACAAATAAAGAAGGACTTATAGAATATATAAAGTCACTGAAATCACTTAAATCGTCTGCTACCGAAAGCCGTCCAGCGGTTGTCAGCTTAAAAGAAGCAATGAATGGCGCTTCAGGATTAGAACGATCACTCAATCAGTCGATTCGATTTGTTATCCAAGATTTGGATACATTTATTGGCTTTATCGATCATTTGAATGCGTCAATTGATAAAATCGTGGCTAAAAGCAAATTTGTAATTGGCGATGTATCATAATTGAAACGGAACCATTCACTTTATCTCCTGCTCAGTCTCATCAAACAAATCCGAATCGAAAAACTGCCGCACGGTAATCTCCAGACCGTCACAGATCTTCTTGATGGACACCACGCCAGGGTTCATGCTTTTTTGATTCAGCATACTGTATATCGTCGAGGGAGCCACGCCTGCTATGTTTGCCAGGCTGTTGATGGCGATCCCTTTTTCTTTGCATAGTTCAACGATCCGAGCGGCCACAGCCTCCTTGGTGCTCATGTGCCATCCTCCCCTGCGATTTATCGTAGAGTTATTGTAGAAAATACTGCGATAAATCGTGTGGGATATACCGCAAATTTGAAATCTGTGTTATAATTGCGATATATCCCACAAAAGAGGACGTGTTATGTATGGAAACGAACGGAACCGCGTATTTCGTCGAGCACCCCAGCCGAATCAATGATTTGCTTGTCATTCATGCTCTGGATCATGAAGCTCCCTATGAAATTGTTAAAGATATTTACTTGTCCGCCATCGATTATGAAAATTTTATTGCCGATATGACAGTGGATCGCGACTATATAGAGCGTTACGCGGACCTATGCACGGATGGAGAAATCAAAAAGTGCTTGTTTATACATAGTAGAAATGTGCATAGCGGCGTGCTTGTAGTGCCTGAAGATCGTTGCTGGGTAAAATATGCCGCTCTCATTCAAGACGAATAAATCTTCATACCTCAAATTCATTATTGATTTGATTTTTTGTTTTTTCCTGTTTTATTTGTTTTCGACATTTACATAATATCGAATGAGTAGATAATAAAGGGGAATTGAAGGAGGATATAATATGCCGCTCTAAGAAGCGCATCATCTACTCGAAACAGATGGCCATTTGGAATATGTAATCGATCGGCAAGTCGATTGCATTGGAAGATTGGTCATGATTGCTGCGCCATGTACCGCAGTTTTATTGGATAAGGTTTGTCTCATTTTATTATGTGGCTGCCCTATTCATTTTGCCCCTCGTCAGACTGATTTCTCTCTCAGATCTTTCGAGCAACATACAACTTCTATCTATCTGTCTTGCGAAAAAGCATTTTATGAAGAATGTAGGCGTACATGCTGGAAATCCCGCAAATAAAAGAAAAAGGAGGGGCCCTGAAAGATGGGCAAGATGCAATATGCGCTGATAGGATCAGGCATATTTTTTCGCAAGGCAGACCCAATGGGTCCCGGATTTTCGCAGCCGGTTCCCGCCATAGTGGAGAAGTTGTGTGCTGTGTTTGTTACCTCTGATTGCATGGTAACATAACAGGGCGGTCCTGCACAGGCTAACGCCTGGGGCAAGACACTTTCGGAGCTGAATTGCCGTTCAGCTCTGCAATTCTAAAAAAATATGCAATCACCTGGTTAGGCCGATGATTAAAGAAGATATCAAATCACCAAAGTGTAATTAGTTGTGGTTGCCAGTAAGCGAGCCAAAGGCTCGGTTACTGGCAACCACCGAAGATATTTGTTATGAAAGAAGATATAGAAAACATTATTGAAGATATGAAAGGATTAAAGAAGATATAAATAGCGGGAGGTGCAGGAGGGCGGCAGCCCTCCTGCCGACGGATTTTGCCCAAAATGCATCGGCGCGGAGAAAACTGTGGCACAGTTTTTTCCGCGTAAAATTTTTCAGTAAAAATACGTCAAAAATTATTTTTTATTTTTAATCCATATTTCATCATTTCTCTCATACTAAACGCGGAGGTGATAAAGGTGTCCAGAACCAGGCCGATTCGTCGTCAGATGGATCATATGCTGCGGGAGGCACATCAGCGGGGAGGGTCGAAACGCAGCGCCAAATTTGACGGACAGATGGCAAGTCATGTTTATGGAGACAAACACTTTGACGCGTTGGAGGATGCCGCCCATCGGTTGAGCGCGTTTCTGGAATCAAAGAACTTGAAGATGCTCTATCAGGTTAATCCAGAACATATTAAAGAGTTCCTGGACGAGCGGGCAAAAACGTGTAATGCGAACACAATGGTGAAAGAAGTCTCCTATGTCCGAAAGCTGGAGGATCTTGCCCATTTTGTTTATAAGAAATCTACAATCGACTGGGGAACAAAAGTAATCAGAACCAATGATTACGAAAAGAAAGCTGTTTCGCCTACATTTGAAAAGAACAAGGTGATTGACCGTAGCATAGCCGATAGAATTGCAGCAGAAATCAAGCACACCACCAAAACAAACACATGGAAGGCAATCATTGTATCCCAGCGATTGGGTCTCCGAGTGGACGAATGCAGCCAAATAAGAATCGAAAACTTTCATCTGCATCCAGAAAAAGATGATCCAAAAAATGTCTATGGATTTGGGTATTATGAACTGCCAAAAGGCGGTCATTCCAAAGGGAACCGTCCCAGGATCATCCCAATCCACAGCAAGGAGGACCGCGAGACGTTGGAAACCCTGTGCGCAGGGCGAACATCTGGTTATCTCATTGAAAACACGCGCAAACCTGGAGAACCAGTATCCGCCGAAGCTATCAGCAAGCAGTTCAGAAATGCGCTGAAACGCCTGAATCTCTATGATGAATACAAAGGAAACGCCCTGCATGGAGTACGAAAAAACTTTGCTCAGGAGGTTTATGATCTCGAAAAAGGTAAGGGAAAGGCTAAAAGAGACGCCATGGATGCGGCACAGAACCAGTTAGGCCATGGCAAGGGCCGCAACCAGCGGCTCCAGGATACGTACATTCATAATCAGTGGTAATTCTTTTGATTAATATGATTCACCTAAAATCTGCCTGATTAATCAAATTAATCGAATTTATATGATTAACTCGCTGCCTTAAACCCGATAATTTGCTTATTGTCCCTTTTTTGAGAAAGCGGGTTTATAATCTATATGTAGCCCGAAACATTGTTCATCCAGTCACCCAAAGCTATAAATCATAAAAGGAGTGAAACCCATGTCCAGCACCATTGGTATTGCCGTAAAGGATGAAAAAAGTAAAACTGAAATGATGGGTCAATTCAAAACGCTTCCTGGCGAAACGGATGCCGATCGGCTCAGGTTCTGCTTGAATGCAGCTTTACAGTCGGCTAAATTGAGTGGTAAACCCTACGAATCTTTGGTAGAAAAAGTGCGCGCGTCACAGGGACGCACCATTGATCTGCTTGTCAGTACGCTCATGGCGTCTGATGTCGAGTACGAAAACAAATTAGCAGAAAAAGACCGTACAATCGTGGCACAGGAGGAAGAAATCAGGACGCTGAAGCAGGAAAAGAAGAATGCTCTCATGTCGATGGAGCAGGCAAAATCCACCATCGCTGATCTGAAGACCAATATTGAATCGATGGAAAAAGCGCTTGCCACAAAAGAAGAGTTGATTGCATCTCTCCGTAATGCCCAAAACTACCACGATTCTCAGGTCTCGCACGAAGCAGATATCAATGCTCGGCTCAAGGTGATCGAGGATAAATTGCAAGCCATAAATGGTGCGCAATTATCATTTATTAGTCCCAATTAATAATTAAGGAGATGAATAGTATGTACGACGTTGTTGTTGCCATCTGTACCGCCAATGGGATCTCTGGGCTGATCCTGTTGGTACTTTCCCAGCAGTCGGGGCTCCAGGGCGGTGCCGCGCTTGTAGCCGCGCTTCATGCCTTTGGTCCTGGCGGCTTGCTGGGCGGAGTACTGTCCCTGCTGCTGATTCAAGCGCTGACGATCCCGCTGGTCATGATCGGGTTTGTCATGTACTATTGCTGGGCGTCTCGAGATGCATATGACTCTTTGCACACAATGCATCAGGCGATGGTTAAGATCGCGTCACTTCGTATTTCAACCATTACTCGTGCACTCATTGTTGCGCGTATTGCACGCAATATGGGCCGTCACTTAATAGCAGCACACAAAGACAAGCAGAATAGTAATGATAACTTAGGATAAAGTACTTCAAAATGGGCCTATGTTGGATGTGGCATCCAGCATAGGCTTATTTTTTGCAGATAGACCACGTTTGTGTATTTTTTTGTTTTTTTCGAGCATACTATTATATTTACCCTATTGTATATGTCTCATCTGTAAACTGTATTTCGCTTTGCTCTTCCGTTCACAGCAGTTTCGTGGTATAATAAGTTTGAAAAGAGTCGCTCCATTCCAATGGGTTACAAATACAAGCCGTCAAGCGTAATGACCTTAAGGATTCATGAGTTGGAGCAAGCGAGGTGATTCAATGCTTCTTTATCATGGCAGCAGTGTGGAAGTGCGGGAACCCCGTCTTTTGAAAATCCAACGGGAGCTGGATTTTGGCAAAGGGTTTTACACGACGACCGATTTTGAGCAAGCCTGCAAGTGGGCGAAAAGGTCTGCTGTTCGTCTTGGTCAGCAGCAATCCTGCGTGTCTGTTTATGAGGTAGAGGAAGAAAAGCTGTCTGCCCTACGTGTCCTTCGTTTTGATAAGCCCGACAAGGATTGGCTGCGCTTCGTTGTGGCGAATCGAAAAGGAATAGCCCCGACCGAGCAATGGGATTTGATTTGCGGCCCTGTCGCCAACGATCAGACAATGCCAGTTATCGACCTCTTCCTGGACGGGATGTATGACGAGG